>Ga0180437_10006290_pt1 | contig 15873 bp, 20 predicted proteins | sample SS_ome_4_FD_132410 | JGI IMG/M metagenome (GOLD analysis project Ga0180437, IMG submission 132410) | Hypersaline lake sediment archaeal communities from the Salton Sea, California, USA - SS_3_D_1 metaG | ecosystem: Environmental > Aquatic > Non-marine Saline and Alkaline > Hypersaline >...
CAGCATCGAGATGCCCGCCTGTGCCAGCACCTGGTTCCGCGTCATCGCGGCCATCTCGGTGGCCACGTCCACGTCGGAGACGCGGCTCTCGGCGGCCAGGAGGTTCTCCGCCTGGATGTCGATCACGCCGGCGGCCGCCTCGAGGCGGTTCATCATGTAGCCGAGCTTCGCGCGGAACGAGTCCTTCGCCGAAATCGCCGACTCGACGGCGGTGATCGACGCCTGCGTGCCCAGCGTCAGGGAGGCGGCACCGGCGGTGTTGACGAAACCGCCGGTAGCCACGGCGTCGCCGCCGAGGGCAGTCGCCCACTCCGTGGCACCGGTGTTGGCCACCGCGAAGGCCACGTCGCCGGCTGTGTGGTGCGACAGCTTCAGGACGTACTGGCCCGTGTCGCTGTTGTAGGCGGCCGTGGCGATCTCCCAGCCGGCCACCGCGGCGCGGCTGGACTGGTTCAACGCCGTGACCGTCTCGGCCAGCGTCAGGCTGCCGTTGCCCACCGTCACCGTCGCACTCTCGGTGGCGTCAAACGTGAAGGTCAGGTCGTCGGCCACATCGTCACCGGTGAAGTAGTCGTCCGTCGTGGCCGCCACGCCACGGCCGGATGCGATCTCCACCGCTCCGCCGACGCCCAGCGTCGTCGCCGTCATGTCCTGCGTGTCGAGCTTGATCGTCTGCCCGGCCACCAGACCGCCGCCGAGGGTGATCTCGAAGGCGTCGACGGCCGTCGCGTCAAGCAGGTTGTTCTCGTTGAACTCGGTGTTGCTGGCAATTCGCGTGATTTCGGCGGCCAGCTCGTCGAACTCCTCCTGCATGATGCCGACCTGCGTCGCGGAGTACGACCCCGTTCCCGCCTGCTCGGCCAGCTCACGCATGCGAACGAGGAGGTCGTCGATCATCGTCAGGCCACCCTCGGCCGCTTGAAGCATCGAGATGGCGTCGCGGGCATTCCGCGAGCCCTGCTGAAGTGCTGAAACGTCCGCCCGAATCAACTCCCGTACGGCCAGTCCTGCTGCGTCGTCCTTCGCGCTGTTGATGCGCAGGCCGGACGAAAGCCTTTGGACCGACTGGGCCAGAGCGTCATAGCTCGTGCCCAAGTGCCTGGCGGCGGTGTCGGCCATAAGATTGTTCTTAATCGCCAGCATGTCCAATCTCCTCTGGAAGGTCTCTTTCGTCCCGGCCCCCGGCGGGACCGCAGACCCTAGCGCGAGCCCTACGCAGGCTCGACTGCTCCTGACTCTCTGTCTGGTGTTTCGCAGTCATTCGGTCGGCCACTGTGCCAACCCTTCGGCCCCGCCGGAACTCGCACGTGCCACGAACAGCTATCGATCAAGAAAATGGCAAACTTAAATAGCCTGGGAAAAATATTCGAGTGTTCCGATTATCCCCCGGGCGTCGCGCGATACACCCGGCGCACAGGTCGGCCGGCGTAGTGATCATGGGGCGGCGGCAGGCGTGCCGTGGCCGGCAGGGCCGACGAGCAGACGTCGAGCCCTCACCGCAACGGCGTGGGAGGAAGGAAGGGCCCCCCTTCTCGTCCTGTGGGAATCAGGTCAGCCGGTGCGGCCGGCCGCGGCAGCTCCAGGCGGCCGGCTTGGCGTAACGGGACTCACAGCCCGAGTTCGACGATGGCCTTGGCGGCGCGAGCGGCCGCCTCCGGCGTGTCCAACCGGCCGGCCTTCAGCAACCCGCGGGCCTCCTCGACGGCCTTGGCGTTGACCTCGTCCGTCGAGGCCGCCGCGGCGATCAAGCGGTCCTGGGAGGAGACGATCTCGGCTGCTGCGCTGGGCGTGGCGGCCTTCTGCGGACCGACGCCCTTCGCCTCCTTTTCGTCGGAGGCGTTGTGCGCATCCAGTCCGTATGTGCCGTCAATCCGCACGCGCCCGGCTCCTATAGAGTCCATCATGTTCATCTTCGCAGGTTCCTTCGTCCGCTTGAGCGGTTTTACGGATTCGGCTGCTCTTTTTTCGCGGGGCCGCCCGCCGAAGCGCCCGCAGCCGCCCCACGCCGTCGATCGGCCGACGTGTGCGGAACATATCCTGCCGGGAGCGTCTCGGCCAGCTCATAAGCGACATATCTCTCGAAGGCCCGCGGGCTCTTGAGGATCAACTCCCAACCCAGCGGATCGTAGCCGCTGCGAATCTCCCGGGCGAAGTACCGCCGAATCCGCCACTCGGTGTCCTGGTCCGTCGTGTCCCAGACGTGATCGACCGCCCAGATCGCGCGGGCCTCCTTCAGGTACAGCAGTTTCAGGTACAGCCCCATCTGCATCGCGGGAAACGGTTTAAAATGGCTGACGCGCCCGAAAAGCACGGCGTCGCACCGCAGGGCCTGCCGGATCTTCGCCAACTCCGCGACGCTGAACGCCTCGACCCGCCCGATCGGCAGCTCGTGGCAGATCGGGTCGGCCTGCCGGACGAGGTCGACGTGGAAGAGGCTCTTGTGCTGGAGGGCCTTGTAGACCGCCTGCGTTGTCTGCCACGCCACCTCCGGCGGGCAGGTCGGCTCGGGCGTCAACTCGACGAACACGATGCGCCCGACCCGCCGCAAGTCTGCCGGCGAGCTGAGGAAGTGGTTGACGCGCCACTTCGGCTCACCTCCCCGCGGGCCGCAGCCGGCCAACATGCCGGCCGCCGCGGCCGCCAAGGCCAGGCTAGCTGTTCGGGCTCCGATCCAGATCACCTGTGGTGTCCTTTACGCTGACGGCCTGCTTGTCCGCGGAGGTCGGCCGGGCCATCTCGCCGCCCAGCAGCACCAGGATCTTCTTGATCGCCTCCATCTGGGCCTCCTGGGCCTGCTGCATCTCCGTGCGGAAACCGAGCACGCTGGCCTTCCACTGCCTCAACTCCCCGCCGATCTCCACGAGCATCTCGTTGGCCTCGGCCAGCTCCTTCTGGGCCTGGCGGAGCTGATCCTCGTTGCCGGTCACCTGCGCCTGGAGCCGCTTGTTGCTCTCGAGCAACTGCTTGTTGACCTTGCGGCTTTCCAGCAACTGCTCGGCGGCCTCGGCGTACTTCTTGGACCACTCCAGCGCCAGGTCCAACCCGCCGCCCTCGGCCGCCTTCCCGTCGTCGTCGACGACCGATCGGGCCATATACGTCGCCTCCCCGTCCTGTCGGTCCCGCGGCTGCGCGGCGCGGGGGGCCGACGGCTCGAAGGGGCCGAAGCTCATCCGGTCACACCCGCCCAGCAGGGCCAGCGCCGCCGTCGCCGCAACGCATCTCATACCGAATCGCATGGTACGTCTCCTTCCGCTACGTGGTTGTCGGGATCTCCCCCCGCCGCCTGACCCGCAGCGGCGGCGTCGAACGTGCACACCAACTGCATCGCCGCACCGCAGACGCAGACGACTTCGATGACCGTGTGATCCGCCCCCTGTTCGACGATCCGCGCCCGCGCCGCCGACGCCGACGCCGCCGCCGGCCCGCCCCGCGCCGACGGGCCGATCGTCACCGGCTCGGCCCGGCGGACCTGCGAGGCCTTCAGGATAGGGTTCGCTGCTTGACTCATCGCTTCGCTCTCCGCCTCCGGCCGCTCAGGCCAGGTAGTCCACCCGCTCGGCGGGGCCCGATTCGGCCTCGTCGGCCAGCTCGTCGTCGACCGGCCCGACCACGCCGTCGCTCAGCTCGACGACGACGTCTTCGTCCGGCTCGTCCCGCCGCCGCTCGTCGTCGGCCTCTTCCTTCTCTCGACGGCGGCGCCGTCGCTCGTCGCGGTTGCTCACCGTTCGGGACGCGGAGATCTCCGGCGTCCCCACCATCGGCCTGATGTTGCCCGTTTCGCTGTTCATGTCGTGCCCCGCATCTTCATCGACAGCCGGAACAACGCGCTGGCGTGGATCTGGCTGACGCGGCTCTCGGTGACCTCGAGGACCTCGGCGACCTCCTTCATCGTCAGATCGCGCTCGTAGTACAGGAGGATGACAATCCGGTCGCGTTTGGGCAGGGCGGCGATGGCCTCCGCCAGGCGACCCAGCAGTTCGCCTCGTTCGGCCTGGGCGTCGGGCGCGGGCGAGGGGGCGGCGGGCAGGTAGGTCCCGAGGGCCGGCTCGTCCTCATCCAGTCCGTGGATCGACAGGAAGTTCTGCCGTCTGGCATCCTGAAGCGTGCGGTACAGTTGCTTCACGTCGATGCCCAGGCGCTCGGCGATCTGATCGTCTGTCGGCGGCGAGCCCGTCTCGACCAGCAGTTGCTCGAAGGCCTGCCGGATCCGGCGGACCTCGCCGTGGACCGACGAAGGGACGAACGACCGCCGCCGCAGCTCGTCCAGCACCGACCCGCGGATGCGGATGTAGGCGTACGTCTTGAACTCCGCGTCCTTTCCCGGGTCGAACGCCCGGGCGGCCTTGACCAGCCCCAGCGTGCCCGCCGAGATCAGGTCCTCGATGTCCGTCACGTGCGACAGCGCGGCTGTCACCTTGCTGACCACGTGCCGCACGAGCGGCAGGTACTCGAGGATCCAGCCGTCCTCGAGCACCTCGCGCGACTGGCGGGCATAGGCCGCCGTCGCCATCGCCCGAAGTGTCCCGTCGGGCGGCGCGTAGGTCACTTCACTGGCTCCTGGACTCACCGATCTGTTCCTTTGCCTTGCGGTCCTTGATCATTGCATCGACGAATACGTTCAGCACGACCTTCCCCGCCACGCGAATCATCAGCCACAGCGCCACGGCCCCGCCCGCCGCGCGCAGGGCACAGACGTACGCCGGCACGCCGCAGAGCAGTCCGATGGCGGCCAGCACGAAGAAGCCCGCCACAGAGATGCTGATCGCGTATCGCCGCACGTTCGTCCTCGTCAGGTTCGGCCGGTCCTAGTCTGTCGTCACGTCGTCCGGGCAGCCGCCATCGCCGCCTCCCGCGGGGCCAGCGAGACCGCGCCGACCGGCTCGGTCTCCGTGCCCAGCGCCACCTCGTCGTAGGCCAGCACCGAAAGCTGCGGAAGCTGCCTGGCCAGAAGGTCGCCCAGGTGCGGCCTCAGCAAGGCGTCGCACAGCAGGACGACCGAGTCGTGGCCTTGCTGCATGGCGGCCTTCCAGGCGTCGGCGATGCGGCGGGTGATTTCCATCGCCTGCTCGGGCGGCAGGGAGGGCGGCTCGCCGCCGGTCTCGCGCGTCAGGTGCGTGCGAAGCTCGTGCTCCAGCGGCGGGTCCAGCGTGATCGCCTTGATCCGCCCGGCCAGGTCGGTGTGCTGCTCGGTGATCGTCCGCCCGAGGGCCTTCCGCGTCAGCTCCGTCAGCAGCGTCGGGTCCTTCGTCCTGCCCGCGTGGTCGCCGAGCGACTCGAGGATCTGCGCCAGGTCCCGCACCGGGATGCCGTCCTTCAGCAAGCTCTGGAGCACCCGGTGCAGCAGCGCCAGCGAGACCGTCTCGCCGACGACGCTGTTGACCAGCGTCGGCTGACGCTCGCGGAGGCGGTCGACGAGCTGCTGGACGTCGTCGCGGCTGAGCACCTCGTGGGCGTGACGCCGCAGTGTCTCCGACAGGTGCGTGATCAGCACGCTCTCCGGGTCGACCACGGTGTAGCCGCGAACCTCCGCCTCGTCCTTCTGGTCCGGGCGGATCCACAGGGCCGGCAGGTGGAAGACCGGCTCGACCGCCGACTTGCCCTCGATCGGCTCGGCCACCGTGCCCGGGTCCATCGCCATGTACATGTCCGGCTCGAGGAAGCCCGTGCCCACCGTGTGGTTGTTCAGCCGGATCTCGTAGGTGTTCGCCTCCAGCGACAGCTCGTCCCGCAGCCGGACCAGCGGCAGGATGATGCCGTGCTGCTGGGCAAACTTCCGCCGCAGCGGGCCGATCCGGTGAGACAGGCTGCTCTTGCGCCGCGGATCGACCGTCTTGATCAGCCGCGGGCCCACACGGATGCAGATCCGGTCCACGTCCAGCAGCTCCTCGACGGGCTGCTCGCCGGTGGCCTTCTCGGGCTTGTCCTTCTTCTTCGCCTCCTTCTCGCCCCGACCCAGCGACCGCGCCAGCACGCCGACCGCCAGAGACAGCACGACGAACGGGACCTTCGGGAAGTTCGGCACGAAGACCATCCCGCCGAGGATGAACGAGGCGATCCACAGCGGGCGGCTGCGGGCCAGAAGCTGGCGGACCAGGTCCTGGCTGACGCTGCCCTTGCTGGAGGTCTTCGAGATCAGGAAGCCCGCCGACGTGGAGATGATCAGGGCCGGGATCTGGCTGACGAGCCCGTCGCCGACGGCGAGGATGGAGTAGGTCTTGATCGATTCGCCCGCCGCCAGGCCCCGGCTCATGCCCATCGCGAAGCCGCCGACGATGTTGATGCCCGTGATGATCAGCCCGGCGATCGCGTCGCCTCGAATGAACTTGCTCGCCCCGTCCATCGAGCCGTAGAACTCGCTCTCCTTGACGATCTTCTGGCGGCGGTGGCGGGCCTCGTCCTCGCCGATCAGGCCCGCGTTCAGGTCCGCGTCGATCGCCATCTGCTTGCCCGGCATCGCGTCGAGGTTGAACCGCGCGGCGACCTCGCTGATCCGCTCGGCCCCCTTCGTGATCACCACGAACTGGATCACCACCAGGATCAGGAACACCACCAGCCCGACCACGAGCTGCCCGCCGACGACCATGTGCCCGAAGAAGGCGATGATCTTCCCCGCGTCGCCCTGCAGCAGAATCAGCCGCGTCGACGCCACGTTCAGCGACAGCCGAAACAGCGTCAAGGACAGCAGCAGCGACGGGAACGTCGAGAATTCGATCGACTCGCGGGCTGACAGCGTGATCACCAACGTCGCCATCGCCACCGCGATGCTGCACGCCAGCAGCATGTCCATCAGGAACGTCGGCAGCGGCAGCAGCAGCGTCGCCAGCACGCACGTCAGCCCGGCGGCGAAGAGGACGTCGTTGTGGGCCAGCAGCCCGCGAAGACCCGCCGGGGAATGCGCCAGCCCCGGCGACTCCGGCATGTTGTCAGGCTCGAAACTCATCGCATCCCGATCTCAGCGTGCCTCAGATCCCGATCCGCTGCCGACGCAGCCGGTAAATCATCGCCAGCACCTCGGCGACCGCCACGAACAGCACCTCGGGGATCGGCTGGCCGACCTCGACGGCCGCGTAAATCGCCCTCGCCAGCTCCGGCCGATGAACGATCGACACGTTGTGCAGGCGGGCGATCTCCTTGATCTTCTCGCAAAGCAGGTCGGCGCCCTTGGCGAGCACCTCCGGCGCCTCCATCGTGGCCGCGTCGTACTTCAACGCCACCGCCACGTGGGTCGGGTTGACCAGCACGACGTCCGCGTTGGGCACTTCCTGGAGCATCCGCTTGCGGACCATCTCGATCTGGATCGCCCGGATCCGCGCCTTGACCTCCGGCGACTGCTCGTACTGCCGCCTCTCCTCCTTCACCTCCTGACGCGTCATCCGCAGGTCCCGCTTGTGCTTCCGCCGCTGCCACAGCAGGTCGACGCCCGCGATGACCACCACGCCCAGGGCGATCCGCCCCAGCAGCCCGAAGACCAACTGGCTCATCCCCAGCAGCGTCCCGGCCGGCGTCGTCCAACGAAGCGCCAGACACGTGGCGACCTTGTCCCTCAGAAAGCCGTACACGATGCCCACCAGCACGGCCAGCTTCGCCAGGCTCAGCAGCAGGCGAACCAGCGACCGCGCCGAGAACAGCCGCCTCAGACCCCCCGACGGGGAGATCCGATCGAACCGCAGCTGCACGGCTTTCGGCGAGAACGCCCACCCGCTGGACAGCAGACTCGCGAAGATCGACACGGCCGCCATGATCACCAGGAACGGCGCTACCGCCCCCAGCGCCCCGGCTGCCTTCTGCCGCATCGCGGCGGCGATCTGCCCGGACCCCAGCGCATCGGCGGGACGAACCGTCACGCCCTCCCGCACCGACCTGGCCAGCCAGTCGAACGTCGCCGAGCCGAAGATCCCCAGCGCCAGCAGCAGCGCGCCGATCATCAGCGCCGACGGGATCTCCTGGCTCTGCGCAACCTGCCCTTCCTCCCGGGCCTTCCTCAATCGCTCCGGGGTCGCTTCTTCGGTCCGTTCTGACGCGGGTCGATCCGGCATCCGTGCCTTGCTCGTTCCTTACCGAGGCGGCGTCAACCCTGCGGCTTCCGCCTGTTGGATTGCGGCACAGAGACGCAGAGGCGCAGAGGAATGCCGGACGCCTGTCCGCTTCTTCTCTGTCTCTCCGCGTCGCTGGGTCGCACAATCTTCTCACGCCTTCGCAACACACACGTTCCAGTGAAGATCAACACCTACGTCGCGCGTTGTCACAGCAGCCTCCCCATCCACCCGGTGATCTCACGGACGAACGTCTCGAGGAGGGGCACCATGGCCACGGCCGTCAGCAACCCCACGCCCACGCGCAGCGGCAGGCTGGTCAGCAGGACGTTCATCTCCGGCAGCACCCTCGCCAGCACGCCGAGGACCACCGAGAGGATCAGGATCGCCGCCAGCAGCGGGGCGGCCAGCTTCAACGCGAACAGGAGCATCGCCGACCCTGCCGCCGAAACCGCCGACGCCAACGCGCCGAAATCGGCCGCGCTGCCCACGGGCAGCACCTCGTAGCTCCGCCCGATCAGCCGAAGCAGCAGGTGATGTCCGCCGGCGATCAAGAACAGCAGCGTGAACAGCGTATCCATGTACAGCCCGAACGGCTGGGTGCTCTCGCCGCTGGACGGGTCGATGATCGAGGCGAACGCGAAGCCCATCTGCCGCCCGATCAGCACCCCCCCCTGCTGCATCGCCACGAACACCAACCTCGCCGCCAGCCCAAGGCCCAGCCCGCACAGCGCCTCCCGCCCGACCAGCACGACGGCGGCAAGCGCCTTCATCTGCCCGCTCGCCACGTCGATCGGCGGGACGAGCATCGCGTAGAAAATCGTCATCAGCACGGCCAGCCCCACCTTCGCCTGCCTCGGGATCGTCCGCGAAGAAAACAGCGGCAGCACGCCGAGAAACGCGCTCGTTCGGGCGAGCACGAGTGCGAAAGGCAGGATCAGCCCAAGCCACGCCGCCATCGTCAGTGTCCCATCGCCTGCATGTGGTTGAAGACCTCGCGGGCGAACTGGCCGGCTATCTCCAGCATCCATCCGCCGCAGACCAGCAGCGTGATCGCCACGCCGGCCAGCTTCACCACCATGCCCATCGTCATGTCGCGAATGCTCGTGACCGCCTGGATCATCGCCACCACAAAGCCGACCACCAGCGTCACCGCCAGCACGGGCCCGGCAAGCATCAACGCCGTCTCCATCATCCGCCGGCCGATATGCAGTACCAGTGTGCTGTCCATGGCAATCTCAAGCCTTATGTCTCGTAACTGCTGGAACCTCGGCCTTTTGCCGATGAAGAGAACGCCGAAGGCTCAATGCTCAATTCTCAACTCTCAAGTGCTTCGCCTGCGGCGAAGTGATGGGTGCTGTCATGCGTCATCTGCCCTTTGCTGGATTCGACGACTGAGCTGTGGCAACACTCTTGGCCAGAATCCGGATTAGCTGATCGCACTCAGTCAGCGCCGCTCTGACGTCGCGGAGTTCGGACAGCAGCGGTTTGTGTACGATGATCCGTATCCACACGCGGCTTTCCTGAAGCTCTTTCAGCGCCAACTTCAGTTTGTGAACAAAGTCCTTTCGTGACTCCGCGCCTTGCGCCTCGGCGTAGTTTGGTGCCGGTGACGTGCCGCTCCGGACCAGTTGCCCGGCCACGTGATTGCCTGATCTGGTATTGGGCAGCGTCTCTGCCACATCCATTGCCACGATCGCAAAGCGAATCAGCCGGTCTTCCAGGTCATATTGTCTGGCATCCTGCGCCACGGCCAACTCCGCCTCTTCACTTGATCATTGAGTATTGAGAATTGAGCATTGAGCCTTGCCGTTCTCTTCAGTAGTTAGTAGTTGAAGCTCCGCACGAGCGTCTGCGCCAGCATTCCCCAGCCGTCGACCAGGACGAAGAGGATGACCTTCAGAGGCAGGGAGATCATCGCTGGGGGCAGCATCATCATCCCGGCCGACAGGAGAATGCTCGCGACCACCAGGTCGATCAGCAGGAAGGGGATGAACAGCAGGCAGCCCATCTCGAAGGCCGTGCGGAACTCGCTGACGGCGAAGGACGGCACGGCGACGTGAAGCGGCACGTCGCCCAGCGTCTCCGGCGTCTCGATGCCGGCCAGCTCGACGAACAGCGACAGGTCCGCCTCGCGCGTCTGGCGGAGCATGAACTCCTTCAGCAGATCGTTGCCCTTCTCGATGGCGGCTTCGAAGCTGCTTTGGTCGGCGAGGTACGGCTTGAGGGCCTGTTCGTTGATCGACGCGAACGTCGGGGACATCGTGAAGACCGTCAGGAACAGCGCCAGCCCGATGATCGCGACCGTCGGCGGGATGTTCTGCGTCGTCAGTGCCCGACGAAGGAAGCCCAGCACGATGACGATCCGCGTGAAGCTCGTCATCATCACCAGCAGGCTCGGCAGCAGCGCCAGCCCCGCGAAGACCACCGCCAGACGGACCGGCGCCGACCAGTCGCGGCCCCGGTCGCCCGTCTCGGCCGCGGAGGCCTTCTCGATCGCGTCGATCACCTCGCCGACCTTCGGCACGCTGCCGGACGGACGCGTCGTCGCCGGCACCGTGGTCGGCCCGGCCGCCGGTTGACCGGCCGCCCGCCCGACAGCGAGCACCAGCATCCCTGCTGCAATCGCCAGTGAAATCCGTTTCGCCGGCCTCACGCCCGACCCTCTAAGTGTCGGCCTCTTCGGGGGCGGCCGGATCGCCCGCGCCGCCGTCCGCCGAGGCTCTCTTCGATTCGTAAATGTCCGAGAATGTGTCCGTTATCTCTGAAAGCAGCGTCAGGCTATCCCGGCAGGAGCCCACCAGGAACTTCCTCGGGCCGACCTGGATGACCAGCACCTGCTTCCGCGGGCCGACGTACGCGCTGTCGACCACGCGGATCCGCCGGCCCCCCGCAGCCGGGTTCAGACGCGGCAACAGCCGCTTCGCCGCGATGATCGCCACCAGCCCCAGCACGACGACGACCAGCAGGTAGGCGAGCATCTGACCGTACCGAATGCCGTCCTCGTCCGACAGGCGCAGCGGTTTGTCCGACTTCTCCGTTCGTAAAGGAAGCTTGGATATGGACTTGACGTCAGCGGGAGCCGACGCGGGCGAGGGCGCCGTGGTCGCCGCCGAGGTCGGCCTGGTCGACGGCGGCTCGGCGGCGGCCAGGCCCCACGATGCCACGACCATCGCCAGGGCAACGGAGGCAATCGCGGTCCGCCGGCCGCGCCCGGCCGGTCCTTCCCGTCCATAGACTCTGCGCATATACCTCATGCACGAGCCAGATGCACATGACGTGCCAAATGAGAAAGCCGCCCCCGTGGTGCCCCAAAACGGCGTGTCCGCCGCCGCGCAGCGGCAAAACTCAAACACGCGCGCCAAAAACTATACACCCCGGTGCGATCGGCGCGCGGCCACCCCGCCTTCAGCCACCGGCCCCGACGAGCAGCCTGTCAGATGTAACCAATTACAAATAAATGCCCTAAGCGTATTGCCGCCTCCGGCGTCCGAGCCGCCCCCCCTATCCGTCCTGCTCGGCGGCCGGGAGGATCTGCTCGACCTTCACGCCGAGCCGGTCGCCGACGACGACGAGTCGGCCGGTGGCGAAGGGAATGCCCCGCATCAGCAGCTCGACCGGCTCGCCGATCTGTCTGTCCAGCTTCAGCACCGATCCCGGGCCGAGCTGGATCAACTCCCGGGCCGGCATCTGAACGTGCCCGAACTGCACGGAGACCTCGACGGTCGCGTCCAGCAGGATGTCGATCTGCCCGCCGGCCGACTGGACGACGTTGGCCTCCGCCTCCGGAAGCTGTACCTCGTGGACCTCGGCGGCCGCCTCGTTCGGGGCGTCCTGCGTCTGCTCTTCCGTGGCAACCGATTCTGCCATCCCTGCGTCCCTTTCCAGTGCTCTCAGCCCCTCGCCTGCGCCGGCGGCGGGGCTGCCGTTGATGTGCTGAATGTCTGTGCGACCCGCAGTGCGACCTTGCCGCCCGAGGCGACCGGGAACCCCGTCAGCACGGTCCGGCCGGCCACCCGGAGGTCCATCGGCTCGCCGGCGGCGCGGACCAGCAGCACGTCGCCGGCCTCCAGCGACAGCGCCTGGCGCATCGTCAGCCGCATCGACCCGACCTCCACCGTCGCCCGCAGCGGGATCGCCGCGAAGTGCCCCCTCATCGCCTCCGCCGCCGGCACGGCACCGGCCCCGCCATCGGCCCGCGGCGCGCCCACGATCGGGTCGGCCAGCTCGCAGAACACCGCCAGCCACACCGCCGGCCCGTCGGACCCCTCCGGCTGGAACGCGAACCGGCAGAACGCCATCGACGCCCCCCCGGGCAGTTCGGTGTCTTCCGCCGGGCCCGGCCCGAGCGGCTGCATCGCAGGCCCGCCGGCGGCCTCGACCGCCTCGGAGAACACCGTCACCAGCTCGGCCATCATGTTGGCCAGCAGCTCGGCCTCCAGCTCGGAAAGCTGCCCGTCGGTGCCCGCCTGCTCGCCGCCGAGCAGCCTGGCCAGCCAACTCATCGCCGCCGGCCGATCGAGGACGATCATCCCGCACGCCGAATCGCCGACGCCCACGGCCAGCCGGAAGCCCCCCAACTCGTCCAGTTGCTCGCCCAGGCGGGCGCCGAACTGCTGGTCGGACACCGCAGCCGAAACGGGCTCCGACAGCCGAAGCTGCTTGCCGGCCCATCTCGTCAGCCCGGCCGCCATCGACTCGGCGAGGCCCTCGAGCTTCCGAAGCTGCCCCGCCGTGAAGCGGTGGGGCACGTTCAGGTCGTACGGGTCGGCCTCGAGGTCGGCGTGGATCGGCTGTTGTCCGGCCGCTCCGGCCAGACGTCGCAGGAGGGCGACCCGGCTGTCGCTCTGCGGGGTCATTGGACGGCGAATTCCTTGAAGAGGACGTGATCGATCAGCGGGCGGCGATTGGGCCAGAGCTGTTCGTTGAACGCTTCCTGGATCTCCCGGCGGATGCGGTTGAGGTTCTTCGGCCCGCGAACGTCTTCGATCCTCAGCCCGGCCAGGTAGATCGTCAGCCAGTTGTGCATCTCCTTCTTCTTGTTCTCGATCTTCTTGAGGGCGGCGTCCTTGTCCTTGTCGTCGCGGACGGCCAGGGTGATCGTCGCGCGGATATACCGGTTCAGGGGGGGCAGGTCGAGGTTGACGGTAATGGCGTCGAAGTCGAAGTAATCGTAGTCGATCGTGCCGCCGCCCTGGCCCCCAACGGGCTCGACCGGCTCGGGCGACGGATCGACCGGCGGCTGGTTCGCCTCCTCGCCGCCCGGGCCGCCCAGCAGCCCGCCCAGCCCGTAGCCCGCCACCGACCCGATGGCCAGCACCGCGGCCATCAGCCCCAGCCGAATTCCCGTCTTCGCCAGCGAGCCGGGCGCCTCCGCCTCGCCTCCGCCGGACTCTTCGAAGGGGTTTTCGCTGTTCTCTGCCATGGCTCTAGTTCTCCCTCATGACGGCGAGGATGACGTCGCTTCCGTCCCCGCCGACGCCGCCTCGGGCCCGCTGCCCGCCGACGCCCGAAGAATGAACGGTCCAGTCTCCGCCCCCCCCGCCGGCAGCCAGCAGTCCGGCCATGTGCCGCTCGACCGCCAACGCCCGCCGCGCCGAGACGAGCCACTGCTCGCGCCGGTCCTGCCCATCGGTTGCCAGGGCCGTCACGTAGATCCGCACCGACTGGCCTCGGACCGTCTGCCTCAGCTCCAGGACGAATTGGCGGAGGTATCGTCTGGCCGCTCCGTCCAGCGTGGCGTCGGCGCCGGCGAAGCGGATCGGCGCCGCCTCGATCCGCAGCGGCTGCTGCGAGACGTCCGAGGCGGTCACCGTCATCTGTTGCTTTAGATCGTCAAACATCTGGCGGATCTTTGCATCGTGATCGTCAATCACGCGCGGCTTCGGCGTCCTCTTCCTGCCCGGATCGGTCGGGTGCCGGACGTTGTTGTGCTCGCGGCGCGGCGCGTCGGTGCGCCCGAAGAGCCAGTCCGGCAGGCCCAGCCCGGCGATCGCCCGCTTGAACGACCCCTGCCCCTTGGCGAACAACTCCGGGTCCTGCACCTTCGCGAAGCTCTGGAGCAGCACGAAGAAGGCCAGCAGCAGCGTGACCATGTCGCTGAACGACACGATCCACGCGGGCACGCCGCTGCCCTTATCCTGCTCCGGCCTGGTTCTCTCTTGCCCGGCCATCAGTACACCTCTTGCGGCAGCAGGGAGACGGCCAGCATCCGCTCGTCCGAGACCCGCGCCGGCGCCGGGGTCCGCCCGGCGGTGATGCTGAACTGCTCGACCGGCAGCCTCACGTCGACCGTGAAGAACTCCACGACCTTCCACGCCCGCGCCAGGCGGGCCTCCTCCTCCGAGGCCGCCTCCGCGGGCGAGCCGTTCTCGCCGATCACCACGCGGCAGGGGATGATCCGCACGAAAGCGGCGATCCTTCGCAGGTACCGCTTGCCCTGCTCGGTCAGCAGCGCCGACCTGCCGATGAACAGCCATTCCGACGGGATGTAGAAGACCTTCCGGTCGCGGTAGGCGTCGTCCTCGGCGATGGGGGGGCGCTTCCTGGGAAACTCCGGCGCCTCCTGCGGCATCTCGGGCGGGGGCTTTTCGCTGCCCGCGTCGGTCAGCGAGACGATCGGGTCCAACTCCGGGACGTACGAGGTCCGCACCTCCCGCCGGAACGGGAAGATCGTGCTGTGGTCGTCGTACTTGAACGACCCGGCCAGCTTCTGAAGCTCCGCCGTGTCGAACGAGGAGAACGTCAGCAGCATGACGAAGAAGCACAGCAGCAGCGTCATGCAGTCACTGAACGTGACGATCCACTCGCCCGGGCCGGAGGGGGCCTCGTCGGGTTTCTTCTTCGCACGCGCCATCGGTCAGATCGTGGGTTTCACCTCTTCGCGGTTGCGGTTGGAGATGAACGCCTGCATCTTCTCGCGGACGCCGGTGGGGCTCTCCCCCCGGGCGATGCCCAACAGGCCTTCGACGATCATCTCCCGCAGCATGGTCTCCCGCCTGCTGCGGATCCCCAGCTTGCCGGCCATCGGCAGGAACACCAGGTTCGCGACGAACGCCCCGTAGAACGTCGTGATCAGGGCCACCGCCATGCCCCCGCCGATCTGGTCCGGCGAACTCAGGTTGCCCAGCATCTGCACCAGCCCGATCAGCGTCCCGATCATGCCGAACGCCGGGGCGCTGGCGCCCATGAACTCCAGGATCTTCTTCCCGTCGGCGTGCCGTTCCTGGAGGTACTGGATCTCCATGTACAGCTGCTTCTCGACGGCCTCCTCGTTCTGCCCGTCGATGACCATCTGGAGGCCCATCACCAGGAAGTCGTCGCCCGCCTCGGCGATCTGGCGTTCCAGGGCGAGCGCCCCGTCGCGGCGGTTGATCGCCGAGTAGTTCACCAGCTTCTGGATCAGCTCGGCCGCCGTGGGCACCTTGCAGAAGAGCACCTTCTTGACCACGGCGATGATCCCGAGGAACTGGCCCAACGAGAAGTGGATCAGCGTCGCGCAGACCATCCCGCCGATGACGATGCCCATCGAGGGCAGATGGAGGAACATCGCCGCGCTGCTGCCGAACAGGACGGGCACGACCACGCAGGCTATCCCCGCCAGCAGACCGATCACCGTTGCGATATCCATGGAACTAGCCCTTCGTGTTGACTTCCCGGACCTTCTGCATCATCCCCGTCAGCTTCGCCGCCAGGTCCTTGTCCTTGATCTCACCCAGGAGCTTGCCCCTGGGGCGCTCCGAGACGTAGAAGAGGATCTTCACCACGTCATCGGTCTGCTCGTTCTGGCACATCCCCTCCAGGATCGCCGCGCCCTCGGCGGAGTCCATCTTCTCGAAGG
>Ga0180437_10006291_pt1 | contig 15873 bp, 1 predicted proteins | sample SS_ome_4_FD_132410 | JGI IMG/M metagenome (GOLD analysis project Ga0180437, IMG submission 132410) | Hypersaline lake sediment archaeal communities from the Salton Sea, California, USA - SS_3_D_1 metaG | ecosystem: Environmental > Aquatic > Non-marine Saline and Alkaline > Hypersaline > Sediment...
ACTCAGGATGAATGATTTGGTCATCTTTTTCTGAGTCGCTCTGCATCCAGACTTCGGATGAGTTCCTCAACGAGTTCTCGTGGAAGCTCTCCGGCTTGTTTAAGAATGACATCAATCTCCGAAGGTAGTACACCCTTCTCTAATAGCTCCTTTCTTAGCTCCTCTATCTCAAAAGGACTCATATAGTCGCTCGAGAAACTGAAGTCTTCGATTGACCTAGTTGGTCCTTCAGGCCCACCAACTTGTTCAGGCTCTGGCTCTTCTTCTGTCGGTGTTAAGAGAACTGGTTCCTCTTCAGGTTCCTCTAGCTCATCAACTCCTACATCTCTGGGAGCCTTATGTTCCTCCTCACCAGCAAGCCTCTTCGATGCGTCCGCCTGTAGCTCTGACATGATGTCATCTACGCTCTTGCTCTCACGACGAGCAGCTCGAATAGCCTCCTGCATAATAACCTCTTTCACGAAGGCGGCCTGCTCACTCATCTTCATTTTTGCGATATCAGCCTTGAAATCATCTAGTTCCTGTTGGTTGAGATTTGTAAGAATAGCTAGTTGAATGAGAAGTTCGCCTAGCTCTGGGACTTGGACAGGGATTGACTCCTCTGGAAGTTGATCTGGCATTCTTCGGATTCCAGTTCCTTCATAGGTATCATTGAAGAGATCAGCTAGTAGTTCTTGACGGTCTTTCACATCACCAACCGGTTTCGGAATCTTACCCTTCCGAATGACCTTGATTTGACCATTAATCTGTCGCAGACGTTTCGGAACACTCCAGACTTTCACATATAGACCAATTAGTAGAATCACGAGAAAACTGAGAGGAGTTGCATAGGTTACTACCGTAGTCATTGTTCTAGTAAAATCGGTCGGACGTACGTCAATTCGGAGTGATATGGTTAACACCTGTGTATTAGTCTTGCTTAGGGCAAGTATGATCTGTGAGCTTCCTTCATCAGTCCCGATGATTGGAGAAGCAGCTTGAAACTCAATAATATAATGTCCAGGGTTACCTGGATCTTCGTAGGGTGTTTGGAATAATAGAAGCTCAATAAATGACAAGTCAAGATCTAAGGTAAGATTTGCATTCGTGATTAGAGTTCCAGTGGCATGCCCGGGCCAATCATCATTGTATCGCAAAACAATCCTACCTGATTCTCCATACATGAGATTGAGCAGAGTGAAATCAGGATTTGGATATGTGTTATCTCCGATAGTAATCTCAGTGATTGTAAACGATGTTGGTAGGTCAATTATCCTAATGGTGATGCTATACTCGGCTTGAGTATGGTTCCCAAGCCAGAATCTAAATTTTATTTCATATGGAAATGATCTAGGGTCCGACGGATTACTTAATAACCAAGGATCTGCTGTATCAAAAATAAAACGGTAACTGCCATTGCCTAACTCTTCTACTGAGAAATATGTCAAGGGACGAGTTGGTCCAAAGATATCGCTTAAGTCAAGCTGAGCATTCTCAATTCCACCAACAATCCCTTCTGAGTCATCTGTATCATTGTAGTAAAGGAGTATCTGCATTACTTCTCCAATTGGCACTCGATAATTATCTGCACCAAATGTCGGATCCTGAAATTCCGTTCCAATTTCAACCTCAATATCAGTTGGAACTGGTAGAACTTTGATTTGGATTATAATGGAAGCATCTTGGTAGTTTTCTTTGCTGAACGTGATTGATAAGGGTAGGTTTGTCTGACCGGATTGCAAAACAGTCGTATTGAAAAATACCAGATAATAACCAGTGAATGGGATGTTATATGCCTCTGCAGATTGGAACCCGGGAACATTGAGCGCCACAGTCGCATCAGGGATTCCAGTATCAAATGAGAGATCCCAGAATGTAAAGTTCAAAAAACCAGCCCAGCCCCAATAGAAAACACCTGTTGCTAATTGAGGTGGAATAGCTACAGTAAGAATCCGTTTTACTGCTAATGTCAGACTCGTTCTCGAGTCTGCATACAATGAAGCATTAGGCCATACTTCAGCTCTTATTGTGATTGGCCAAATACCAAATCCTACAATGGTTGTATCAAGTACAGTGGTATATATCCCTGAGCGGTTATTCTGGAACATGCCTTCAAGGCTTGCATCTGAAATGAACCATTTGAGATCGGCATAGTAGAATGAGCTGTTGCCAATTGCAGACATATTCACAGCAAGAAGTACAGACTCGGTGTATACACTTGTCATATCTTCAGTTGTACTACCAACAAGGGTCAAAGTTGTTTTTGCCTGTTGGATACTGATCTTAAATGAGTTAGCTGATGGTTCATAATTATAAAATATTGCGCTTAAGCGAACCGTATAGATTGCGGGATTTAAAATTGTAGGGCCATTGCTTGGAATCAGATAACTCCAATATCCCAAGGTTCCATTTGCTGCTAGTTCAAAATTGTAACTTTCGAGTACTCCAGTGACTTCAATTACACTTGTTTCAGGTATTGGATTTCCTTCATCATCTTGAAGATACACTGTTACAAGAATTTCCGAACCTCTGTTCAAGAGAACGACTTCATCGATAGGTCGGTCTTGAATCATCTCACTTGGAAGACTCTTCACAACTAGAGTCACATAGGCATAAGCGGTCTTGTAAAAACCATCAAGATCTACAGCTTTGACTGTGAGGACATATGTTCCAATATTGGCAATGATAGGGGTTGACGCAGTGTCGATTGATGCAACATATATACCATTCACAGTGTGAGAGGCAATCCCACTTTCAACACCTGCAGCTATCCATGTCCATGTGCAGTTGATCCCTGGAGCCGTTATAGGACTTCCAGAAAGTAGCTCGGTGAATGTGACAGAAATGCTTTGACTTTGTGACCAAAAGACCTCATAGACATCTTGGTAAGCTACAAGTTCTGTATCTATCTTTTGAACAACCCCACTCATGGCAATAGTTGACATGTTCGCATAGTATGGTTCCAATAATGGATTCCACATAACTTTCAAATCAAATCGAAAAGTGCCTGGATTCAACAGCGCATTTGTATCAATTCTAATAGTGTAAGTCCCAGAGGGACCTTCAGTGATCCAGAAATTGACACCTAATATAAGTGGTATTGTTTGATGACTGAAGTCGATGAGAGCACCAGAAACTGGCCAGCCTTGATCAATATCGGACAACTCAAATGAGAGGTTCAGTAATTGCCCAAATGAGGCTGATTCTGCAGGGAGCTGTGCATATGACATTGTTCGTTTTAATGTAGTGACTCTTACTAGAGTGGAGTCATCAAAGTAGTAAGGTGATGTTCCATCATCCCAATCCACAAACACTGTGACATTATAGTTTGTGACAAGAACACTGCCAAACTCAGTGGAGTTAATCAATACATTGAATCCTTGTCCAGATGGTACGATAGTGTATTGACCTGCAGTGAGTAGAATACCTCCAGCCCAGATGTCAATATTTGTCGCAGTGATTGAGGTAATTGGCTGCTCTCGACCAAGATCCATATAGATAAAGGAGAATTGGACTATATCGAGATATGAAGTCTGTTGAGGAGATGTTGTAATCTCAATATTTGTTTCTCTTCTAATAGTATAGGTATTCAGAATAAACTCTGCATTATCATGGTAGGGACTCTGGGCAGGATTCCATGTCGCTTGAACTTGGATTTGCGTCGACCCTAGACCATCTAATGCAGTTGTGTTGATAAGAATAAGGTAGTATCCATCACCCTCATTCACAAATGTGTAGTGTGTTCCAAGTGTTAATGGAGTAACGCCTTTGAATACCAAGATTGACTCGGCATCCACACCCAGTTCGCTATCTGTATCAAAATACTGGACCCTAAATGTCACATTGTCAAGGTACTGCGTTGGGTCAGGAGCATCATCAAGAACTAAGTCAGATGCTCGAGACCTGAGCTCGAAGAATATGAAGGCATCATCAGCCCCATAGAATGGAGCCTGATATGCATAGGTTGCTCTGATTTGTAATGAGTAACGTACACCAATAGTCAACTCAGGATGGTTGTATGTATCAATAGTAAGCGTATAGTACTGGAACGCTGGTTGCCACTCTACGGAGAAATACCAGACACCAGCAGTAAGAACCTCAAGTGTGACAGGGAATCCATCAATGGATTCATTTCCTATCACTCCAAGAGTTGCGATATCTTGGTAGTTGAGTGTATAGACTAGTGAGTTATTGTATGGAACCTTTCCAATAGGCTCCACAGAAAGAAGACTCACGCGATTTTGAAGAGTGAATGAGCGAGTGGCACTTACATCAGGAATGTAGAATTCAGGCTTTGTGAGCACTATACGTAGACTGTAAGTTCCCGGATTAGTGAAGTATGTGGTGTCCAAAGTCACATTGTACTCTCCAACCAAAACGGGTGAAACTGAATAGAACACACCAGGAATTTCGAAGGGGCCATTATAGAGCGTGACTCCAGCACCTGCAATTCCTGTGGCAGGAACTCCAGTGACATCAGTCCATGTAAGAGTGAACCATACACTGTCACCATACGATGTTGGGGCGGGAGCCTGATAGTCCAATACAGTCTGTCGGGCGGTGACTGTGATGTAGATAGTTCGTCCCAACCTACTAGTGTAATAAGGCGCACCTGTCCAGATGACACTTAGTGTGAATGACTTCTGTCCAAGAGGGGCACTAAATTGACTTGTATCAAATGAAACTACAAACTCATGCGATGTAAGATTATAGTAAATTGAATAATTCACCAGACTTAGTATTACTGATAGTTTTGGATCATCATCAATAGGGACACTTCCACCTCCCGATACATCCTCGTATGAGAAGATTAGCGTTCCATTCTCACCATAAGGTGTAGGTGTTGGAGGTACAATTGATATCAATGTGTCACGTGGGAGGACTCTAACTGAAATCACATCATAGCGGTTTGTATAGAATGGCGCAACACCCTCAGTCCAGTTGATGTAGACATTCATGTAGATAAGACCCGTCTGACCAAAAATTGTTGTGCTGAATGAAATTGAGTAGTTTCCAGGTTGAGTGACATCATTGATTTCCAATATTGTAACAAGACCAAGGTCAACAATTGCACCTTGGAAATTAACAAAGATATGGACATTCCCTCCACCATAACTACTGTTTGTGATTCCTAGTCCACTCGTTTCGCTGAAGAAGAAGACATAGGACATTGAACCACCATAGGGGGTCGGTTCAGAGGCTTGGAGAAGAGTCAATTGCGAGTCAATTCCAATTATATTCACCGATGCAGTTGTCTGTTTGTTCTCATACTGCTGTACCGGGCCGGTCCAGTTGAAATAGACAATGAAGTTCTGTATTCCCTTCCGAAACAACGAGGCTGAAATTTGAATAGTATAATATCCACCACCATGGTTAACTAGACCTGAGGCAATCCAACTAGTTCCATTCCAGATGTGTTGTTGAATATTTGCAGAATCAATCCCGGCTTTGTTATCCCAATCATAGTATCTAACAGAAATGTTCACAATCCCATTGTAGGGTGTTGGATCGGGAGCACTAACCAAATTGAAGATGGTAACATGCGTTCGAATATTGACTTCAATATCACATGACACTTGGAAATAATTGGGATTATTCGTGAATGTGAAAGCGATAACATTGGTCCCCAAGGGATCAGAACCTGTTGTTGTGAAGGTGACCTCATATCGAGATCCATCCCAGACGACACTTACTGGTATTGAACCAGGCCATCCTACGATGGTTGGAGTTATGCTAGGAATGGGAACCCCATTATCAAGGTCAATATAATCAATATAGATCACTTTGGTGTTACCAAGTGGTATATCTAAGGAGATAGCCGATGGATCAGCATCCGTATGAATCCTAGTAACTATCACAGTTATAATGACACTCTTATCCTCATACCCATCTGCATTTGCAGTGAGTGTAATCTGGTGTGTCCCTATTGATAAACCTAACACACCTATTTCAACATCATAATTCCCATTGGAAATATGGGTGTAGTCAATCCAACTTGTTGAGGCAGTAATGATTGCTGTAGTGATACCAACACTTCTATCTCGATCTTCATAGAAAAGAGATATAGTGACATTATGCTGGTATGGTGTTGATACCGTGTATAGATTGGCTGTGAGGTCGCTTCTTGCTGGAATATATTCAAAGGTGATTACAAGTACTGTTGACCGATAGATACTACTGCCTGGGTCAATCTGAATTGTAATGGTGTAAACTCCTTCTGTAAAGAACGAAGATGCAATCAGGATGTTATACAGACCATTGCCCCACGAACTTATTATGGCTGTTGGATATCCTACAACAGATATGTCGCCTGCAAGGCCATCAATTAAGTCACCAAAATGAGGTCCATTTTCTGTAACCTCGACGGAGATGTTCAATGTGAAATCATCACCATTCGGGAACAAGAGGTCACTTGGTGAGTTATATGCATGGATTGTAAGACTCTCAATCGTAATGATGAACTGATAGCTTGATGGATCTTGATAGTTAGGACTCGACATTGTTGTGATGATAGTCACTGCCCGAGACACAACAGGCCAAGTGCTTGTATCAAGAACTACAGCATAACTACCACTTGCTGGTTGGGAACCACCAGTCCATTGGAATAGAAATCCGCTGACTGCACTAATGGGGACAGAACCACCAGTGTCCAAGTCCGTGAGGATGATTGTTAGTGACGTAGTATTTCCATATGGAGAGGTCAAATCACCAACAATATTCACAGATGTGTAGTGTGCGCGAATTGTGATGTAGAGTGTGTGTTGAATTGGTGGATAGAAGTCGGGATTTGCCATGACCACAGTAAGATTGACCTCGTGAGTTCCAACACTCCATGTATTAGTTGTCAGACTCGTTGAGTAACTGAAGAGAGAACTTCGGATCTGGGTTCCTCCCTCATAGGTGAAAATGAATTGACTGACATCGACTATATCGGGGATTGTTCCAGTATCAAGGTCTCTCAGAATTACTGTGATTTGAGTGTTCTGTCCATATGGGACCACATAATCACTAGTAGCAGAAACTGCTGTATAGTGAGGTCGAAGAAGGAAGGAGATGTCAACAGTATCAATCTCAAGGTATGAACTAGGTTTAGATGCCTTTAGTGTATACGTATGAATGCCTGTGGAAAGTGCTCCTGTCGGAATGGATATGTTATACCAACCTGTGCCTTGAGCTGTGACAGTTACAGGGTTATCATCTCCAAACGTTATTGTTGCACCTGAGATTGGTGTACTTGAGTAAGCATCATAGAAGAACAGAGTTGCAGTGAAATCAAATCCAATGGGTGTAGTTTCGATATAGGCGTAGGTCAAATCAGTAGGATGAAAAAGGTCAAGGAGAATGAATGTTGACACGTCATTATAGTATGGGTGCGTGGAATCAATCTCTAATCGCCACTGTCTGTTCTCAACAAGATCAGTTGTATTGACAATTATTCCATACTCTCCACCGCCTAAATCATCGAATGGAAGAATTACAGGGGTTCCTGAAACCGTCCAGTTCATAGTGACAGTTGATCCACTGATTCCCGCAAATCCAACATCATCTGTGAGATCAACCTTGATGTACAGAACATCGTTAATTGTTGCATCAACAATTCCTCCACCCACAGCATCCAAAGGAGAGAGAATATCAATTGATGAATCATGTTGAATTATAAACTGTCGCTGATACATCCCAGTCATCTGGTCAACAGAGCTTCCGAAGTCATTGTAATATGCTGTGACTGTCCAGAGTCCGGCTTTGGCTGAGCTGTCAGCAATTTTCTTTACAAGAGAATCGGGAGAGGAGCGACTAGACTCAGCACCCACTAAGTAAAAGAGAGATGGATTATTAATATTCTGGAATTCTGCTGCAATCCATGCTCCACTTCTTATGCCAGTGGAAATCCTTACTTCATCCATCCGGCCATTTAGATATGCGCGGGCTCCAGATACTTGATCGATCCAAGAACCGCCAATGCCCCAATGTGAATCGAAGGCAACATTAGCATAAGTAATTGAGCCATATGAACCATATGTGTCATCTACAGCACGAACATAGATCTTGTTGTTATTCGGTGTGTCTGCATCGATAATACAGGCAAAATGGTACCAAGTGTTTGCTTGCCAAGTAGTTTGTGAGGTATATTTGTACTTCTGGCCTGCAGCATCATTCTCTGTCTTGAAGACCAGACTACCAGCTGGTGCCGAGGAGGTATAGTCAATACCTACTAGAGCGATGTGTATATCATTGTCGCCATTAAGATACTTCTCAAACAGAAGTTGTGTGTTTGGCGATAGGCTGTTATGAACAGCATCTAAACGGAACCAACCTGAGATTGTTACATCACCTGATGGTCTGAGATTTTCTGTGCTTTGAATCTCTATCCAATCGTCAGTTCCATCAAAATCTTGACCATACCCAACAATGCCAGTTGTGATAACATTGCCACGTTGGGATCCATCATAGTCTCCAGAGGAGGCATCCTGATGAACACCAGTGGATTGTTCATCAGTAGTGCTGTCATTTAGGTGCCAGACTGCCGCAAAGCTCTGGGTCCAAACATCGTTAGGATTCTCTTGAGGACCAATGGTTGGATTCCCATAGTACATTGTAATCACTGTATTGACCGAGCCGGTTAGATTTGTTTTAACCCAGGCTATCAGACGGGCCTGAGTTGGGCTGTAGTTCTGGTCAAAGAGTTCAATCTCATGTGAGAGAACCTTACCTCCTGACACAAAGACGATATCATCTCCATCGCTCTGCACCTTTGTCTTGAGATCAGTATCTAGGATGTTGATGAGCATAGGGAAGTTATTCAGGCTTGTAGCAAGATGCCGTGTTCGGTCAATAGTGAAACTTTTTCTATATGCAAAGGACTGCAGCAGATGTGATGTTGAACCAGCTGTAGTGTTTGTAGTTGAATACCAATCCGCACCACTCGGGTCTGTGAGTTTAAATGTAGTTGTAGATCCTGTGATCCACGTGCTTGTTGTTCTGAATAGCATTTCATCAGCTAAATCGAACACTGCGGATGAAGAAAGAGAGCCCCCACTGATTCCCAGATCAAGATCAAAGATAGTATTAATGCTTGAAAACTCAATTTTCCAAAGACCATATGTATCAATTGCAGAGCTTGCAACTGTAAGACGACCTCCAAGATGGTACCAATCAACCCCGTAGGTCTGTACAGTTCCTAATGGATTAGACACTGATATTGGAGTCCAATCTGTTGACTCATAGTTGACTCTAAAACTCAAACTAACAACTTCACTTGGAGGAGATACAAGGACATATGCAGTCCATGTAACTGCACTTGCATTTGTGACCAAAAAGGATGTTCCTGCTGTGAAGTCTGATGAGAGAGTTGTAGATGTATCAGTCCAGCTAGAGCTATTTACAAAAGTACCTGAGAAGGCGACAGTAAGTGGTGAACCAGTTCCGACATAGGTGCCGCCTCCATCAGCGACCTGATGTTGTTCGTTTAAAGGCAGTCCTAGGTCTGTCACCAGAGAACTGTCTCCTGTTAGATCTGCTACGCTAAATAGAAACAAAGCGATAAAAACTAGGGAGAGAAGACTGCTTTTCCTCATTCGTGGCACCATCGGAGATTGACTTTTTTTGCTGCCTACCTTCTTCTCTTTGGTAGGTTCATCAGAGGAGTGTCAATTCTTCTACTCCCTATATCAATACATGTCGTGTGAATTCTCTCTCTCAGATAGAAGAGTTGTCTTTTTTTCGAGAGGTGTAGAAAAAAGGTGGAGGACTAGGGGAATTCCTAGTCTCGTTTCCCTTCTAGACTCCTGACGAGTTCATCCACAAGCTCTCTAGGCAACTCCTTTGCCTGCTCGATGATGGTCTCAATCTCATGTGGAGGAATTCCCCTGCGCTCCAGGTCCTTTCGCAGCTCCTCAATCTCAAAGAGACTCATCTTTTCAGAGATTGTTTCAGTGACCTCCTCGAACTCAGCCTTCTCGACTCGTTTAACCTCTTCCTTGGGAGTGACTCGGACTTCTTCCTCCTCCTCTTCAAGGAAGACCTTTTCGACAGGTTCGGGTTCGATGACATCACTGGGTTCAACCTCCTCTTCACCACCAAGACGGTGATGAGCTTCCTGTTCGAGTATAGCAAGGGTTTCTTCAACAGTCCTGCCCTCGCGGCGAGCAGCACGAATCGCCTCCTGCATGATAACCTCTTTCACAAAGGCAGCCTGCTCACTCATCTTCATCTTGTTGATATCAGCCTGGAACTCATCAAGCTCCTCTGGACTGAGGTTTGTGAGAATAGAGAGTTGCATGAGGAGTTCTCCCATCTCTGGGACCTCAATCGGTACGGCATCCTCTGGCATCTGAGTAGCAGCTCGAGTGATCTTTAGTTTCTCAAAAGTGTCATTGAAGAGTTCTGCAGATAGTTGACGACGACTCTTGACATCACCGATTGGTTTAGGTATTTTGCCTTTTCGAAGCTGTTTTAGCTGACCATTAATCTGACGTATCCTCTTTGGTACACTCCAGACCTTGACATAGGCTCCCAACAACACTATGATTGTAACAGCGATAGGGAGTCCATATCGGGTGATATTAAGGAATAGGATATCGATATCGTTAGGTAGTGTGTGGATGAGAAAACTCATCTCAACGGCATCGTGAAACTCACGGCTCATTGTGATTCTTATGACAGAGTCGCCGCCATATCCAACCGCTAGAATCACCAGTCTATAATGACCATTCCCAAGTGATGTATTACTACTTATGATTGCATTTGCACCAGGTAAGATTGTGAAAGAAGCACCATCCATTCCCCATCCATGCCATGTATCATTGATATAAAAGTCGAATACCATGTTATCTCCATTTGTGAGTGTATACTCGATGCTATCTTCTGGATCGACCATTTGACCATTGTGAACTATCGTTGTGGGGATAGTTATAATGCTGATATAAATTTGGACAGATTGCAGTTCCCTATTCTCATCGAATATATCAATTGAGAACCTGAAGTACTCACCTTGTATGATGGTTGGCCAATCTTCATTTAGTGCAGATAGAGCCGGATTATTTGTGTCAAATGTGAAGTTGTAATATCCAAATCCTTCTTGGAAGATTATCGGCATAGAATTACCAGGACCAATGTAACCGGGAGCTCGCATCTCAGTAAACTCGGAAAAGTTTGCGTCTATTATTCCACCAAATAAGCCACCAACCAGACTAGTATCATTATAAAATAGTGAAATAAGAATGGAATCGCCCATTGGTAATTCTAAGTAGATTACCCCTGATTGAATTGAAACATTGTTCTGTGCAGGATATGTAACTGTCAACTCCGTTGGTCGTTCAAGAACTCGAATGTAGAAACCGATTGTCCATTCTTCGAAATTAGCTAAGAAGAATGATGTAGATATCCGTTCTCTCGCATTGGAGGGTAGCAGCGTGGTATCAATAAAGAGAGAATACGTCCCATTCCCAAGATCTGTAGCGTTATAATACTGATTTCCGTAATTATAAGTGACTGTTGCGCCAGGTACAAACCTATCATTGTATTCATCATAGAAGCCAAGCATTAGATTGCCAGACCAACCCCAAATGAAGTAGATGTCTTCTGTGGGGTAAACAACACTTGTTGGTACTTTCTTTATCGTTAGAGTCATACTCGTTATCGTATCACCAAGAGTTGTATTGGTCGGATATCCATAGAACGTGACTCCAACTGTGCCAAATCCAAGGATGGTGGTATTGAAAGTAAGACTCCAAACACCATTACCCAGAGAGGTGAAGTTTAGGTAGATACTACGGGTGCCATCAATCCAAGAAACCTCCCCATCATCAATCAACCAGGGGTATGGAGGTAGGTCATTAGACGTGAATGTGAGATTTATTGTAACCTCCTGAAGGTAATAGACTTCAAGCTTTGTCGGATCGGGAATGTCTATCACTCGAAGCTGTGTTTCAGACTGTATGATGTAAATCTTGAACTGATTAGCAGCAGGGTCGTAGTTGTAGAAATTAGCGAAGATTCTGATATCATATGATAATAATGCTTCTAGGATTGTTGCGCTTCCAGGTATGGTTATATTCCATCTTCCAGAAAATGCATCATAGTCCATATAGAATCTTGAGGTGTTTAACATTGCATAAACTTGGTGAGGACCAGTATCATTTCGAACCTGTGTGTCTCCGATTGTAGAGGCATAATTGTTGTCCCAGAGCTCAACCTCTATGTAAATTGAAGCACCTCGGGATACATCAATAGAACTCTCACTAGGATAATGAATCAGAATTTCACTTGGTATTGTTAGGATGATAAGCGTAATTGGTATGATTGATTCAGTGTACAGATCTTTTGTAGCTTTAATAGTAAGGGTAAATGAACCTTGTCCGAACAAAGTAGTACCAATAGTAGCTGTATAACGACCAGTTGTTCCTATTTCTGTCAAGACCCCTTCATCAATGTCATGCCACCAGGTCACACTAGATGCACTAGAAATTGGTACACCATTCAAAGTGTCATAGAAATCGACAGAGATGGTAGCATCACTTTTCCAATATACAGTCACTAATGCTTCGACAGGATTCAGAGTGGTGCTAATGGCTATCACACTGAATTGCGGTGTCACGGTCACCTGAGCATATATTGAAACAACCGCAACAATCCTCAATGTGTATGTTCCCAATGAGGGCAAATCAGAGGTGTTGAATGTAATGTTATAGACTCCCGAGGATTCATATTCATAAACAACTAGACCTGCTGGTCGTGACCCACCTATCAGATACTTTACATTCGAATCGATTATAGTTGCATAGCCTGTGACTGGGAGATTGTGGTCCAAATCCTTCCACGTGACATTGAGTGACACTGTTCCGGTGTATTGCACAGATGAAGGAACTATTGCATTGACCTGAAGAGAGGTACGTACTAGATCAACCAAACCAGTCAGAGTGATAACTGACCGATTTGAGTAGAACGGTGAGAGATTTGGATTCCATTGCACCACTATGTCGAAGAGGAATGTCCCAGTAAATGGAAAAGTCAATGACATTGTATAGATATTGAAAGTGTAGACTCCCAATCCTGGTGTGTAGATATAGTCAACACCCTCTGCAAGGGGATTGTTGCGACAACTGAATTGTATTATTGCACCTGCGATTGGATTGCCATTGTCAAGGTCAGACAGATTGATTGTGATATTGAGGATATCACCTTTCGGGGTTCTCTCAATCTGTTCTGTTTCAACTAGAATCGAACGACCTGTGATTGTCACTTTGACTATGGTGAAATCATCAGCATAGAAGGGTGCGACTGCTGCAGGCCAATCAACTACGAGGCGGATTGATAGACCTGTCACTGGCATATCAGAGAGTGTTGTCGAAGAAATCGTTAGTTCATATGTTCCGCTGCTTTCAACAATACTATAATCGCTTTGGCTTATCTCAGTCATGTTAGACCAGTAAAGATGAATGATTGATGGATTAAGCGAAGTGATTGATGTACTGGCATCGAGGTCATTGAATTCAAACTCAAAGGTCACATCATCCAAGTACAATGTCTGAGCAGGTGGGACTGTGACCTCAAGGTTCGTGGCTCGTGTTCTAACAAGCACAGAGACTTCTCGTGTTTCATCAGCATGATAGGGTTCACCAGTCCAGTCTGCGATTACCTGAAGTATGTGGGTACCGATACTTCCCAGAGAGGTTGTAAAGACTGTGATGGTATAATATCCAGCACTGCCTTCAGTCACAACAAAGTCTTGAGTTTCTGTGAGCCCTGTAATCAGGATACTTGCAGCAGAAATACCCGAACCTGCGGCATCATCATCACTGTAGAAGACGGTGAACGACACATTGTCAAGATAAGGAGTAGTTTCTGGTTCAGTATCAAGGGCTAAGGATGACTCTCGTATTCGAATCTTAAAGGTGACATATGCTTGGTTCCCGTCGTAGAAGGGTGATATATAGTCATAGCTCATCAGTACAGTGAATGAGTGAATTGTGCCTGGTAACCAAGTTGCGTCCCAACTCGGATTCCATGAGATGGTCAGCTGATAGGTCTGCGAAACCGCTCTCCATGATGAAGTGAATGTTTGCCCAGAAGGCATCACCTCTATACTCACAGGATATCCGTGAGCAGAATCGTTAGCAATCGAATCTCCGGTAAATAAATCAAGATAGCTTAAAACAATGACTACGTTAGATCCATATGGAACATCAGCCACTGGATTTGCCGCGACTAATGTTTCACGGTCTTGTATGGTGAAGAAGCGGTTGATTGTTCTCAGAGAATAGTAAAAGTCTGTAGGGGTTATCTCAACCCTTAAGATATCTGTTCCAGGAACGGATGCATATGTTGTATTTAGTGTGACTTGATAGACACCTGGTACAACCTCAATGTATTCATACTCTGACAGAGGAACAGGCGTGTATCCAACTCCATACTTCAAGACGAGAGTTGCACCCGTGATTGGATCGGATGCTCCACCAGTGACATCGGTCCAGGTCACATTGAAGATAACTTGATCCCCGTATTGTGTTGGTGGAGGAGTGAGATATTCCAGATTAGTGACTCTAACAACGACATTAACGTAGGTGACTCTTCCAGTTCTATTAGCATAGAACGGTGTACCCACCCAAGTCACACCCACAGTGATTGCTTGTATTCCTAGACTGCCAAACTGATTTGTGTTGAAGGAGATTGTATAGGTTCCAGCATCCTCGAAATAAGAGAATGAAATGTTCAACGAGATGTGTTGTTTTGTAAGACCGGTTATGAGTGTGCCTGAGCCGCCTGTCGTATCCTCAAAGGTGAGTGTTATGGTTGCATTTTCATTGTAACTTGTGGGAGCTGCAGGAGTGATCGAGAGTAGGGTTTCTCTTGGAAGAACTCTGACTGAAACGACATCTGTCCGATTGGCATAGAATGGCGCAACTCCCTTCGACCAGTTGACAAACACATTCATGTAAATGAGTCCAGTCCGACTAAAGATACCATTGTTGAACTCAACAGAGTACTTCCCAGGGTCAGTGGCAGAGAAGTCAGTGATTAGGATATCTGCAGGATTGACTGCTTCGCCTTGGAAGCTGACGTAGATGAACACATTGTATGTCAGATTATCAATTCCAACACCGCTGAAAAGGTCGCTATAGAAGAAGGTGTAACTCATGTCTTCATTGTAAGAGGTAGGTTCAGAACCAATGAGAAGAGTTAGTGCTGACTCTTTGCCTACAACATTGGCACTTGTGACGAATGACTTGTCTTTGTACTTGGCAACTGCTCCAGTCCAGTCGGCATAGACTGTAAATGCTTGGAGTCCAAGTCCGAACTGGGATGCTGATACTTGGATGATGTAGAACCCATCACCGAGACTATCGTCATAGTCATAATTCGACACGACAGGTCCTGATGCGTTTGAAACCGAGAAGACAACAAGTGCAGATTTGATGCCTATTGCATTGTCTAGGTCCCCATAATAGACAGATATGTTGAATGTTCCAGTTGTGCTAGTTGGTTCAATTGAGCTTACTATTCTGAAGTCTGTATTGTGAGTCCTGATTGTCACAGTGATTGAGAACTGTGCGTTCTGGTAGTTGTCCTTTGAGAAGGTGAAGGTGTAGACCTGATTCTGAGCAATTGTGTCAGAGTCGGATGTGTGGAAGGTAATCTTGTACTGCTTTGTTCCAGAGAGATACTCTACAGAGAAGTTACCCCATGTCGAGATGACTTGAGTATAGGGCGATGTCAGGTTTTCAATTGGAATGAGCCGATCGAGATCGGTGTAATCAACATAGAAGGTTGGTGAATTACCAATTGGGATATCCAACGAACCCACAAAGGATATGGCGGATGTGTAGGCATCTCTGATGACTATCCTGAACTGCAACGTTCTTGCAGTGAACCCCGACTTGTCAGCTGTAAGGCTGA
>Ga0180437_10006292_pt1 | contig 15871 bp, 10 predicted proteins | sample SS_ome_4_FD_132410 | JGI IMG/M metagenome (GOLD analysis project Ga0180437, IMG submission 132410) | Hypersaline lake sediment archaeal communities from the Salton Sea, California, USA - SS_3_D_1 metaG | ecosystem: Environmental > Aquatic > Non-marine Saline and Alkaline > Hypersaline >...
CCGCCCCGTCGTGGCCGTCTACGTTCCCGAGCAAGAAGTGACCTGCGGCGTCCTCCAGCTCGTCGTTGTCGAAGCCTGCGTTGGAGAGATCTGCTGCTCGGGCAACTCCTGGTTCTCGGGTTGGCTCCTTCAGCACTCCCTCCCCCTTCGGGTTGGCGATGCGATCACCGCCGACACCCTCCTCACCTACGTCTCCTGGCTCAACCGTAACCCCTTTCGGAATGTCGACATCGTCTTCACACCGGGATGTGATCCGGGAACAACCAACATTGAGTTTGTCATCTGTGACAGGTGTCCTGTCCAAGTCTATGCAGGGGTGGACAACACGGGCAACGATAGTACGGGCAACGTCCGTTATTTTGGAGGAGTCACTTGGGGAAACGCCTTTTGGCTCGACCATATCCTGAACTACCAGTACACGACATCAGGAGATTTTAAAGAGTTTCGCTCCCACACCTTCCACTACACGGCGCCCCTCTTTTACCAACACCTTCTTCTACTCTATGGAGGCTACTCGACCATCGATCCCTCCATAACCGATTTTGAATCGGGGGGAAGCCAGTGGCAGGGGAGTATTCGCTACTCGACTCCTTATTCTTCCTATTGTGGGACGATGCAAGAGCTCACTTTTGGGTTCGACTTCAAAAACTACGACACCAACCTCTTCTTCATCGGGGAGGAAGAGGTTCCCATCACCACCTCATCGATCAACCTCACCCAGTTCACCTTTGGGATATCGTATGGAGTTGAGGATGATTATGGGAAGTTTTGGGCCAACCTCGACATCTATGGATCACCTGGGAAGTTGGTACCCAACCAAAGCAGCGACCTCTACAGTCAGATCTCTCCAGGGGCAAAAGTGAAATACATTTATGGGAAGCTCACCATGGGAAAAACCTGGTGCTTGCCCCTTGCCTTCTCGTTTGCAGGGCTTGCCCGCGGCCAAGCCGCTTCGGGATCGCTCCTTCCAAGTGAGCGGTTTGCCATAGGGGGATATGATACAGTGCGGGGGTATACCGAGCGGGAGTTTAGCGCCGACAACGCTTTTGTTGGGAATGCCGAGCTTCGCTCTCCCACCTTCAGCCTCTTGTCTCAGTTCAATGTGTGTAACCCCTGCGACGAGATGCTCTTCCTTGGATTTTTTGACTATGGATGGGGCCGGGTCTACAATGCTCTTCCCGACATCCCCTTTGCGTTGCTCGATAACAATCCGAAAAAGTCGGACTACCTCATGAGTGTGGGTGTGGGGTGGCGTTATTTCATCAACCGCTACTTCTCAGCGCGTCTTGATTGGGGAGTGAAGCTCCACAACTCTGTCTATAGCGACAAGTCTCGCAGCAAGTTCCACGGCGGTGTTGTCCTTAGCTATTAACCACCTAAGATACGAGGATCGGTAGGTTCCTCTTCCTCCTCATGCGGGCTAGCGTCTAGAAAGCGCTGGGCTTTCCCTTCGGGTTTTACACCGGTCAGCTTTAGAATCTCTTTTGCAGTTTCTTTCATGTTCTTCGAGCTGTCGACCTGGGCTAGGACACCTTGGGCAGTTTGCGTTGCCAGATCCTTAGCTCCAGGAACATTTTTTTCAGAGAGCCTTTTGAGTAGGATCAGTACCTTCATTCGAAGTTCTGAATCTGTGCAGTTAATGTTGTCTTGAGCAGCTTTAAGAGCTGGTCCATAAGCTTTGTCGTAAGAAATCTTGACGAGGTTGCCGAAGATGGCTAGTGCGCCGAGGCAAAGCTCCGGATCTTGGCTGCCAATGTTTTCTTGAGCAGCCGTAAATGCTAGATCATAAGCTTTTTCGTAAGAACAACAGGCGAGGTTATTCAAAGTGAGTTGCGCTCGCTGGCGAAGTCCCAGATTTTCGCTGTTGAAGTATTTTTGAGCAGCAGTAAAAGCTGGATCACTAGCTTTGGAGGAAGGCCTGAGGCTGAGATTACCGAAAAGAGTGAGTGCTGGAGTTTGAATTTGTAAATCGCTGCTGTTGACGTGTTTTTGAGCAGCAGTAAGTGCTGGACTATAAGCGTTTTTGTAAGAATAACAAACGAGGTCATTTAAGATGAGTAGCGCTATCTGTCGAAGTTCCAGATTTTCGCTGTTGATGTATTTTTGAGCAGCTTCAAGAGCTGGATTATAAGCTTTGTTGAAAGATTTCCGGCAGAGGTTTGCGAAAGCAGCTAGTGCTCTCTCTTGAATTTGTAAATCGCTGCTGTCGATGTATTTTTGAGCAGCTGTAAGTGCTGGATCATAAGCTTCGTTATAAGAATGATAGACGAGGTCATTGAAAATGAGTAGCGTTGCCTTTTGAAGTTCCAGATTATTACTGTCGAAAAAACAAGCGAAGTATGAAGACGGTTTTTTTAGAGATTTTTCATCAGAAATATGCCCTGTAGCGGCCTGAAGTGCTAGCGCGTAGGCAGGTTCGACCCCACGATGCGTGAGGTTTGATAAGAGCCTTAGCAGGTCCACTTGAATGCCTCGGTTTTTGGATGGGAGGTGAATTTCAGCAAGTCTAAGTGCTGACGTGTAATCTTTGCGGGTGCCTGAGCAAATATCTTCTACATAGCTATTAACTAAATCAGGTACCCATGTTTTATTATTTTGTACCCCATCCTTTACTTGGTCGAAGAATTTTTTTTGCATTTCAGGATCAGAGTCATCTCCAAGTGCCCGAATCGTTCTTACTTTAAAATAATCGTATGAGAGACCAACAGCTCCTGTTAAAAGGACGAACATACTCAAATTTTTGAAAGAGCAATAGGAAGAGACTCTTTGTGCAAGGGTGGAATCCTCTAGGCTTAAGTCTGCTGCTTGGAGGGTGCCGGTCTTTTCAGAACTCAAAGGGCTTGTGGGGATAATCTGGGAGAAGATGTCATAATAGGAGAGAGCACTAACAGTGGCAACAGCTCCTAAAACCGTGAGGCACTCTCGATTTTTCTCGGCCCATGTGATCATTTTGTTGAATTGCTGGGTGGCTTTTTCTCCAAAAGAACTCTTTTGGGCATCTGTTTTTGGAGGAGCTGTGACTCGGTCTTCAAGAGGTTGGGGGGGAGTTTGTGTCGAGCAGCAAGTGTTCTTAATAAACAGAAGGAATCCAACTGTAAGCACGCCGGCTCCAATTGCTTGTGTTATGTTCTCTTGATCAAACAGAGATTCACACTCTTCAGAACTAAGAAAAGCCTCGCAATAAGAGAATACAGTATTATTTCCTTGAGAAATGGAGTTGAGGATCATTTATTTTAACTCTTGTTTGTTTGTGTTTTATTGTAGATATAATAAGATTTGAAGTTCTTGTTGTCAATATTGAAGGTTGTAAAAACTCTCAATAGGAAGTTAGAAAGACGAAGTTTTTTCGCTGCAACAAAACCTTGTGAAAAGAGGTGTTGCATATAAGACTTAATTTAAATTTTGGAATAAAATTTTCATGATTTGTAGAATTTTTCTTTAGGAGTGTGAGGCGATCGTTTACTCTCAGGCTCTGAAAACTCCTCAAGCTTGATCGTTTTGGTCGGAGATTTTTTTTCTTCGAGCAAGTCGAGGATGCTTTGGGCCATCTTTTGAACTTGCGTATTTTTGCTTTTCAGGTGAACTTTGGCAGCTTGAAGTGCTGGAGCCGTCGCATTGGAGATATTTCTCTCTATGAGCAAGGAAAAAATATTAAATACTTCCTTTTGAACTTCCGTTTTATCGCTGTACATGTAATTTGTAGCAGTTTCAAGCGCTGATTGGTACGGATGCGAAAAGTTTTCAGAAACAAGCCAGCTAGAGCCCATTAGCATTGTGAGAGCCTCAGATGTTGGTTGGGTCGTTTTTACAGGTGTGGAGGGGGTGTCCTCCATCCGATCGGATGTCCCCGATGCAGGTATTTTAGGGAGGGGAGCTTCTTTATGTTGCTTGGGAATTTTTTTTAGGTACGCGGCCATCGCAACGATGGCACATCCAAGCCAGAGGACACTATGCACAGAAAAAGAGGCTTTTTCTTTAGGAGCGGGAGGTGTCTCCACGATCCTAGCAGGAGAGGTGCTGGCCAGGCTTCGGCTAACATACGGAGCTAGAGCCATACTAGTAGGAAAGGATGTCACATTCGCCGGCAATTCACTTTCTGGTTCAATAGTGGGAGGGGGGCAATCAAAAGTTTTCTGGCTAAAAGGTCTCATCCCATAGTAGAAGAAAGCTCCAAGGGCCACAGTAGCTACGCCAATCGAGATAAGCTTAATACTCCTCAGCGACTGCTTTTTTAGTGGAGCTGGTTGTATGGGATCAGAGTCAGGGGGAGGCTTTTTTTGGAGGGGAATGTTCCATCTAAAGATATTCCTAAAGCTCTTTTTGGCAGCAAGCAGGGTTCCATATGCTTCGGTGAAAAGAGGAGAGATCATTTTGTTCTTTGCGTCTTTGCTGATCAGAGCCGTAGGGCTGAGGATAAGGGCAAAGGCATAGAAAACGGCTGAGGTGACAACCGAAGCTAGGGCAAATACTGGGTAGCCTGCAGTTTGGGCGATGAGTCTGATAGGAGTACTTCTTCTCGCTAAATAAACATCTGCTTGCTCGATGAAAGCCAACGCAAAGGGCTTCTGCGAAAGGGAGTCTTCAATAGATAAGTTCAATTCATGCCCTGGCTAAACTGGAGGCGTCAATTATCTGTCAAATCTTTATTTTTTTCAATCCTTTCAAGAGCCAGACTCAAAAATGGCTTTGATCGCCTCTTCGAACTCTTTCGGGTCACTTGTTTTCGGCATGGGGAAGGTGTGGCGCAAGGTCTCTTTGCCCCTTTGCTTCTCGGCAGTGAAGGTGAACTTCTCGAATTTGAGGAGGGTGAACTTTTGGCTTTGGGCAAAGATCCGGAGACGGGAGAGGTGGTAGAGCCAGACCACCTGAGGTGGTGGATCCCCAAACCGGTCAGCCATCTCGGCGAGGATCTTGTCGGTCTCCTCTTCAGTTGCTGCTTCACCAAGGCGATGGTAGAGCTCCATCCGAAGAGAGGGCTCTCCAATGTAGTCTTCGGGGAGGCGCGCATCGAACGAGAACTCCATCTTTGTTTCGATGAAGCTGGGGGCGGTTTTCTTCCGCATCGCATCGATGGTTCGCTTGAGGAGTTTGCAGTAGAGGTGGAAGCCGACGGAAGAGATCTGTCCCGACTGCTTGACGCCGAGGATGTCGCCGGCGCCGCGGATCTCAAGATCGCGCATGGCGAGTTTCATCCCGCCGCCGTAACCTGAGGATTCGAGGAGGGCGTTGAGCCTTTTGGTGGAGAGCTCGGCGAGCTCTCTTCGTTGGGGGACGAGGAAGTAGGCATAGGCGGGGCGGTTCCAGCGACCGACGCGGCCGCGGAGTTGGTAGAGATCGCCTAGTCCAAAGTTGTCGGCCCGGTCGATCAGGATGGTGTTCGCGTTTGGAATGTCGACGCCGTTCTCGACGATGGTGGTGGCAACGAGGATGTCGGCTTTCCCCTGCTTGAACTGGTGATAGACTTTGTCGAGCTCGTCAGCCGACATCTGTCCGTGGCCGACGACGATCCGCGCTTCGGGGACGAGTTTTTGAAGCTCGTCGGCCACCCGGTGGATGCTCTCGACTCGGTTGTGGATGAAGTAGGCTTGCCCGTCACGGGAGAGTTCTCGGAGGAGGGCGTTTTGGATGATTTTGGGATCCCGCTCGGCGATGTGGGATTTGATGGGGAGGCGATCTTGAGGAGGAGTGTTGATCACGGAGACGTCGCGCGCGCCGATCAGTGACATGTAGAGGGTGCGGGGAATTGGAGTGGCTGAGAGGGTGAGGCAGTCAACGCCGGTCTTGAGTTTTTTGAGGTGTTCTTTGGCACGTACGCCAAACCGCTGCTCTTCATCGATGATGATGAGCCCGAGATCTTTGAAGGCGACATCTTTGCTGATGATCCGGTGGGTCCCGATGAGGATGTCGAGTTTGCCTTCTTTGGCAAGCTCGAGGTTCTCTTTCACTTTTTTAGCGGGGAGGAAGCGGGAGATGACGCCGATGTTGATCGGGTAGTTGGCCATCCGCTCGCAGAAGGTCTCGTAGTGTTGCATGGCGAGGATGGTGGTGGGGACGAGGACGGCGACCTGTTTTTTTCCGTCGGAGACTGCTTTGAAGGCGGCGCGCATGGCCACTTCGGTTTTGCCGTAGCCAACATCACCGCAAATAAGCCGGTCCATCGCTTTCTCGGAGCACATGTCCCCTTTGAGGGAGACGATTGCGCTCATCTGGTCGTCGGTCTCGACGAAGGGGAAGTCTTCTTCAAAGTTTTGGAGCTCGTTTGTGTCAGCTTGGTAGACAAACCCTCCGTGCACTTCCCGCTCTGCGTTGAGGCGGAGGAGCTCTTCGGCGTAGCCGATGATCGCTTTTTGCGCCTGCATCCGAGCCCGTTGCCACTTGTTGGTTCCTAGCTGGCTAAGGGTGGGCATCTCTTCCTGCGAACCGATATATCGTGAGACAAGGTAGCTCGAAGCAATGGGGACGAAGAGTTTGCTCCTTCCTGAGTATTCGATGGTGAGGAACTCGCTTTCTTCGCCGAGGTGGTTCTTTTGCTTTTCGATCCCGAGGTACTTGCCGATCCCGTTGTGGAAGTGGACGACAAGGTCGCCGGGTTTGAGTTCGTGGAACTCCGCTGCAGGGGTATGGTAGGTGCCGCGCCACTTTTGCCTACGGACCCGGTAGCGCTTGGTGAGCTCAGCCATTGGGAGGAGGGCGATTTGTGCATCAGCGAGGGCAAATCCGCTTCGGAGGTAGCCCCGTTCAAAGGTGGTTTTCTCGGGGAGGGTGGTTTTTTCTTCTTCGAGCTTTTGCTTGAGGGTGTTCTCTTCCGACTCGGTTGCGGTGATCAGGTGGAGCTCGAGGGGAGTTTTCCCGTGTCGATCGATCCCGATGAGGATCTCTTCAAACGAGGAGGCGGAAAGCGACTCGGAACTCGAGAAGTAATCGGAGATGGGGATGAAGGGAGCCGTCCACCGCTTCGCTTCGATGGTTTGAGAGAAGATCTCAAAGGTGAGGGGCTGCAAGGGGGCTTTTCCACTGTAGAAGTCGCGACCCATCCGCTTTTCCATCTGGACGTCAGAGAGCTCTTCCATCTGCTCTTTAGACCAGTAGAGTTTGGAGAGGTTTTTGCTTTGGGAAAAGAGCTCATCCATCGTCGCAAAGTAGGGGGTCTTGCTTCCGGGGAGTCCCATGAGGCTCACGAGTCTGTCTTCGAGGGCGAGGAGGTCATCGAAAACGACGAGGGTATTGTCACCTAGGTAGTCGAAGAGGGTGGCGAGGTTTTTCTCTTCCTTGAGAAGCTTGGGCTCGGAGGCTGGGCAGATGAAGAGGCGCTCTTTTTTCTCGATCGACTTTTGCCCAATCGGATCAAAGGTGCGGATCGTGTCGATCTCGTCGCCAAAAAACTCGACGCGGAATGGCTCGGGTGCGGAGAGGGGGAAGATGTCGAGTATTCCCCGCCGGAGGGCATAATGTCCCTTGTCGGCCACAACCGGTTCTTTCCGGTAGCCGAGTGCTTGGAGAAAGTCGTCGAGCGCGTCAAAGGGGATCTCCTCTCCGACTTTCCAGAGGTTGCAGCTGGGTTTGAGTTTGTCGGGGGAGGGGAGTTTTTGCAGACAGGCTTGAAGGGGCGCAAAGACGATGCGGGGATTCTGATGCAAAAGGAGGTGGTAGAGGATCTCAAAGCGGCGTCCTACAATGTCGGGGCTCGGAGCGATTTCTTCTCCGGGGAGCGTTTCCCATCCTGGGAACTCGAAAATCGGATGGTCGCCAAAGTAGTCGAGGTTGTCGATAATCTGGTTTTCATTTTTGTCAGAGGTGATGACGAGGATCTGCTTCCCCGTTTTCTTGAGGAGCATCGAGAGGAGCGCCGCCTTCGGGCTATTCCAAAGTCCCTCGACTAAAAGGGAGGATTCACTTGGAGCGAGCTCCAGAAATTGGGTGAGAGATGGGCTGGCTGAGAGGGTCACGACGAACTTAAGAGGTTTTTGAGAGTAGAGAGAGCTTTTTCGATCCCTTCAGGGTTTTTGCCACCTGCTTGCGCCATTTCTGGGCGGCCGCCTCCGCCGCCACCAATGTGGGGAGAGATCTCTTTGATCAGTTTGCCAGCTTGAATACCTTCTTTCACAAGAGCTGGGTCGACGCGAACAAGGAGTTGGGCACGTCCACCGGAGGAGATGGCTAGGGCCACAACGCCCTTTTCCATTTTTCCAATGAGATGGTCAGCGAGGTCTGCGAGATCTTCGCTGTCTACCTCTACTTTGCAGGCGAGGAGGGTGGTTTTACCCACTTTTTCAGATTGGCTTGTGAGCTCTTCGGTGAGTTGCTTGAGCTGGAGTTTTTTGAGGGAGCGGAGCTGCTGCTTTAGGCGGGTTTGTTCTTCTAGGAGTTGCCCAGCTTTTTCGCTCACCTTGGCTCGGTCGGTTTTGAGGAGGTGGGCCACTTCATCGAGCCGGTTTTCTTCTTCTCTCACAAACTCTTCGGCGCCTCGCCCGCAGCTCGCCTCGATCCGGCGAACTCCAGCCGCAATGCTCGACTCTTTTGTGATTCGGAAGTAGCCGATCTTGCCTACTTGGTCGACGTGGCAGCCGCCGCATAGTTCTTTTGAGTAGTCGATGTCGACAACGCGAACGGTGGCGCCATATTTTTCGCCGAAAAACTGGTTAATATCTGATCGTTTTTGCGCATCGGCGTAAGATAGCTCATAGGCGGAGACTTTTTGGTCGCCGCGGATTTTCTCATTGACCAGATCTTCGATTTCTCGGATTTCTTCTTGGGAGAGCGCCTTGTGGTGGTTAAAATCAAAGCGCAGTCGATTTGCTTCAACCAGTGATCCTGCTTGCTTCACATGGTCGCCAACAATTTTATGAAGGGCGTAGTGGAGAAGGTGGGTTGCGGTGTGGTGGGCCTGAATTCCTTTGCGCCTTTCCCAGTCAATCTCTGCGGTTAACTTGTCTCCAATATCGAGCATTCCCCTCTTTTGATATCCGACATGAGTAATGAGGTCAGGATAAGGGGATTTCGTGTCGCTTACTACAAAACCGTCGATCATTCCTGTGTCGCCGACTTGCCCACCCTTTTCTGCGTAAAAGGGGGTCGTTTTGAGAAGGAGGAGCGCTTCTTCCCCTTCGGGGAGAGTGTCGACGAAAGCGCCGTTTTGGACAATGCCGAGGAGCTCGGTCTCGGCTTCGGTTTCACTGAAGCCGACAAACTCGGTGGCTCCGTGCTTTTCAAAGAAGCCGGCAAACTCAGACTCTTCCGCTTCTTGCCCTTTGACCGAGCGGGAGCTACGGGAAAGTTCTTTGGCCTTTTCCTCAAGGAGCTGGTAGGCATCGATGTTCACTTCGAGGTTGGAGTCTTTAGCGATGAGCAAAATCTCTTCCAGCGGGAAGCCGTAGGTGTCTTTGAGCTTGAATGCATCTTCTCCGCTGATCTGCCGGTGGGGACTTTTGACCGCCTTTTCAACGATGTTTTGAAGAATGCTGCCGCCCCGTTTCAGAGTGCGCAGGAATCCTTCCTCTTCGAGGGTGAGAATTTCTCCGATCCGCCCTTCAGCGCTTTTTAGCTCGGGGAAGTCTGCTCCCATCATCTCGACGAGAAGGGGGAGAGCGTCTGCAAGGAACGGTTTTTCAACACCGAGGAGTGTTCGGCCATAACGGACAGCGCGTCTGAGAAGTTTACGCAGGACATAGCCCCGCTCGATGTTGCTGGGCTGGGCTCCGTCGGCAATCGCAAAGGAGAGTGAACGGAGGTGGTCGGCGATCACGTGGTAGGCAGGGGCGAGTACTTGATCTTTTGGGTCGTAGGGTTTGCCTGAGATGTCGGCGATCTTTTCGATTAGGCGGATTAAAATGTCGGTGTGGAAAACGTTGTCGACCCCAAGCTTTAAGGCAATGATCCGCTCAAGACCGCCGCCCGTGTCTACCGATTGGTTGGGGAGGGGATTCATTTTTCCACTTACATCCCGGTTGAACTGCATGAAGACCAGGTTCCAAAACTCGATGGATCGGTCTCCCGTGGGGTCTTCCTTTGGGTTGGGGGAGGGGCCATACTTTTCCCCTCGATCGTAATAAAGCTCAGAGCAAGGACCGCAAGGACCGGTATCTCCCATTGCCCAGAAGTTTTCCTTTGCATCCATCCGAACGATTCGGTCGGTCGAGATGTGCTCTTGCCAAAGCTCATAGGCTTCGTCATCTTCTTCGAAAACGGTCACCCAGAGTTTTTTTGGATCGAAGTCGAGAACTGTCTGGCAGGCTTCCCAAGCGAAGGCGATCGCCTCCTTCTTGAAGTAGTCGCCAAAGGAGAAATTCCCCATCATCTCAAAAAACGTGAGGTGACGGGCGGTGTGTCCCACATTGTCGAGATCGTTGTGCTTGCCCCCGACGCGGATACATTTCTGGGAGGTCGTTGCTCTTGTGTAATCCCGTTTTCCTTTCCCAAGGAACACATCTTTGAACTGGTTCATGCCCGCATTGGTAAATAGAAGAGTCGGATCATCGTGGGGGATAACAGGAGAAGAGGGGACAATCGTGTGTCCCTTCTGCTTAAAGTAGTCTAAAAATTTGCGTCGAATTTCTTGAGATAACATAGCAACCTTGGGAAAGTGTACCCCTTTGCCCAATTTCCTTGCAAGATTTTGAGTAAGAGGGTACAAGTATGTTCCGTTTAAATGTTTTCTGGAGATTTTTTTCATGGACGAAGATACGAAGAAGCTGCTCGGCAAAGTTGCCAATACAATTCGGGGCCTATCGATAGATGCGGTCCAAAAAGCCAACTCGGGCCACCCGGGTCTTCCCATGGGGTGTGCTGAATTTGCCGCCTATCTTTGGGGGCGCCAGCTCCGCCATAATCCAAAAAATCCAAAGTGGCTGGGGCGGGATCGTTTCATCTTATCGGCTGGACATGGATCGATGCTCCTTTATTCGATGCTCCATCTTTCTGGCTACAACCTCTCGATGGATGATATCAAAAATTTTCGTCAGAACCACTCCAAAACTCCTGGCCATCCCGAGTATCACATCACCGAAGGAGTGGAGGCAACCACAGGTCCTCTAGGCCAAGGGATTGGCAATGCCGTCGGCCAGGCACTTGGGCTCAAACTCCTTTCTGCGAAGTTCCACTCCTCTTCGTTCCCTCTATTTGCTAATAAAGTTTTTTGTCTTGCTGGAGACGGATGCATCATGGAAGGAATTTCTTCTGAAGCCTCCTCCCTTGCAGGTCACCTCAAACTCGACAACCTAATCCTTGTCTACGACTCGAATGACATCTGTCTTGACGGAGACCTTAAAGAGTGTTGCTCTGAAGATACCAAGATGCGGTACGAAGCCTACGGGTGGGATACTTATGAGGTGGATGGATATGACTTTGATCAGATGGAAGAGACCTTCAACCGGATCCGAGAAAACCAAACCCGTCCTTGTCTCGTCGTCATGAAAACCGTCATTGGGAAGGGCTCTCCAAACAAACAGGGAAGCCACAAGGCTCACGGTTCGCCTCTTGGCGCTGAAGAAATCGCTGAAACGAAAAAGCTTCTTGGTATTCCTGAAGAAGAGTTTTACGTTCCCCAGTCCGTCTACACCTTCTTCGAACAGCGGACAGAAAAATGTGTTGGGATGGAGCAGAAATGGAAAGAACTCTATCGTCGTTTTGCCGATGCAGAGCCAGAGCTCGACCAAGAGTTCAACAAAATGATCGAGCGGAAAGTTCCCTCAGACCTCGAAGAAAAACTCATCGCCCTTGAAGTGAAAAACCCGATCGCGGGACGGGCTGCCTCTGAGGCATGCCTAAATTTCCTTGGCGATCATCTTCCCTACCTGATCGGTGGATCAGCTGACCTCTCTGGCTCCGACAAAACCATGATGAAGCACTTCCCGATCGTTACTCCCGGGAACTTTGACGGGCGCAACATCAAGTATGGAGTACGCGAGTTTGCCATGGGAGCTGCGGCAACGGGCCTCTCTCAGACCGATATGATCGTTCCTTTTGTGGGGACCTTCCTCACCTTCTCCGACTACATGCGCAATGCGATACGCCTTGCCGCCCTTTCCGGGGTTCACGTCATCTACCAGTTTACCCATGACTCGATCTTCCTCGGCGAAGATGGGCCGACGCACCAGCCGGTCGAGCACTACGCGAGCCTAAGGGCGATCCCTAAGCTCCAACTTATCCGTCCCGCCGACGCCCACGAAGTGAAAATGGCCTGGCTTGCCGCACTTCGCTACCGAGGACCGAGTGCGATCGTCCTTTCTCGGCAAGGGCTTCCCCAACTTGAAGGAACTCGGGTTCCTTATGACCAAGGGATGGGCAAAGGAGGCTACATCGTCGAAAAGGAAGGGGGGAAACCCGACTTCTGCTTCATTGCCACTGGTTCCGAGCTCTCTCTCGCTGTCGAGGTGGCTGCGGCACTCAAGAAACGGGACAAAAACGTTCGCGTTGTCTCTCTCCCATGCTTTGAGATATTTGAAGAGCAGAGCGACGCCTATAAAGAAGAGATCCTTGGTGGAGACCTAGGGAAGCGAGTGAGCATCGAAGCGGGAGTTTCGATGGGCTGGGGCAAATGGGTTGGACCAAGTGGGATCTCAGTGAGCATCGACACCTTCGGAGAGTCGGCGTCCATGAGTGATCTCCAGTCCGAGTTTGGATTCACCGTCGATGCGATCCTCCATCGGCTTCTTGGGTAAATAGTGCGGCTTGGGCTACATACCCAGTGTTTAATCGAGACTCATCGGGGGGTGGGGTTTTACACCCTCGCCCTCCTCGAAGCTCTCAAAGCGCAAAACCTCGAAATCACCTGTTTTCACGCCCCTGGCAATCACCCTTCCATCTCCGATGTCGACCATCACCTCTTTCGCAAACCCTTGCCCGTCCCTTTCTCTCATTCAGCCGCCGCTCTCCTCCACTCTTCCTGTTTTGAAAAAGTTGACCTCTTCCACTTCCCTGTCCCAAAAGTCCTCTATGGGAGGCGCCCCAAAGTCCCCATCGTTATCACCATCCACGACATCATGGCGCTCCGCTTCCCCAAACTCTTTCCCAAGTCGACCCGGCTCATGATGAGCCACTTCCTGCCACGCTACCTTCGAGAAGCGGACATAATATCGGTTGTTAGCACCCAGACGAAGCTCGACCTCCTCGATATGTTTCCTCTACCCCAAGAGAAAATCGTCGTCATCCCGCCACCTCTCTTGCCGCGTCATCGAGAAATCACTTTGGAAAAAGAGCCCTATTTTTTCTACATTGGTTCTTTTGAACCTCGCAAGAATTTGCCCCGAATCATCGAGGCGTTCGCCCTCCTGAAGTCGCGAGAAAAGATCCCCCACAAACTCATCCTTGCAGGAGGGGAAGAGGGCGTCTACAAAATCCCCTGGGATCTTATCCATAAGCACAACCTCCAAGACGAAGTGATCCACAAAGGGTACATCTCCGAAGAAGAAAAGGCTTATTTGTTCCAGCATGCAGCGCTCCTCCTTTGGCCTTCTCTCTACGAGGGATTTGGTCTTCCCCTTCTCGAAGCGATGGCGTCAGGAACCCCGATCGTTACCTCGGACCTATCCTCGATCCCCGAAGTGGTGGGCGATGCCGCCGAGTGTGTTGATCCTACCGACATCGATCAGATTGCAGATGCGTGCTGGAAAATCCTCTCTTCCGAAGAACACGCGCAAATCCTAATCAAACGAGGGCTTGAAAGAGCGACCAACTTCACTCTCGAAGGCTTTGGGAAGGCCCATCTCGAGCTTTATCAAACTGTCTTAGGAGGCAACTATGGAAGTTTATGTAGCGTTTCAAGTGATTCCGCGAGTCCGTGAAGGGAACAACTTTGAAGTGGTCGATGAAGCGATCGCTGTCGTCGAAAAATCTGGCATCCCTTACCAAGTGAGCGCGATGGAAACCACGATGAAAGGGGAGCTGGACCAGCTTCTAGAGATCGTGAAAGAGGCTCAGCAGCGGTGTCTCGACTGTGGAGCTGTGGAAGTGATCACCAACATCAAGATCCACAACCGGAAGCCCGAAGCGAGCGACACCTTCTGCACCTATGACCGCGGAGTGACCAAAAACAACGCCGTCTTTTTCGAGAAGTAGTAGTTGAATTTCTTATAGAGAAAAAACTGGAAATTTTGTTCTATTGAGTCTCATGCGGAAGGCTCGAATTTTTCACCCCATCGTGAAGTGGGTATTTACCCTTTTCTTGCTGGTGTTCATACCCACCTATTGGACTTTTTATGGATCGGAGAACTTCCTTTGGATCTCAGATGTCGCTCTTTTTTTCTTGTATCTGGCCATTGTTTTTGAATCCAAAATGCTCGCTAGTATGGCCATTGTTGGAGATCTGTTCTATGCGACCGTTTGGAGCCTGGACTTCTTATATACGTTACTTGCCCCCTCTCCAGGTTTGACAAGGTATATGCTAAATCCTGATCTGCCAATAGGGGTGCGAGTCTTATCTCTGTTCCATATCGCTCTTCCCCCTCTGATGTTTTGGGTGGTCAGGCGTCTTGGGTATGCCCCGCGTGCCTGGCGTTGTCAGATCGCTGTTTCTACAGCACTCCTTTTTCTTGCATGGTTTGTTTCGAGTCCAGAGCAGAATATCAATTTTGCCTTCGGTTATCACTACTTTGGGTGGGAGCCTATGCCTTATCTGGTTCTGTTTTCGATCGCAAACGGAGTCTTGATTTGGCTGACGCATATCGCGCTGCGATCGTTGATTAAAAAAATGCGTATTTGATACGAATATTTAAATTTGAAATTTCGTTGTATGGTGTGTGAAATTTCCCAAGGAATGGGAATGGAAAACCAACAACAAAGAGGTTAAGTATGAATATTCAAGGTACACTAGTAAGTTCAGGACAAGAGATGCTTCAGTCGGTAAAAGACTATGCAAGCAGTGCGTATGAGAGCGTTCCCAAGTTCTCTATCGCAAAGCCAAGCGAAATGGTGAAGAATTTGCAAAAGGTGGCAATTCCAGCCATTCTTCTTTTGGGAGCGACCAATGTACAGGGTGCTGATGCACTCGGCACTTTGGGCTGCGTTATATGTCTCGCAAGTGGAGTAGCACTTCCTGCATGCATTATTCCATGTGGAATAGCAATCATCACAGCTCCGGCACCTCTGTTTTAAGGAGAGTCTTACTTCTCCAGGAGAGAGTTATATAGGTTCTCTCTCCAGTTATTACAGATTCCTAATTCTTCAAGGAGGGCTTCCCGGTTTAAGGGGAGCTCTTCTTGGCTCAACCCCTCGATAAATTCCGCGGAGGTAACAGTCCCTTTGCAGAAGCCTTGGTCGACGAGGAGGTCTTTCCTAGGCCATTGTCCAACTTGAATTGTAGGGATCCCGCTGAGGAGGAAAAGAGGGCTTGCGCTGGTCTGGTAATAGAGTGCATGGTCGGCAATGGCCACCGCTTCTTCGAAGCTCGCTTCAGAGATGATTAGTTCAGGAAGATAGACCCCCTTTTGCTCTTTCCACTTTTCAACGGTGGAGCGATCTTGGGTACTGCGCGGATGGATTTGAACGACAAAGGTGTAGTCGCTGAGTTCCTCTCTTGCTTCGCTTAAGAGGTGGAGAAAATGAGGGAGAGCATAGAGTCTATGCGTTTGGGTGGCGCCTCCAAAATAGAAGGCAAGTTTCTGCCCTCGCTCTTTTACTTGGTGGCGAGATAGGAATGCAGAACGATCTGCATTGGCTGGAAGAGCGGCCGCTTTTTCTGGAAGGGGGGAGTAGCCAATGCCAAAGTCCCTTTTAGGGAATAGGGATCTCCCGGCCAAGTTTTGGTTAGCAAAGAGAACTCTCTCGGCAAACGCAATCACTTTGCCCGCCGTTTCAAGATAGTCTCCGGGAAGGTCCTCTTCGGGGTTGTCATAGTAGGCAAAGACGCGGATGTTCTCTGCAGGGGGGGACTGAGTGA
>Ga0180437_10006293_pt1 | contig 15871 bp, 12 predicted proteins | sample SS_ome_4_FD_132410 | JGI IMG/M metagenome (GOLD analysis project Ga0180437, IMG submission 132410) | Hypersaline lake sediment archaeal communities from the Salton Sea, California, USA - SS_3_D_1 metaG | ecosystem: Environmental > Aquatic > Non-marine Saline and Alkaline > Hypersaline >...
AACGCCGAATACTATTTGGATCTGCTCGACACCTTCGTTCTCCTCGGCGATCCAGCGATGGAACTGAATATGGACGTCGTGCCGTGGACAAATGACCTCTTTTTGCCGCTCACAGTGCGAGGCCGCTAGCGCACATCAGAGCCCGAGATGTAATTGCAAGAGGAGAGTACCATGACAAGAGCGACGAGAGCACGGATTTTCACAACCGCGGGCGTGATTCACCTCACGCTGGCCACGCTGCTCGCCCTGACATTCCTGTTCGGTCCATCGGCCCCGGCGACCGGCGCGGCGCTGGGGTTCACTCCAACGCCCACCCAGCCGACCGAGGAGACGCCCAGCGTGACGTCGACGCCGAAGCATACCACACCGGAACCCAAGCCCCGGCTGACGATCACCAAGAGTGTAAGTCCAACCGAGGTATTCCCTGGCGACTTGGTGACGATCAAGATCAAGGCATGTAACGTGGGCGACGCGGTCGCGAAAGACGTCGTCGTCAGCGACGACGTGCCTTCCCAACTGGAGGTGTTGAGCGCGTCCGCTTCCATGGGCCGGGCGGTCATCGTGGGCAACGGGGTGCGGGGCGAGTTCGGCGACATGCTGCCCGGCGTGTGCGCCACGCTCACGATCTCGGCCCAGGTGCGCGACGACGTCGCCCCCGGCACGCGGATCAGCAACGTGGCGACGATTGGCGACCTGGTATCTAACGAAGTGACGCTGACCGCGCAGGGGTTGCTGCCCGAGAGCGGGGAGCCCGCCACACGGATCGTGGTAGCGGCGCTGCTGGTGGTCGGAGCAGGCCTCCTGGTGGCCGGGCTGGCGATGGGACCCGGAGGCAGGCTGGGGCGCCGCCGGGCGGTGCGAGAGACTGTTGAAGACTGCTGAATTCGACTACGAGCTCCCGCCCGATCTGATCGCCCAGACGCCCATAGAACCGCGGGATGCCTCCCGCCTGATGGTGGTAGACCGGCGCACCGGCGAGATCGCACACCGGCATTTCCACAACCTGCCGGATTATCTGGAGCCGGGAGACCTCCTGGTGCATAACGAGAGCCGGGTCATTCCAGCCCGGCTCTTCGCCCGCAAGCCCACCGGCGGGAAGGTCGAGATCCTGTTACTGCGCCAGCGCACCCCCAGCACGTGGCACGCGCTGGTCAAAGGGAAACGTGTCCGCGTCGGACTGCGGCTGGCGCTGCTGGACGGCCCCGACGGGTCACCCATCGGCACGCAGGCCGAGGTAGTCGAGGAAGGGGAGCGCGGGGAACGCACCCTGGCCTTCGCCCAGCCGGCGCTCACGCTGGCCGGGCAGGTGGGCGTCACGCCGCTGCCGCCCTACATCCACACCCCCCTGGAGGATGCCGAGCGCTACCAGACCATCTATGCCCGCGTGCCCGGGTCGGCGGCGTCCTCCACCGCCGGGCTCCATTTCACCCCGGAACTCCTGCTCCGGCTCCGCGAGATGGGGGTGCGGTCCGCCTTCGTCACCCTTCACATCGGGCTGGACACCTTCCGCCCCGTGGGCGAGGATGACATCGAGGACCACCCGATGCACACCGAGTACTGCTCACTGACGCCGGAGGTGGCGCAGCAGGTGAACCAGGCCCGGCTGGAGGGGCACCGGGTAGTGGCGGTGGGGACGACGAGCGTCCGGACGCTGGAGACGGCGGCACTGGCGGCGGTTGGCGGGGACGGGGAACCCTGCGCGGACGGTTGTCCGTGGCGGCAGGTGGCCGCCTTCGAGGGGGACACCGACCTGTTCATCACCCCCGGCTTCCGCTTCCGGGCGGTAGATGGGCTGATCACCAACTTCCACCTGCCGCGCTCGACGCTCCTGATGCTGGTGGCCGCCTTCGCCAGCAAGGAACTCCTGGACCGGGCCTACGCCGAGGCGATCGAGCAGCAATATCGCTTCTACAGCTTCGGCGACGCGATGTTGATATTGTAAACAGAACCTTGCGAAGGTTAGTGAAGCGCCTCCCACCAAGGGTTTCTCGACTGACTGGAAAGCGCCACGGTGCAGCGGCTCTGCGCAACTTTCGCAAGGTTGAAGGTTGACTTTACTCCTCCTCGACGATCGTGTATTCCTGGGTGATCTCGGCCACGCCTCGCACCGTCGCGGCGACCGAGCAGTACTTCTCCTCCGAAAGCTCGATCGCATCGCGGACCGCCTTTTCGCGCAGACCCTTTCCCCGCACAAGGTAGTGGACGTGGATCTTGCGGTAAGTCCAGGGCGGATCGGCGTCCTGCTCGCCCGTGACGACGACCTCCAGCCCGGTGAGGTGCTGGCGCTTCTTCTGGAGAATGTCGACCACGTCGTACCCGGTGCAACCGGCCAACGCCACCAGCAACAACTGGGACGGGCTCATCCCGGTGCCGTTCTCTTTGTCCTGCGAGGACATCACGACCGAGTGCTTGCTCTGGTCGGTGCCGACGAATTGCCGTTTCTGGACCCACGTGACGTGCACAGTCTTTGCCATTCGTGTACTCCTTTCAAATATCAAGGGAAGCGAAGCCTTGCCCGATGATCCATTCTAATCCATCCCGCCTCCCCAGGCAAATCGGCGCGAGTGGGAAGTAACATGTACCCTCAATCTTAAAGATCGTTGACTTGCACATAGTCTTGTGCTATACTAAATGAAAGTCAGACAAACAAGAATGCCTCCAGTTTGACACAGTCGACAACACTGCCCGAGGTAGGTAGATAGATCGCCTTGGCGTCACACATCGAAGCACGCGGATGAAAAACGTCTGTATGCAGCCCGTCCGCCGTCAGGGGCGACGGGCATTTGTCTTGGACAACCCACTTGCCTGCACGTATTACTACTAAGGAGGAACAAATGAACAAGCGACTGATATGTCTCTTCACGGCGATGGCGATGCTGCTTTCAATGATGATCGGCACAACCCAGGCATTGGCACAGACCCCCGTCTCCATTTACGACATCCAGTACACGACGGCCCCCGGCGGCGCTTCGCCCTACGAGGGTCAAGAGGTCACCACCCAGGGCATCGTGACTGGCTTCTTCTACGACGGGGGCAACCGCTACACCTTCATCCAAGACGGCACCGGGCCCTGGAGCGGCTTGCTCCTCTACAGGCCTGACGGCTACGTAAACGTGGGCGACCTGCTGGCGGTCACAGGCACCGTCAGCGAATACAACGGCCTGACCGAGATTGCTTTCGGCACCGCGACTGTCGTCAGCAGTGGCAATCCATTGCCAGCAGCCGAGGTGCTCCCCAGTGGCGACGTGAGCCAGGAGCAATGGGAGAGCGTGCTGGTCCGCGTGGAGAACGTCACCGTCACCGACGATGACCTGGGCTACGGGGAGTGGCTGGTGGATAACACCAGCGGCGGCGCGCGGGTGGACGACCTGGGAAGCTACAGCTACAGTCCTACGAACGGCGACGTGCTGGACTTCGTACAGGGTCCGCTCTTCTTCAGCTTTGGCGACTTCAAGATCGAGCCCCGCGGTGACGACGACATCGCCGTGTATGTACCGCCACCGCCGGTGGTCACCATCATGGAGATCCAGGGGACCGAGCAGTTCTCCGCCTTCGATGGCCAGCTCGTCGAGACGTCCGGCGTCGTAACGCTGTTCACAGCCAACGGCGCCAACTTCTGGCTGCAGGATCCAACCGGCGACGGCGACCCCGGGACCTCCGACGGCATCTTTGTCTCCGGAGGTGGGTTCCCCGACGAGGGGCCGACGCCGGCCGTGGGCGATGCTATCCGCATCATCGCCCAGGTGCAGGAGCAGCAGTTCGGGAATGCGCTGCCATTGACCCGCCTCCGCGGTGTGGCCCTGATTGAGGTGCTGTCAAGCAGCAACCCGCTGCCTGCCCCGATCGAGCTGGACGACCTGCCGGACGAGTCGATCGCCGACGGCATCGCCTTCTGGGAACCGCTGGAAGGGATGCTGGTGTCCGTGCAGAACGCGCCAGTCGTGGCGACCACGTCGCCCTACGGCGAGTTCGGCATGCTGACCAAGCGCGACGCCAAGCCCGGCTCTGGTTTCTATCCCCAGGCCCAGCAGATCCTCATCCGCAACCTGGGCGAGGACGTCGTGGACTACAATCCCGAGCGCATCATGGTGGACGACAGCACGCTGGACGAGGCGATCAACGTCATGCCGGGCGACCGCGTGCGCAGCCTGGTGGGCGCGGTTGACTACACGTTCGGCATGTACAAGCTGCAGCCGGCCAGCTACGATATCAAGATCCACAAGCTGCCGCACATGCCCGCCAGCACCCGCTCCGGCCCGAACGGGGACACGACGATCACCACCTTCAACGTCGAGAACCTGTTCGACCTCGAGCTGAGTGTCCCGCCTGTGGTGGACGCGATCGGTGAGGTGGGCTTCGATCCAGGGAGCGAATGGGGCAGCGGCCTGACGTCCACCGGGGATAACACCATCCGTCGCCAGCCATCCGTATGCGAGGGCGACACCGAGGAGACGGACCCATTCGACCCCACGCTCGAGTGGGATGGTTTCGCCCAGAACACTTTCGACGGACTGGGCGCGCATTCTGTCACGTGCGGCACCGCCAGCGGATTGTTCATCTCCGAGTACGTGGAGGGAAGCAGCTACAACAAGGCCCTGGAGATCTACAACGGCACCGGGGCCGCGGTGAACCTGGCGGCGAGCGGGTACGCGGTTGAAATCTACTTCAACGGAAGCGACTCACCCGGGCGAACGATCCCTCTGGCCGGCACCCTCGCAGACGGGGACACCTTCGTACTGGCCCACACGTCCGCAGATGACGCCATCCTTGCCGTAGCGGAGCAGACCTCAGGCAACGTTCTCTTCAACGGGGATGACGCCGTTGTGCTTCGGAAAGGCGGCAAGGACGACGCCAGCAGCACACCCACGCCCGAGGAGCTGGAGACCCAGCTCACCAAGCTGGCCCTGGCCATCGAGTTCGAGCTTGAGTTGCCCGAGATCATCGTCGTCCAGGAAGTGGAGAACACCGCGATATTGCAGGAGCTCGGCGACCGGGTCAACGGGGCGAGCGGCACGAATTACGTGGCCACCTCGTTCGAGACCAGCGACGCCCGCGGCATCGAGGTCGGGTTCCTGTGGGACGCTCACCGCGTCGATTTGCTTGACGCGTATCAGATGTATGGGCCGGATGTTGCGGCCGCCTTTGGCCCCAGCAGCCCCAGCCCCGGCCGCGAGCCGCTGGTGGGCGTCTTCGAGATCGAGGGGCGCGAGATCACCATCATCGGCAACCACTTCAAGAGCAAGGGCGGCGACGACGCGCTGTTCGGTGTCAACTGGCCGCCGATCCGCTTCACCGAGGTGCAGCGCAAGATGCAGGCCCACGTGGTCCGCGACTTCGTAAACGCTATCCTGGACGAGGACCCGGACGCCCTGGTGATGGTCGCCGGCGACCTGAACGACTTCCAGTTCGCTGAGCCCGGCGAGGGCACCGATCATCCGGTTGCCATCCTGGAAGGTGTCAGTGGCGAAGTGCCGCTTACGAACCTGCTCAACCTGGAGAAGGAGGCGGAGACCTTCACCTACCTCTACGACGGCAACAGCCAGGTGCTCGACCACATGCTGGTCAGCCCAGGGCTGTACGATCTGTTCGCCGCCGTCGACGTACTCCACTTCAACGCCAGCTTCCCCGCCGGTCTGGGCGAGGACGCGACCACTTCGTTCAGGGCGTCGGACCACGACCCGCTGGAGGGACGCTTCCGCTTCCACTGAGCCAGTCCGGCTGAGGGCAAGTCGCGTTCCTCGACTCGCTCCACAGCCCGTGCGGAGGACACAAGCGCGCCTGTGTCCTCCGCACTGATCTCGCCCCTCGGCACGACTGGGCGTCACTCCTCAGGGCTTGACCGCCCGCGTCGCGATAAACATCGGCATATACTTCGTGAGCAGGTCGTTCTCCTCCTCGCCGTAGGCATCCTCAAAGAAACCGGTGAGCACAAAGCCGGCATCAAGCTGCCCACCGATCTGATCCTCCAGGGTGTGGCTGAACTCGAGGGGTTCCTCATTTTCGAGGTATCGCTGCCTTTGCTCGGCGGGCAGGTGCTTCAGGTCCGAGTAGGGGAGCGCATACTTGACCTGCAGCACACCGGTGCGGTCGGCGAGGTCGTAGTCGAAGAGATAGACCGCCGGGTTCGTGAAGCCGGCCAGCAGGGCACCTCCCGGACGCAGCACACGGTACGCCTCCTTCCAGACGGGGCGGACGTCGGGGACGAATACGTTGGAAACCGGGTGGACGATGAGATCGAAGCTCCGATCGGCGAACATCGAAAGGTCGGCCATATCCCCCTCGACCGTGGCGATGGAGAGAGCGTGTCGCTCGGCGACGAGACGGTCCTGCGCCAACTGCCCGGGGGAGTTATCGAGGACGGTTACATTCGCCCCGGCGGCAGCCAGAATGGGGCCCTGCTGCCCTCCGCCGGAGGCCAGGCAGAGCACATCGGCGCCCGCGATATCCAGAAACCAGGCCCGCGGAACGGGCTTCGAGGGGGTCAAGATGATCTCCCACTGCCCCTGCCTCGCGGCAGCGATGGCCGCATCGCTGACCGGGACCGTCCACTGATTTCCCCGCTCCACCTCTCTGTCCCACGCAGTGCGATTGTACGCTCTGATATCCATATCTGTGCCGGTCATACCAAACCTTCCTTCGAATCAGCACTTCAGCAAATCTGCGGATCAGCGAATCTGCGAATCAGCGAATTTACGAATCTACGAATCGGCGAATGAGCGGATCAGCGAATCTACGAATCTACGAATGGATCGGTTAGTGAGAATGGGTGGCAGCCCAGAGCATGATCAAGCCCAGTAGGCCAAAAACGACCGCTTGAACGAGGCGCATGGCTGCAAGCCCTTCTACGGACATGATGCCCAGGTGGATGCCCGAGGCCAGCAGGGCACCCACCGCGATGATGGCGAACAGCCACCAAGGGACTCGATGCTTCATCGTGCAATACCTCCTCTTCTCTACTGGCGGGAGAAGTTCACCTTCCCAAGCAATATGCCGTCGAGGTCAAACTGCTGTAGCGTCGTGCCGTCCAGGACGACGTAATAGCAGGCCTTCTCGCCGCCGTCCATTTCCCTCCATTGACGGCAAACCCTATCGCCCTCAGCCCACCACTTCCCGGTATCCACAAGCTCATCCGACTTCCTTGCCGTGAACGTCATTGTGCCATCTGGCGCGTAGGACGTGATGTACTGCCCTTCCGAGCCGTCGAAATGCGATATCGTGGATTCCCCCCAGATCTCATGCAGATTGTCCGCCGTGACCTGAGTGCCCTCTGCCGCCTCAACGACCGGGGCATCGCCGATCTCGGTCTCACCGGCCGCATCTAGAATGAGCCACAGGAGTGAGCCAATCTCCCGATTCCCAACGTCTGCACTCGACGAGTCGGTGTCCACCCGATGGACGATGACCAGGTTGCGGTAGGGCAGTACGATGACCCGTTGACCACGGTACCCACTCGCGAAGAAGCTGTGCTCTTTCACGCGGACGTTGGGAAACAGTCCACCCCCGACGCCGGTCCACCACATATAGCCGTAGCCGCTGTCAGGGCCAATTTCGGAGTGCGTGGCGGTGCTCTCGCGAACCCAATCTGCCGGGATGATCTGCTGGTCCCGCCACCGGCCGTCGCGGAGGAACAGAAGGCCGAAGCGGGCAAGGTCCCGGGTGCTCATGCGGAAGCTATAGACCGGGTGGATCGAATCCGGGCCAGTTTCGTAACAGCCATCACTGACCTGGAAATCCTCCATCTGCATGTTCCGGGCGATACGCCGATCAAACTCCTCGAATATCCGCGTGCCGGTTTCCTGCTCGAAGATCGTTCCGAGCGCGTTGAAATCCCAGTTGTTATAGTACCAGAAGGTGCCGGGGGCGTGGCTATGTAGTTCCGGCCGATTCTCCTTCATGCTGGCGGCCTCGCCCAACGCCACGTGATAGATGCCCGAGCGCGCCTGGATGAGGTCAGCGACGGTCGCCTGCTTTTCGACGGCTGTCAGAGCGGGTTCCGTGTCGTCAATGCCGAGTTCCTCCAACGTTTTCGACAGATCGATATGACCCTCGTCTACGTGGATGCCCATCAGCGCGCTGAGCAAGCTCTTGCGCATAGAATGGCAGGCGAATTTTCGAGTCGTATCGCCCCAGGCGTCCACCACGATCCCGTCGTCGACAATCATCACCGCTGCCGAACCGATCCTCTCCGAATGGGCCCGCGCTGCCGCCAGCTTCTCCGACGACCATCCGAGATCCTCTGGCGTGGTTGCTTTCTGCCAGGTTTCACCTGGGTAAGCTCCCTCGGAAGCGCCGTCAGGAGGGGCCCAGTCGACCTTCGGGGCGCAGGCGACAAGAACCAACAGACCGAGCAGAACCACAGTAATTCTCTTCATAGCGCATTCTCTTCGATTCTTTCGTCGAGTGTGGCTTTCTCTTCCACGTTCTGATCCTCCACCCGCTTGACGGACAGCAGGGGCAGACCTAGATCACGGACCTTGGCCAGAAGACCATGCAGGGCGGACTGGTCGGCCACCGGGCCGGTCAGCAAGGTTGCGCCGTCTGCCTCCGGGGTGATGGCGAACCCGTCGAACCAGTCCGACCACTTCTGATCGAGATTTCCTTTCACCCTGATCTGGTAGATCGCTTGCTCGTCAAACTCGCGCCCATCGCTCATGAAGTGTGCCTCCTCCCGCCCGATCTGGAAATCGCGGCCACGGATCCGTCGATGCCATTGTATCAGCCCATAGCGGGGTTGTCATGCCCTAAAGGGGATATTCGAGGGGGGTATCATGGGGCACGCGCGCCAGGAACACGGAACCGAGCGCAGGGGCCAAGGGAACCATAACACCCTACAACAGGCCGAGATCCCGGGCGCGGCTGGCCGCCTCGGTGCGATTATGGACCTGGAGCTTGCCGTAGATGCTCTTGAGGTGTTGTTTGACGGTTCCCACGGCGATGACCAGTGTCTGCGCGATCTCCTTGTTGGAAAGGCCAGTAGACAGCAGCCGCAAGACCTCCATCTCGCGCTCGCTCAACGGTTCGATCAGGGCCGGGATCTCTCTGGCCTGGATCTCGTCTCCCAATGCGGCGGAAAGCTTGCCCACGTAGCTCAGCTCGATCCCCTGGGCCACGGCCTGCCGCAGCAATCGGTCCATCGGAGGACCCTCGTCGATGAAGGTGCGCACGTAGCCCTCCGGCCCGGCGAGGGAGAGGGCGCGCTCCAACGGTGCCAGGGCGTGCGCGTCCCGGCCCTGTGCCTGCGTGGCTATCGCCTGCAGCACCAGGATCTCGATCGCGTGGCCCATAGCCCCGACCGCCTGCGAGGCGTCCAACAGCCGCGCCAACAGGTGCAGGGCCGCGTCCAACCGGCCCTGAGCGATCAGGACGCGGGCGATCGTGCGGTACTGGCTCTCGGCATCGAAGATGAATTCGTCTTCGATGCTCAGCCCACTCTCCCGCACCCAGCGGGCCGCTGCCTCCACGTCCCCCTGCGCCAACCGGAGCCGCGCTTCCCAGGCTGCTACCAGGGCACTGTACCAGGGCGATACGTCAGCCGCGATCTGCCCGGCGTCCCGGATCGCGCCGAGCGCGCCGTCCGCATCCCCCGTCGCCTGGAGGGCTCTCGACAAAGAGGTATGGCCGATGATCGAGATATCCGCCTGCCCCCATCGCTCGCACAGGGCGACGGCCTCGCGCGCGCAGTGGAGGGTAGCCTCCAGGTCGTTCCACTCGCGCAGCACATTGCTCAGCCGGGCGTATGCCAGCCCCGCAACGGGCAACTGCTGCCCTCTCCGGGCGGCGAACTCGCCGGCCAGCTCCAGTGCCTCCCGGCAGGCGGAGGCCGCGTGGCGAAGCTGCCCCTGCCAGCTCTGCAGGATGGCCAGTTCGCACAGGGCGGTCACGGCGACGCGGGGTTCGCCGGCCGCCCGACTGACGGCGACCGCCTCGGTGGACGCCCGGGTCGCCGCCGCGAGATCGCCGCCGTCTCGCAGCGCGGTGCCCAGCAGCGACAGCGTGAAGCCGCGCACCATCAAGTCCTCGTCGGGCACGTGCTCCAGCGCCTCACGGGCAAGCTCGGCGGCGCGGGACAAGTCCCCTCGCAGATCCGCGGCGTAGGCCTGGATGGCGGCGACGTGGCCCGCGACGTGCCGAGCCCCGTCGCGATCTGGGAGACCGGCCGAGGCCTCTTCGACGTCCCGCAGCACCGGTTCGACGCCATCCAACCGCCCGGCGTAGACCAACGCCCAGGCACGGGCGACGCCCAGCCAGGGCCGGGAGCGGACCATCTCCTCCGGCATCGCGTCCAGCCACTGCATCAACGTCGCCAGCTCACCGTGGTAGATCATCGGGAGCGCGTTTCTGGCGAGCAGACGGGCCACCCGCTCGACGTCCCCGGCGGCCAACGCGTGGCCCACCGCTGCGGCGATCAGGCCGTCCTGCTCAAACCAATCGCTGGCCCGGCGGTGCAGGACCGGCACCTGGTCCGGGCAGGTCTGCATCAGGCGGCTGCGCAGCAGGTCGGCGAACAGGTGGTGATAGCGGTACCAGCGCCGCTCGTCGTCGAGGGGGACGAGGAAGAGGTTGTGGGAGTCGAGGTGATCGAGCACGTCCTGAGCGGAGAAAGCAGCAAATTGCAAATCTGCAAATCTGCAAATCTGCAAACCGTGCGCTTGCAGACCCGGTGCAACCTTCGGTCGCTGGGCAACCTTCGGCTGCCTATTACTGATTCGGTGCAACCTTTGGTTGCCTTTCGCTGATTCGCAGATTCGCAATACGGCGTCGCAGAGGGGGGCGGTCAGGCGGTCGAGGATGGAGGTCTGTAGCAGGAACGCCTGGAGTTCGGGGGGTTGCCGATTGAGTACTTCCTCGAGCAGGTAGTCCAAGATGAAGCGGTGGGTGCCGCTCAAGGCGCTGATGAAGGCCGGGGCATCGCTGCGCCCGCGGATCGAGAGGGCGGCTAGCTGCAAGCCGGCGATCCAGCCCTCGGTGCGGGCTTCCAGGGCAGCGACGTCCTCCGCGGACAGCCCCAGTCCCATCACGTCGTTGAGGAAGGCGGAGGCCTCGTCGGGCGTGAAGCGCAGATCGTCGGCGCGGAGCTCGGTCATTTCTCCGCGGGCGCGCAGGCGGGCCAGGGGCCACGGCGGGTCGGCCCGGCTGGCAACGATGAGGCACATCTGCGGCGGCATGTGGTCGAGAAAGTAGACGAGGGCATCGTTGATCTGTGGCGAGTCGATCACGTGGAAGTCGTCCAGCACGAGGATGAAGGGATCGGGGATCTCCACGATCTGGTTGATCAGACCAGTGAGCAGTACTTCCACAGGGGGCGGCTGGGGGGACTGGAGGGCCCCCAAGGCCGCTGTTCCCACGGCCGGGTAGATGGTCCGCAGGGCGGCGATGACGTAGGACCAGAATTGGTTGGGATCGTTGTCGCTCGCGTCCAGGGAGAGCCAGGCAAAGATGGGAGTAGGAAGTAGGGAGTAGGGAGTAGAATACGGGGAAGAGGGGGTAGGGAGTAAGGAGTAGGGAGTAGAGGAACCCTCGCCTGCGGGATCGTGCTGCTCCCCTACTCCATACTCCCTACTCCTTACTCCCGCATTTATCCATTCGCTGAGGAGGGTGGTTTTGCCGAAGCCGGCCGGGGCGGAGATGAGGGTGAGTTTGTGGACAAAGCGGCCGTTTTGCCGGTGAAGCCCCGCGTTCAGCCGCTCGATCAGGCGCGGGCGCAGGACCCGCTCCGGCCGGAGGGGGGGGACGTAGAGCTTGGTCTTGAGAAGGGACGAGATCACCTGTTGGAGGACTCCCTGCACGAAATCTGCGGTCTGGTTTTCAGGAGAATGGCCTCGATCAGAGCCAGGAGCTGGTCTCTACTGCGCTACGCCCGCGATCCGTATCTCGAAATCCTGCCGATCTTTGGCTGCTGCCGCTGCTGCGAGGATCTGATCGCAGGTCTGATCGGCCAAGATGAGGTTGGCGTGGGCAACCGCGACCGTTTCGAGCAAGCGAGCATCATCTTCCCCAACGCAACCTTTCCGGCTGCGTTCCTTCGCTCCGAATACCCATTCGCGGAGGCGCGTTGCTCCCTCCCAATCCCCGTCAATCTCTGTCCACTCTCCCTCCCAGCGCAAATGGAATCGAGAAAAACCCCTGCGCCCGCCAGGGCGGACCGTTTCGAACAGATGGCGGGCCCAGAGTTCCATCAATCCCTTGACAAGGCCACGGCCACTGACATCAACGCTCGGAGGGCACTCGCGGTCGAACATATCTCGATACCACACTTCCCATTCGACTTTGGGGGCCGGATCGGGCAACGATTCTGTCGCGCCGTGCCGACCGCCTGCCCCCGCCGGTGGTTGTTGCTGCATACCAAATCTAGAGGGAAGCACGGCGACTCCTTCCAAATCTAGAGGGAAGCACGGCGGCTCCTGCGTAGATATGCTGCCAAACCGACCAGGGCAAAGAGCACGGTGCCCAGGAAGCCCCCCACCCCAGGCGTGAATATGGCCTCGCCACTGCCTTTGAACGCGACGAAGTCCTCCAGAAGCAGCGTCAGCGTCAGTGCATTGCCGACGGTGTGCAGAAGGAACGGCGGCCAGACCGATCCGGTCGCCAGCTTCAATTCACCATACAGAACCGCGGACGCGACGAGCCCAACGGCGCCCAGTAGGATGAACACCGGCAGGCTCAGGGAGGTGAAGCTCTGGATGGTCGCCTGGTCGAGAAGTCCGGTCCAGTAGGGGAGATGCCAGGCAGCCCAGACCACGCCCACCAGGGCGTGGTTGGCCAAATCTGGCAGCCCCAGGAGCCTGAACTTGGGCGTGAGATAGCCGCGCCAGGCGAACTCCTCAAAGACGTTCTTGAGGAGATTGGCCACAAAAGAGGCACCCACAAGCTGCAAGAACAGGCCGACGCCGCCCGAGGAGAAGCCGGGGAACGAAGTCGCACCGAAGGCGCCGCCGATCAATAGGATCAGGGCGACACAGACGGGGTACACCAGGATACTGAGGGCATACCATCCCAGATTGGAGGCAAACGCCGGCTTGATCCCCAGATCGCGCCAGCCATCCCCGGCGAAGGCGCGCAGCAAAAGGGAAACAGCCAGAGGCGTGACCAACCACAGCAACATCCCCAGGCTTTCCTGCGGGTCCGTGCTGCCCATCATCCGGTTCAAGCCGATGCCCAACCAGCCAACGCCAACGGTCACGATGGTGAAGATCGCCAGGTTGCGCAGCGTACGTCTCTTGTCCTGCCTGTGAGCATCCATGTTACTCCTCCTTTTGGCAGTCCATTCTACAATGCCCCAGCCGTTGATGCAAGTCCGTAGGCGGGGACAGAAAGATGTAATTTGGGGTGAATTCAGAGATGGGGGGATATACCTCGAAAGTGTAAGGGGAAGGACAAGGAGTGCTCTCCAGATTCTTTCACGGTTGAGCATTTTCCAGGCCGGGCTCAGCGATCATGAGCCTGTTATAGTTCTCCTCGCCATAGCTCTCAACGTGGGCAATCTTCTCTTCAATCGTGCGGATGACGAACTCTGATTGTCTCGAGAAGTGGACGTACAGGGCCGCCATGCTGACGGTGGCACCCATGGCCTTGGGATTCTTCGTGAGAACCTTGAACAACGTCATCCAGTACAGAGAGCCGGTGCGCCGGTTGAGCCCTGCCCTGGCAGATACCTTGAGGAAGGCCCAGGCTAGCTTGAGTGCTCGCGCGAAACTGGGGCGGTGGTAGCGGCTGGGCACCAGATTGACAGCGGTGCACAAGACTCTTTCATAGTACTTGGCGGGGTCATAGATATACCGAAAGACCCTTGCCTGGTCTCGCAGAACAGCCGTACGGGGCCTGATTGTGGCGAAGTTCAGGCCACTGGTCGTCTGATCGATGTCAACGGTCGAATCTATCACCATCAGGCCCCCAGCGAAGAGCCTCCCTTCCCGTTTCAGCCGGCGGGACAGTTGCGTGTTGGGAAGGGCAGCCAGCGTGCCCACCAAAGCCGTGCCGATGCCCGCATCCTGGATCAAGTCGATCATGTTGCTCGCAGTGTGCTCCGTCTCGCTGTCAAAGCCCAGGATGAAGCCGCCATTGACGATCATCCCAGACGACGTCAAGGTCCTCACCGCGTCGACCACGGAGACACGCTTGTTCTGAACCTTCTGCATTTCGGTCAACACGTCTTCGTCCGGGCTTTCGATCCCAACGAACACGTAGCGAAAGTCGTTCTGCCGCATCAACTGCAGGAGCCTCTCTTCTTTGGCCAGGTTAATCGACGCCTCGGTGCTAAAGTAGAAGGGGTAGCTGTGGCGTTCTGACCAGTCGCGCACAGCCTGTAACACCTCAATGACCTTGGACTTGTTGCCAATGAAGTTGTCATCCACGAAGTCCACGTGTCCCCTGTAGCCCAGATCGTACAGGGTCTGCAGTTCGGTCACCATCTGATCGGGAGTCTTGGTACGAGGCCGTCTGCCAAAAAGCTCGATGATGTCGCAGAATTCACAGTTGAACGGGCATCCCCGCGAAAACTGAACGCCGACACGCATGTAATCTGCGAAGTGAATCAGGTCGAACCGTGGCACCACGGCTTTCGTCATATCCGCGCGCAGATCCGATTGGTAAACGCCAGAGGTGACGCCCTGGCCGAGATCCTCAATGAAGGGGGGAATCGTGACCTCACCCTCACCCAGCACCAGGAAGTCGGCCTTTTTGTAGATATGCGGCTGTGAAGTGGGGTCGGGCCCCCCGACCGCCACGGGCCTACCTTTGTCGTGGGCTCTCTGGATGGTCGTCAGGATTCCCTTCTGCTGTGGCAGCATGCCAGACACGAGCACGATATCTGCCCACTCGAGATCCGCATCCGCCAAGGGCCTCACGTTCTCATCGACGAGCCTGAACTCCCAGTGCTGCGGAAGCAAGGCAGCGACGGTCATCAGCCCCAAGGGAGCAGCCGAATACCTGGCACCGACGAATCTAGCCACATCCGAGAAATTGAAGAAGCCGTTGGGGGAAAAACCGGGCTGAGTGAGCAGGCACCTGGCCGGTCCTGCGACCAGGTTTGTCCTCTTCCGATTGATCCCCACCTTACCGCCGGCAGATCCTACGATCCCCATAGCGCTCCTTAGGCTTTGCAGACAAAGCGGCTTTGTCTGCAAAGCTGGGAAGTTGTCTCATTTCGTGCTCAGACGTGTGACAAACCTCCTGGGATTGAACACATTCTGCCTTGGCTCATGAGGTGCGAGTCAACCGAATCGCCGGGGCCGTGCGTTGTCGTACAGAGGTCTACGTGGGTAGCTGGCACAGGTTTGCAGGAAAGGAGACTTGCAGAAACCTGGCAAGTCTTGCGCCGGTTGATGGCAATCCCTGTGGAATGGCTTGACCCCAGTATAGCAAATAGAAAGGTGGAAGTCAACACCCTGAACGCGTAGTATATCGGAAGACTACGCCCGTGGTGTGCAATCTTATCCTCCCGCCCATCACTCATATGCCAGCGCCTCGCGCACGCTGACTTTCGTCGCGCGCAATGCCGGCCACAGGCTGGCCACGGTCGAAAGGACGGCCACGATCGCCAGCCAGAGTTGCACCGCGCCCAGGGAGTAGCTGAAGTGGAGGGGGCGGTTGAGGAGCGCGTGGCCGACCAGGTTGCTGAAGGCGCGCGCGCCCGGAAGGCTGAGCGGCACGGCGATCAGCCAGCTCAGCAGGCCCAGGAACAGACCTTCGCCGACGAAGATGCCGGAGATCGCGACCGAACTGGCACCGATGGCGCGCATGACGCCGATCTCCCGTCCGCGCTCGACCACGTTGATGGACATGGTGCCCATCAGCCCGATGCTGCCCACGACGGCGGCCAGGACGGCCATCGTCAGCAGGAGGTAGGTGACGGCGCGAAAGGTGTTTCGATTCT
>Ga0180437_10006294_pt1 | contig 15871 bp, 14 predicted proteins | sample SS_ome_4_FD_132410 | JGI IMG/M metagenome (GOLD analysis project Ga0180437, IMG submission 132410) | Hypersaline lake sediment archaeal communities from the Salton Sea, California, USA - SS_3_D_1 metaG | ecosystem: Environmental > Aquatic > Non-marine Saline and Alkaline > Hypersaline >...
GTCAGCGCGTTGACGTGGTACCTTGTTGGAAACATGCTGCTCGCCAGGGGAAGCATCGTCGCACTGCTCACCGCGATCGCGAAGTTAATAGAGACCGTGATGCAACTGGTGCTGAATACGGTTTCGTTCGTGCGTGTCGGCGCTTTCGCGCTGGCCCACGCCGGCCTGTCCCTGGCGTTCAATATCATGGCCGACAGCGCTGGTTCGCTGATCGTCGCCGGGTTGATTCTGCTGCTGGGCAACGTGATCGTGATCGTACTCGAAGGCCTGGTGGTCAGCATTCAGACAACGCGTCTGATCCTGTTCGAGTTTTTTATCCGGTTTTTTCAGGCCAGCGGCCGCGTGTTCAAACCACTGGCCGGGCCGCTCACGCGCACGACGAATTTGTAATTAAAATAAGCCAATACTGAATTTGTGATTAGAATGAGCCAATACCAAGGTAAGGAACTGTTATGAAACCTATCACTGTGAAAGCAATTTTCTGGCTGGGTCATCTCGGCTTCGTCGGTTTTACTACGCTGCTGGCATTGTGGATGACGCCGGCAACTGCGGCCGAAACCGCTGAGGCCGGGGCGAGGATGTCCGATACCGCCATAGGCCTGGGGTTTGTTGCGGCCGCCATATCGACCGGGCTGGCTGCGCTCGGTGCCGGCATCGCTGTTTCCAACGTGGGCAGTGCGGCCATCGGTGCAATGGCCGAGAAACCTGAAATACTCGGCCGTACCCTGATCATGATCGGGCTTGCCGAAGGCATAGCCATATACGGCCTGATCGTTTCGATCCTGATACTGAACCAGATCATCTAGAGCGGCGAGGATATGGCTGTTGCAGAATTTATAGGTGATGCCGTCAGTGCCGCTGGCTACCGGCTGTGCGGTATAGAGACCCGGGTTGCAGATCACAGCAATGCGTTGAAGCTGATCAACAGGGCCTGCGATCGTGCCGAAATGGTGCTGGTCAGCAGCAGTATGCTGCCTTATCTGCGTGCGGCCGAACTCGATGAACTGCTGGCGAGAACCCGGCCGCCGGTCCTGATCGTTCCCGATGTGCGCGGTCTGCATGATGTGCCGGATATCGCCTCCCGCATCAACAAACAACTGGGGCTGCTGGAATGAAGTCATCGGATCCCGATATGCAGCCGGATACGGAAACACTGGAACACCTGCTCGGCGTGGTTGTCGAGAACCGCGAGAAGCGTTGCCAGGCGGTGCGTGACAAGGCGCATCAGCAGGCGGCTGACATCACCGGCCAGGCATACAAACGCGGCCGTGCACGGCTGCATCGTCATGTCGACGAATTGCGCGAAAAATACCGGCTAAAAGTAACGTCAGCGACGGCGCGCAACCAGACATTGCTGCGCCAGCAGCACCACAAGGAAGAACGCGCGATCCTCGATATCGCCTGGCCGATGTTGCGTTCCGCCATGACGGCCTTATGGCAGCAGCAGGAAACAAGGTGCCAGTGGATCGAGTCGGCTGTCGAGACCGCGAAGCAGCGCCTGCGGCAGCAAGGCTGGCACATCGAGCATCCGCCCGATTTCAGTAAAGAAGACAGGGAGTGCATCGAGCGGATGCTCACAGTGGATCATAAGCCGGAGTTGTCGGCGTGTGAAGATATCGAGGCCGGTATCCGCATCCGGCTCGATGGGGCAGTGATCGAAGCCACGCTCGCCGGGCTGCTCAGGCAGAGAAGGGCGATCGAAGCCAGAATGATCGCGCGCATCAAGCAGGGAGCCATGAGTCATGAATAACAGTCAGCCTGGCGACGCCGAGATTAGCTGGATCAGCGGTCCGGTGCTGCGCGCGACGACCAGGATATCGTTCCATCTGAACGAGGCCGTGCGGGTTGGTGATCAGCAGCTGCTCGGAGAAGTCATCCGGATCAACGGCAACGAAGCCGTGATCCAGGTATACGAAGACACGACCGGGCTGCGGCCGGGTGATCCTGTCAACGCAAGCGGTGCGCCCCTGTCGGTCAAGCTCGGCCCCGGGCTGCTCGGCAATATCTTCGACGGCCTGCTGCGCCCGCTGAATGAACAGGGCCGCTTTGTAGAGCCGGGTGTTGGCCAGGAAAGACGCGCCAAAAAATTTGCGTTCACGCCGCTTATAAAAGAAGGCGACCTGTTGACGCGCGGCACCCTGTTCGGTTCCGTACACAGGCCGGATGCGCGCCTGCAGCGGTGCATGACACCGCCTGACTGCGACGGCCGGGTGATCTCGATCAAGCCGGCCGGGGAGTACAGGGATGACGAAACCCTGTGCACGCTCGACTGCGGCGAGAGCGGCGCGCGCGAGCTCAGCATGAGCCACTACTGGCCGGTCAGGCGGCCGCGGCCGGTGTTGCACCGAAGGCCAATACAGGGGCCCCTGTTTACCGGTCAGCGCATTCTCGACAGCATTTTCCCGATCGGCTGCGGCGGGCGTGCCGCCATGCCCGGCGGTTTTGGCACCGGCAAGACGGTGCTGCAGGAAACGCTCGCGAAATGGTGCGACGCGGATGTGATCATCTACGTTGGCTGCGGTGAGCGCGGCAACGAAATGGCCGGTGTGCTGCACGATTTTCCATCGCTTGAGGATCCCCGCACCGGGCGCCCGCTGATGGAACGCACCGTGATTATTGCGAACACGTCCAACATGCCCGTGGCCGCGCGCGAAGCCAGTATTTACACGGCGGTCACGGTTGGCGAGTATTTCCGCGACATGGGTCTGCGCGTCGCGTTAATGGCCGATTCCACCAGCCGCTGGGCCGAGGCGCTGCGAGAGATATCCGGACGCCTGGGCGAACTGCCCGGCGAAGCCGGCTACCCGGCCTACCTTAGCAGCCGCCAGGCGGATTTTTACGAGCGGGCCGCGCATGTCTATGCGCTGTCGGGCAAGGTTGGTTCGCTGACGATTATAGGAGCGGTGAGTCCGCCGTCTGCTGATTTTTCAGAGCCCGTGACGACCCACACCAAGCGCTATGTGCACTGTTTCTGGGGTCTGGATGCGGCCCGGGCGCAGGCGCGCTTTTATCCGGCGATCCATCCGCTGCAATCGTACTCGAGGGACGTCGAGGCATTGAAGCATTTCTGGAGCCAGCACGGGCACCCGAACTGGGGGCGCCAGCGCCAGCGTTTTCTCGGACTGATCGAAGAGCAGGCGCGGCTGGAGCGCATGGCCCGGATCATCGGCAGGGACGCACTGCCGCCGCGACAGCAGCTCGTATTGCTGTGCGCTGAACTGATCAACGAGGCGTTCCTGAGGCAGTCGGCCTTCTCCGAAGTCGACCGCTACTGTTCGCCGGAAAGGCAGATCTGGATGATGAAGCTGATTACGCGCTTCATTAAATTGTCAGGCGATGCCGTTGAAACCGATATCAGCATCGAGGCCATCAGTACGCTGCCGGTGGTGCGCAAGCTGATGCGCATGGGTGAGGAAATCGGCGAAGACAATCTGGACCGGTTTGCTGAGCTGAATACCGAGCTGGATGAGGCTTTCACCGACCTGACGCGCAACACCAGCCCGGAGGCGCAAACGCATGAAAGCTGAGGTTTATGCCGATGGTGCGGCCACCCGCCTGGAGGGGCCGCTGCTGTTTCTGAAACGCAGCGTCAACGTCGGTCTGAACGAGGCGGTAGAAGTCGAAGACGGGCAGGGCAATATCCGGCTCGGGCGCGTGGCTGCGATAGACAACGAAAGCATGACGGTTGAGGTGCTGGAATCCACAGCGGGTCTGGGTCTCGAGGACACGCGTGTGCGTTTTTTCGGCGAACCGCTGACATTTGATGTCGGTCCTGAACTGCTCGGCCGCATTTTCGATGGCGTCGGTCGGGCCATCGACGACGGCCCCCCGGTTGCGTCCGACAGGACGCTGCGGATCGACGGCCTGTCGATCAACCCGGCCGCGCGCGACCGTCCCACCGACTTCATCGAGACCGGCATATCGACCATCGATATCATGAACAGCCTGGTGCGCGGACAGAAGCTGCCTATATTCTCCGGCGCGGGGCTGCCGCACGACCAGCTGGCGATCCAGATCGCGCACCAGGCGCATCTGCGCAAGAGCGGCAAGCGGGCGGCCAGCGATGATGACGAGTTCGCGATGGTGTTTGTCGCAATCGGCGTACCTTATGATTCGGCCGAACGTTTCCGTTCGGCGATGGAGGCCAGTGGTGCGCTCGAACACACCCTGCTGTTCCTGAACCTTGCGTCGGACTCGAGTACGCAGCGGCTGCTGTGTCCGCGTTATGCCCTCACGGCAGCAGAATACCTTGCATTCGAGCTCGGCAAACACGTGCTGGTGCTGATGACGGACATGACCAATTACTGTGAAGCGCTGCGCGAGGTCTCGGCCAGCCATGGCGAGGTGCCGAGCCGAAAAGGTTTCCCGGGTTACATGTATTCCGATCTTGCCACGCTGTACGAGCGGGCCGGTAGCATCAGGGGCGTAAGCGGTTCGTTGACGCAGCTGCCGATACTGACGATGCCGTCCGATGACATCACCCATCCGATACCGGACCTGACCGGTTACATCACCGAAGGGCAGATCGTGCTCGACCGTGAACTCGACCGAGCCGACATCTACCCGCCGGTCAAGGTGCTGCCCTGCTTGTCGCGCCTGATGAAAGACGGGACGGGGGAGGGGTTTACGCACAGGGACCATCCCGACCTGGCGAACCAGTTGTACGCGGCCTATGCGCGTGCCGTACACGTGCGCGTGCTCGCGAGCGTTGTCGGGCGTGAAGGTTTGACCGAAACCGACCGGCTGTTCCTGGATTTTGGCGACAGCTTCGAAACGCAGTTTGTTCACCAGCAGGGCATGCGCACGCTGGAAGCCGGTATGGAACTCGGCTGGCAGCTGTTGCGCACGCTGCCCCCCACAGAACTTCACCGGCTTAACGACAGGCAGATCGACGAATACATCAGGCAGGACCAGGAAGCCGGGGACCGCAAATGATCGAGTCCGGGCAGGCGCCGACCCAGGCCGCGGTACTCGAGCTGAGAAATGAACAGGTCGTGGTCAGGGAAGCCTACGTGTTTCTCGATGAAAAACGCCTGCTGCTGGCGTCCGAACTGTTGCGCCAGCTGCGGCTTTACCAGGCGCTCGGCGAGGAACTCCAGGCGTTGCAGGTCCGTGCACGAAACGCGGTGCAAATAGCGGTGATGCACCATGGCCTGAACGGCCTGCAGGTGTACCCGGCGAAGTCGCTGACCGGCGTGGAATTCAAATACAGCACGCGCAATTTCATGGGCGTCGAACTGGTTGAAACCGGCCTGGCTATTGAGACTGTCGACGCCGCGGTCACCGCGGCCAATCCTTCCGCCAGTGCAGAGCACTGTACCCGCATTTTCCGCGACATCCTCGAACGCAGCGCGGTACTTGCCGGCATTTCCGGAAACCTGCACCGGTTGCTCGCCGAGTACCGTGTCACAGAGCGCCGGTCCCGGGCGCTCGAAAATATCATCCTGCCCGAACTCGACCAGGCCCTGACCGAGATGACCGCGCACCTCGAGGAACTCGAGCTGGAAGATGCGATCCGCGTTCGGCTGCAGTCCGGCTGAGCGCGCTAACCTCCCGCGCACAGGCGTGCGATAATTTACCTGTGGAATTTGAAAATTCTGTTAGACAAAATCGGCGGAAATGCTAAGATGCACAACATATAGTGATACAACAATAACAACAACACTATATCTGGTACTGCTGTGCCAGATATTTCAAGGAGTTAGCCTATGAGCGTTGTCAACCACCCCCGTTCCGCGACACAAGCACCCACTGAAATTCCACTCCAGCCGGCGTCGTTCGACATCTGGCAGAGAAAGTACCAGCTTAAAACCGCCAGTGGCGAAGTGGTCGATCATACGATAGACGATACGTTTGCGCGCATCGCGAGAGCGCTGGCCGATATTGAAACTTCGCCCGAGAAGCGCGAGGAGTGGTTCGACAAATTCCTCTGGGCGCTGCGCCACGGGGCGGTGCCGGCCGGGCGCATCATTTCAAACGCGGGTGCCCGGGACCACAAGCCGGCGACATCGACGATCAACTGCACGGTTTCCGGCAAGATTCATGACTCCATGGACGACATCCTGCAGAAGGTCCATGAAGCCGGGATGACGCTGAAGTCGGGCGCCGGGATCGGTTACGAGTTTTCCACGCTGCGCCCGAACAACGCCTATGTCTCCGGCTCCGGTGCGGTCACCTCGGGCCCGTTGTCGTTCATGGACATCTACGACAAGGTCTGTTTCACCATTTCATCGGCCGGCGGCCGCCGCGGCGCACAGATGGCCACCTTCGATGTCGGCCATCCGGATGTGCTGGATTTCATCCGCGCCAAGCGTGAACACGGCCGCCTGCGCCAGTTCAATCTGTCCTTGTTGATCACCAGTGAATTCATGGAGGCGGTAAAGACCGACTCTCCCTGGAAGCTGGCGTTTCCTGTTACGGAAGAGGAAGTCGAGGTCAACGGTATCGATCTGGAGGACAGTGCACAGGTGATCTGGCGCGACTGGCCAATCAAGGAAGGCTACATCACGGACGAGTCGGGCAAGGTCGCCTGCAAGATCTACAGAACCATACCGGCGCGTCGTTTGTGGGATGTGATCATGACATCGACTTACGAATACGCGGAACCGGGATTCATACTGATCGATGAATACAACGAGATGAACAACAACTGGTTCTGCGAGGAAATCCGCTCGACCAATCCCTGCGGCGAGCAGGGACTGCCGGAGTACGGCGCCTGCCTGCTGGGTTCGATCAACCTGACGCACCTGGTGAACGACCCGTTCACCGACAAGGCCAGCTTCGACTGGGAGACCTACCGGGAGATCGTGCGCGTGTTCACCCGCATGCTCGACAACGTTGTCGGCATCCACGGGCTTCCCCTCGAGCGGCAGGCGCAGGAAATCGAAAACAAGCGCCGCCACGGCATGGGCTATCTCGGCCTGGGCTCCGCGCTGACCATGCTGGGCATGCGCTATGGATCGGAGGAGTCGCTGGCATTTACTGAAAAGGTGACACGCGAGCTTGCGGTGACCGGCTGGGAATGCGCGCTGGAACTGGCTAAAGAAAAAGGACCGGCGCCTGTGCTCGAGCAGGAGTTCGAAGTTACCGCCGAGATGCTGCGGCGCAGGCCGGAGATGGTGTCCGACGGCTGGAAGAAGGGCGACAAAATCAAGGGCAAGGTACTGCACGCGCGTTACAGCCGCTACATGCAGAAGATCGCCGAAGTCAGGCCGGAACTGGTGAAAGAACTCGAGAAGGTTGGCGCACGCTTTACCCATCACAGTTCGATTGCACCCACCGGTACGATCGCCCTGTCGATCGGCAACAATGCCAGCAACGGTATCGAGCCCAGTTTTGCCCATCATTACGCGCGTAACGTGATTCGCGAGGGCAAGAAGAGCAAGGAAAAGGTCGATGTCTGGTCTTACGAGCTGCTGGCTTACAGGGCACTGGTCAACCAGAACGCGATGCCGTTTTCCGACAGGGAAGACGAAAAGCTGCCGGATTATTTCATCGCGGCAGACGATGTGACGCCCCGGCAGCATGTCGATATACAGGCTGCGGCGCAGAAGTGGATTGACTCGTCCATTTCCAAAACGGCGAACATCCCGACCGACTTTCCCTATGAGGACTTCAAGGATATTTACATGTACGCCTATGACAACAAGCTCAAGGGCTGTACGACCTTCCGTTTCAATCCCGAGGTGTTCCAGGGCGTGCTGGTCAAGGACAAGGACCTTGAAAACACCACCTACCGGTTCTCGCTCGAAGACGGAACGGTTATCGAGGTCAAGGGCAATGAAGAAATCGTGTACGACGGTGAAACCCACACCGCTGCCAACCTGTATGACGCGCTGAAAGAGGGGTATTACGGCAAGTTCTAGGCGGCAACCGTCGACAGCGTTGCGGGTGCAATGCCCGAGCGTTTAACAAAACAATAACAAGGTGAAGAATAATGGCTATTGAAATTGAAAAGAAAATTGTCGGTTATGACGTACTGGATGACGAAATGCCGGACCGGGAGGAAAACACTGAGACGGCGGTACAACAGCAGGAAGAGGAATCCACGACAGCAGAAATCATCCAGATGCATGAAAAGCTGGAGCGCCCGGAAATGCTGCTGGGTTCGACCTACAAGGTCAAAACACCCCAGTCCGAACATGCACTCTACATCACCATCAACGATGTTGTGCTTAACCAGGGCACGGAGCACGAGATCCGTCGGCCGTACGAGATCTTCATCAACTCCAAGAACATGGACCATTTTCAGTGGATCGTCGCGCTGACCCGGATCATTTCAGCGGTCTTCAGGAAGGGCGGCGACGTCACGTTCCTGGTCGATGAACTGCGCAGCGTGTTCGACCCCCGCGGCGGCTATTTCAAGAAGGGCGGTAAATACAAGCCTTCACTGGTGGCCGAGATCGGCGATGCGATCGAATGCCACATGAAGATGATCGGCATGATCGAAGACAAGTCGCTCGACGAATGCCAGAGAGAGATCCTGGATGCCAAGCGCAAGGAGTACGAATCCATCAACGCAAGCGGCCGCAGGTCCAGCGATGACGCATCGGGTGAGTTCCCGCCCAACTCCCAGCTGTGCCTGAAATGCAATACCAAGGCCGTGATCAGCATGGATGGTTGCATGACCTGCCTCAATTGCGGCGATTCCAAATGCGGCTAGAAGATCCGTCACAACAGGAGGCTGAGCAGGCGAGGCTCTCACCACGTGGGTCCGTTATTTGACCATGCCAGACTTTCGCCTGGTAGAACGCCAGAAGGATACGGTCGATCAGTAAAGTAAAGCCCCGCTGATGCGGGGCTTTGTACCTCTGGCGGTGGCCATAATCAATTGGGGTCAGACTCAGTGCTGTCCCATGTAAGAACAGGACAAATGCTCCTGGCGCTGGTATTCATTCGACTGTCTGATCCGAACCGGCCAATAGGCATCAAGTTACAGAAAAAGAATGTTCGTCATTCCCGCGAAAGCGGGAATCTCCTGACTCATTGAAAACGCTTCAGGCCATCCGGTACCAGATTCCCGCTTTCTCGGGAATGACGCGTAAGAGGGACAGCACTGGGTCAGACTGCGATTTTTCCGGAAATCGCAGTCTTATAAGGTTTTCTTGAACATCGCAATTGGTGGAAACAATGCACGCTCAATGCATATTGACGGTGATCAGAGGAACCGTTTTGTTTGAAAGTAACCGCTGTGTAAGAACTAGGCAATCAGAAAGTTTTGGTTTGACTGTGATTTGTTTGGGTGTTTAAATTTTCTGCCTCTCTCGTCGAGGCCAACCCTTCGCACACCTATGAAAGAAGAAACACGCACCGGAGAATCCGGGCGGATTCCGTTTTATTACAAGATTATAATAGTTGCCTTAGCTGTTGCCGCTTTGCTAGTCGTATGGCTGGTGGTTGATGACAGGGAGCCGGCACCGCCACCATTGCCTGAACCGCCGGCGCCACAAATGACCGATGCGGATCTGTTTCAGCCCGGGAATGGTGATCCTGCGGCCATACGTGAAGGCGACAGGGCGCGTGCCTTCGTCGCGAGCTTGAGCAGCGATGGCGCCGAGCCTGATCCTGATGCGGTTTTCGTCGAGGCTATACGACTCCAGGGTGAGGGGTATGTCGCTGATGCCTACCTGCTGTTTCGGTTCGCCGCACGCCACGGCCACGGGCAGGCCGCTCTGGTGCTGGGCAACCAGGCCGATCCGGCTTACCGCGATGCAGATATTCCGGATTGGTTGAAGGATAATCCCGAACAGGCCTACAAGTGGTACAGCATTGCCGCCGAAAGAGGCACCGACGAGGCCGTCGTACAACTGCAGGCTCTGCGCGAACATGTCGAGCGGTCTGCTTCGAGCGGAGATGAGCGCGCCCAGCGCCTGCTGCTTCAATGGCGTTAAGTATTTCGTGAGATAGATTTATGACCAGATTCTTTGTCGCGCTTGTGTTCCTTATGGCGCCCCTGCTGGCGATCTGCGCCAAACCGGCAGCTGGCGGTGACGAGCCGCTACTGATTGAGGGCAAACGTGAACTGTACCAGCGTGTACTGGCGGTGCCCGGCGCCCGCATGGCCAATGAAGCGGGCGGAGAAAAGCATGAACTGGTGACACCCTTCACTGCCTTCTATGTCTACTCGCGTCGAATGCTGGACGGCACAGAGTGGGTAGAGGTTGGCACGGAGCGGCATGGCACCCGTACTGGCTGGCTGCAGCTCGACAGCACACTTGAGTGGAATCATGGCCTGACCGCAACTTTTCGCGATCCGGCCGGGCACAATCGGGTACTGCTGTTCAGGGACCAGGAATCGGTGAGCCAACTGGCTCGACAACGTGATTCTGCGGCCTATGATCGTCTCTATCAAGAGGCCGTAGAGGAAAACCTGTCAAAAGGCTCTCCGGTGATCGCCATTCAGCCACCCGGATATATTGATATCCGTGATGATTTCTATCTCGTGCCCATCCGTCGCTACGAGGATATTTACCTCGGCAATGAGCAGGCGCGTTTGCTCGAGGTCTCGAGCGTTCCAATGGATACCGAAGCGCCTGTACCGGACGAAAAGCCGGTCGCTGCGCGCAGCTACACTGCGGGACTGGCGTTCGTGATTGACTCTACCCTGTCGATGGATCCCTATATCGACCGGACCCTGGAAGCGGTTGAGCGAATCTACGGCACGCTGGACAGCGCGAACCTGCTTGGCAATGTCAACTTCGGGCTTGTGGCCTTTCGGGACAATCCGGCAGCCGCTCCCGGGCTGGACTACCTGACGCGAACCTATGTCGACCTGAAGCAGGGCAGGGACGGTGAGGGCTTCCTGTCCCGCGTAAAATCGCTACAGGCAGCCAGCATCTCCAGCCAGGACTTCAAGGAGGATGCTTATGCCGGTGTCAAACAGGCGATCGAGTCAATCGACTGGGCGGGGCACGATGCGCGTTATATCGTATTGGTTACCGACGCAGGCGCGCGTGACGCTGACGACCCGCTTTCCAGTACCGGCCTGGGTGCTGCCAGCTTGCGGCAGTTGGCGCTTGACAAGGGTATTGCCATTTTCGTGCTGCATCTGCTGACGCCAGATGTGATGGCAGATCATGCTCAAGCCGCCATGCAATATCGTGAGCTTGCTGATTATCCCGATATTGGCAGCCTGTACTACAGTGTTCCGACCGGTGACGTTGCAGGATTTGGCAAGGTACTGGATGCTCTGGCCGGCCAGATTACCGGGCAGGTGCGGATCGTTGCATCTGGTGGACGTGCACCGGTACCCGTGCCGGCGAGTGATGACGAGCAGCTGGCAAGCCTGCAGGCAAAGGTTGCGAAACTCGGTCATGCACTGCGCATGCGTTATCTTCAGAAATCCGAGGGAGGCCGCGTGCCAAGCGTGTTCAATGCCTGGATGCTGGACCGTGACTTCCACAACCCTGAGCGTCCGACGCTGGACGTGAGGGTGCTGCTTACCCGAGACCAGCTCTCGGATCTTCATGACGTGCTTACCCAGGTGCTGAATACTGCTGAGGAAGGGCTGATGTCGCCCCAGAACTTCCTCGACGAACTTAAAAGTCTCGCCGCGACCGTTTCGCGCAACCCTGAGCAACTTGGGGGTACAACGGCTACGACCGCGGGCAAAGGCAACAGCCTGGCCGATCTGGGTTTCATTCAGGAATACATCGAGGATCTTCCCTATACCGGTGAAGTCATGGGGCTTTCGCTGGATGACTGGCAGAACTGGTCAACGCTGCGACAGGTCGACTTTCTCAACCGCCTTGAAGAAAAGGTGAGCTATTATCGAGCATTGCACGATCATACCGACCTCTGGGTCAGTCTTGATGGCGGACCCGTGGGTGGCGATTCGGTCTATCCTGTTCCGCTGGAGATGCTTCCCTGATCCCGCCTGGCTTCGGTCCACGCCATATGAGTAGTGAGATTTCGGCACCGTCTGAGGCTGAGGGTCCGCTCATCTATCACCTGCGTGATGTGGTCAAGACCCGCGAGGCCGAGGGCGTGGCTTTTCGTCTTCGTATCCCCAGCCTGCAAATCGCCATGGGCGAGAAAATCGCGCTGATAGGGAAATCAGGCTGCGGCAAATCGACCCTGCTGGATATGCTTGCCTTCATCTTGCAGCCGTCCGAAGCTGGAGCCTTCAGCTTTCAACCCGAGCGCGAGCAGGAATCGCATGATATTCATGCCTGCTGGAAAAACGGCAGGCTCAATCAGCTGGGCGATCTGCGCAAGCGTTATATAGGCTACGTAATGCAAACCGGCGGTTTGCTCCCGTACCTGACGGTCCGGGAAAACATGAATCTGTGTCGTAGCGTACTCGGGCTCCGTCCCGACGGCATGGTCGAACACCTTGCCGAAGAGCTTGGCATCACGGCGCACCTGGACAAACTGCCTGATAAATTATCTACCGGCGAACGCCAGCGGGTAGCTATTGGCCGTGCGGTCGCTCACCGGCCTTCCATCGTAATCGCCGACGAGCCTACTGCTTCAATCGACCCCTATGCTGCTGAAAAGGTCATGTCCATGCTCATCGGCCTGGCCGAGGAATTCGAAATCACGGTGATTCTCGCCAGCCACGCGTGGGAGCACATGGAGCAGTTAGGCTTGCGTCGGCTCACCCATCGGACCATCCGTGATCACAACAGAATGTTCACCGAGACCGTGGTGACCGGCTGAATCATGGACGTATCCTGGTTCAAGGTGTTTCGGCTGGCCAGCCGTGACTACTTTCACGAGGCGCTGATGTCGGCCTGTTTCGTGCTTGCGCTGGCGGCAGTGCTGGGACCCATGATGGTACTGTTCGGACTCAAGTTCGGCATCGTCGGCGCCATGGTTGACGAACTGATCGAGAACCCCCGCAACAGAGAGGTTCGGCCCGTGGGCAGGGGCTATTACGACCAGGCGTGGCTGGACCAGGTGCGCGCACGAGATGATGTCGCCTTCCTGGTGCCACGCACACGGAGCATCGCCGCAACAATCGAGCTCAACAGCGAGTTTTCGGCACGTATCGTATCGGTGGAGCTGACGGCCACAGGCCAGGGCGATCCCCTGTTGCAACCGGACAGTCCTCTGCCGGAGGATACAACCAGCGTCGTGCTGTCGCAGAGCGCGGCCGAGAAGCTGGGTGTGGCTGCCGGCGACACGGTAGACGGCAGTCTTGCCCGGCGTTTTCGCGGCAAACAGGAGCGCGTGCACCTGCCACTGCGTGTAGCGGCGATCGCACCGGCGCGTGCGTTCTCACGTGATGGAGCCTTTGTTTCATTGGCGCTGCTCGAGGCGTTGGAGGATTTCCGCGACGGCCGGGCAGTACCGGCGCTCGGCTGGGAGGGCGAGCCCGCGGATACGCACCGAACTTACCCGGGTTTCCGACTCTACGCACAAACCATCTACGACGTGGCAGCCCTGCGGGATGCCTTTACAGAACTGAATGTAAACGTGCGTACGCGCAGCGCCGAAATCGAGCTGGTCCAGCGCATGAACCGGAACCTGACGGCGATCTACTGGTCGATCGCTATCGTCGGCCTGGTGGGATTCTCGCTATCGTTCGGCGCAAGCCTCTGGGCGAATGTCGACCGCAAGCGCAAGGACCTGTCGGTGCTTCGGCTGGTAGGTTTCCGAACGGCCGACATCGTCTGGTTTCCAATGGTGCAGGCACTGTTTACTGCTATCCTGGGGTGGGCTCTGGCGGTGGCGATTTTCCAGACCACATCGCTGTTCATCAACGAGATGCTGGGACCACAGCTGGAATCGGGACAAAAGGTGTGCCGCTTGCTTCCCTGGCATTATGCGATTGCGCTGTTGCTGACTTGCATCGCAGCTGTGCTCGCAGCCGGGTTCGCCGGTTTTCGCTCAGCGCGGGTCGAACCGTCAGATAGTCTAAGAGACCTGTAGCACGGTTTTGTATGTACCGAGCCCTGCTTTTGCAGGGCCCCCGGTTTCTGAGTATTAACGAACTGTGCCGAAGCCCTTGTCTCCACTGTGCGGTGGCACGGGTAAGCCAGCAATTCGCATGCCCTGTGTCACTGGTCCGCCCGGAAACAGGTTCCACAGGTATTTGCGACCACCATGACCGGCAAATACCTCATTGAGCATCTCCTCAATATCGCGGCCTTTTTCAGCTTCTCCAAACTCCAGGAAATAGTCACGCAGGCACTCGATAACGCCCAGGTGCTCATTGCTGAGAACGATGCCTTCTTTACCGGCCATTTCTTCCACTTGCGTTTTGCCCAGACCATCCAGCAATTTCTTGCGATAGGTACGTGCCTGGCTATCGATATCGGTATCGACACTCCTGTCTACCATCCATTCAACCAGTTTCTTTCTCTGTTCCAGGGTCAGTGTCGTAGTCATACATATCTCCTATGGGACTATTCAAATGAAAAATTGATGCGAGTAACCAGTTTATTGCGGCGGCATTGCCCAGGGCTGCCTGACCCGGACTGCCAGGGTCACGGTCTGATTGACCGGCGCATCAACGGCTGCATTGCTCCGGTTCTCTGGCTTACGTATACCCCTAATCATACAGCAACAGATCGACTTCCTGTTATGCCAGCCAATGGCCATAGTGTATATGATAATTCCCGGGCGCAAAACTCAAGAATTTTGCGGTGTCACGACGCTTTGATCAGCACACTGATCGGCATCATGGCCTGTATGATCGACAGCAGTAGCCACGGTAAGGGTCAGAACATGCAGGCCGGTTTTTTTTGTCGGTTAAAGAAGAATTCCTGCCTGCAAAATATTCGAAAAAAACGAACATAATGAGTTAATAATTCGAGTTTTCAGTATATTAGTTTCAGGTTATATTTAGCTCCACTGACACGCTTATCCATTGACTTCAGTTAAGGAAAAACAATGAGCGAATTCAACACCATAACCCCAGGCGCGCTGAATGCGCTGTGGCAACAGCGAAGGCAGATAGATCTTGTAGATGTGCGCACACCTGCGGAGTATCGTGCTGGTCACGTTGCAGGAGCTATTTCCATGCAGCTTGAAGAGCTGGCGCCGGAAAAACTTCACCATAAGCTGGGTGATGCAGGCGTGGGGAACGAGCGTCCATTATTCCTGACCTGCCACGCCGGCGTCAGGGCACGGCAGGCGGCGGAACGTCTCAAACATGCCGGCTTTGAAAATGTTTACCTTCTTGAAGGCGGAACAGAAGCCTGGATGAAAACAGGTCTGCCGATACAGCGATGCGGTAACACAATTTCGCTTGAGAGGCAGGTTCAGATCGTGATTGGCGCGCTGTTGGTGCTTAAAGTCTTCTTTGGTTTCACGGTTCACCAGCTGTTCTTTGCCCTGATTCCGCTTATCGGTGCAGGACTGATTGTAGCCGGTATTACTCGCTGGTGTGGAATGGCGCGCCTGATCGCAATGATGCCATGGAATCGCGTCACCGATTGCTCGAAGCGGGTAACCATATAATTATCAACTTTCATTCAGGAGAAAGGCCATGATTTTCAGACAGCTCTTTGATCGTACTTCTTCAACCTACAGCTACTTGATTGCCGAGCGCAGCGGCGGTGAGGCATTGCTTATCGATCCGGTACTTGAAAACACGGATCAGTATGTCCAGTTGCTCAGTGAGCTCGATGTCAAGCTCGTGTTGGCAGTCGATACGCATATTCATGCTGACCACGTTACGGCACTGGGCAACCTTCAGCGAGAAACAGATTGCGCAACAGCGATGGGTGAACAATCTGCTGCCGAATGTGTATCGGTCAAGTTTCGCGAGGGTGAAAAGCTAAGCGTAGATAACCTCCACATGGATATTCTCTACACTCCAGGGCACACTGATGATTCGTACAGTTTCGTGCTCCCGGACCGTGTATTTACCGGTGATACTTTGTTGATCAGGGGCACCGGCCGTACCGATTTCCAGAACGGA
>Ga0180437_10006296_pt1 | contig 15869 bp, 10 predicted proteins | sample SS_ome_4_FD_132410 | JGI IMG/M metagenome (GOLD analysis project Ga0180437, IMG submission 132410) | Hypersaline lake sediment archaeal communities from the Salton Sea, California, USA - SS_3_D_1 metaG | ecosystem: Environmental > Aquatic > Non-marine Saline and Alkaline > Hypersaline >...
ATTAGTCTTGATTCTTGGTGGAATGCCTCATTTTTATATCGGAGACTATTAAATATTACAAATTCGTATACTGAGGATTTAGTTGATTTCACAACTTCAATTACATTTGATTATAGTGAGTATGTTTCAAATGGACATATGAATTCAAGTTTATATGACATAAGAGTAGTAGAAAATGGAATTCTGAGAGACTATTATTATGAAATAGATTATCCAAACCCTAATTATGTAACTTTGTGGTTTAAAACTAATTGTTCCGCTAGTTCAACCGAATACGACACATTCTTATATTATGGTAATAACACGGTTGGTCGAGCGACTAGTTATTATATGTCACAAAATCCTGAAGGGTTAATGTGGTATTCATTTGATAATGATTATCCCGGACTTATGATTGATAAACTAAATAACTATAATGCTACGGCTTATAATAGCCCAACTCATAGTACAGGAAAAGTAGGCAGCTATTCTCTCAGCTTTAATGGAAATAATCAATATTTAGGAATACAAGGAAAAAATTATAATACCGTAGGAGCGATAAGTCAACTAACTGTTTGCCTTTGGTTTCAAACTTCTTTTATTGGAAGTAGTTATAATGACAACTGGGCATTCTTTGATTATGATCGGTCAGAATATTTTAACTTTTATATTCGAGGAGATAATGGACAATTAGGTTTCTCTTCAGCTAGAAGTGGTATTGATGATTTTTATAGCAACACTGGAACTTTGAATGATGGGGATTGGCATTTTGGAGTTGCTGTTTATGATGGAATAGATAAATACATATTTATCGATCCTTCTTCGGGTCAATGGGATGCTAGAGATCTTAATTCCCATTCAGGATTAGCTATAGGAACAGGAATTTCGAGATATGGTATTATAGGAGATGGTTCTGAAGCAACTAGTGTTGGAACTCCTCGTAATAATATCTATTATCAAGGATTAATGGATGAGATAAGATATTTCGAACGAGCACTTTCAGGAAAAGAAATTGAATGGTTATATAAAGGATACGAGTTACAAGCAACATTAAATGAAGAACAAGAACAACTTGCTCAAGTAATTCTTACTTGTTATGATGTTGATAATAGAATCGTTCCAAATGCCGAACTAATCTTAATTAATGCAACAGATGGATCTATTGTTTCCATACAATCTACTTCGGCAGATGGTACTGTAGAATTCAATCAATTAGAATATGGTGCCTATAATATTACAGTAAATTACACTCTCAATGTTGGAACTGAAGATATTGTTTATGATAGTAGTCAAAGTAAATATGGAGGACCAATACAATTTATGCTTACAGGCCTTTATCACACTTTTGATATTATTTTAGACTTATGGACAATTGATTTTGAGATTGTTGACTGGGATTATCAACCAATGAATCAAGGATTTATTACAATTAGTGAGACATCAACTAGTCCAGTAATTGAAACACTTAATTTAAATAGTGAAGGAAAGACGACTTTCCGTTGGCATAATAGATCATCATACTACTATAAGGTGTATTATCAAAACGAAGACTACAACCCTACTTTAACTCCATTAAACGCAAGTGATATTTTTAGGAATGAATATATATCAAATCAAAAGTATTATACTTCCTATTTCAATGTAAATGAAACCAGTACAGGACCCGTTGGTTACTTTGAAGTAAGTGAACGAATTTACACTGCCGGCTCAAAAAGTCAAATAACCGATAAAAAATTATTAAAAGCCAATATTACATTATCAAATATGGAGGAACATCTTGATTCAGTAAAAATCTATTATGTTAATAGTGAAAATAAGACCTTTACTAGTGTTTCAGGGGATCATTTAATCTTTCAAAATACATCTTATGGTCTTGGGGATAGTAGTGACTTTATTCAGCTTGATATGAGACATCCACAGACAATAAGTACTCCTTTAGTTGCTGACAATTATGAAGTTTATGGTCTGTATTTTGAAATTGAGGGGACTAACAGTACACAATGTAATGGGGTAATAAAAATCGATACAATTGAAACCCTTTACATTTTTAACAGGACGGAATTGTCAAAAATATCAATTAAAGTAGTTGATGAACCACCGACCAGAATTCCGGTTCCAGGTGTGGTAGTTCATGTTTTCAATGGATCAATTACTGATTCTAATTCGTTAGTTAATTTAACTACTGATCAAAATGGAATGGCATATGGTCTACAAAATTCGGATATAGGATTTTGGTATATAAGAGGTGTAAGTTATAATTTTACATTAGAATTTTTCGGAGAAAGCAATAAGGATTTTACTGTAAATTACACCTCTCCATCTCAGTGGATGCCTTTATATCCTAATAGTGTGACTAAATATAATTATACATTAAATAGCGAATCTTCAATTATTTTTGAATTGATAATTGATTCAAGTGACTTTATAACAGAATTCTTGGAATCATTTGGCGATACATCTGCTGATTGGGGTCAGGACATTACATACTCAGTGAACTATACTTATTCAACCGATGGAGGATCGTCTTGGTTTCCAATAAATACTGCTGATGAAGTTAAACTAACTATTAAGGATTTTGATGGGGAAATTGTTTTCTCAAAACCTTTAGCACCTTTGGGTAATGGTAATTTCACCACTACACTTGATTCTGGAATTTTATCAGCAGGTTTTGAAAGTAGTATTTATACTATTGAAATTACTGGAAGAAAAGCTGGATATGGAAATCCAGAGAAAGTAATATTCGTGCTTCAACTTTATGCGACTCTAACTGGTTCAAGTATTCACGATTATGATAATATGCCTCAAGAAATTTCTCGTGTAACTCAATATTATAATGAATTGGTTAATATAACTACCTCATATTATCCATCATCTAGTCCTAGCACGTTATTACAGGGAGCGATATTGAGTTATAGTTGGGATTATGGCTCAGGTTTCAATATTGGCGAAGATCTAATTAATCCAGGATATTATACCTTTGAAATAGACACTTCCTTAACCCCGACTACTGGAATATATAGTATAGATATAAGTATTGAACTTGAAAATTATACCAGAAGTAACTTCGCAATACTCCTTGAGATAATTCCAAGACATACTAATTTAAACGGTACAAGTAGTCTATATCACGTTTCTAAGGATCTTTGGGTAAAAGATTCTTTCAATTTTACCTTTGAGTATAAGGACATAACAGGGACTTCAAATATTCGAATTGAAGACTCAGAATTAGCCTACTACTATTGGTACCAACTTGCAGAAGATGGAAGTCCCTTAGGGAGTCCAAGTACAGATATTGATTTAATTGAAACAACGGATAACTTATATTTGATCGATTTTAACACAGCAACCAGAGATGTAGGGAAATACGCACTGTTCGTTACAATTCAAAAAAATAACTATGAAGTAAGAAATGCTTTTATCAATTTAGAGATAAAATACAGAACTATTGCTCACGCCGTTTCTGCTGTAGGTTTAGAAGGTTCCCAGATCAACGTTATCCAAGGTGATAATATTATAGTAACTTTAGATTTATCAGATGAGTCAAGAAGCTTAGACCCTCTAATAAATGCAACCATACTTTTAACGATTGGGGGAAATTCATATCAATTTACTGAAGTGGGTAATGGCCAATATCAATTTGTTTTTCCGACTGATAATATCGATGCATTCTTTATGCCACAATTTCTTCAGGCTAGCATTACAATATCTAAAGAAGATTATATTCCCAAAGAACTTAATCTCACTTTTGTCGTTGGTATGCCGGAGATCTTTCCGGGATTTCCGATGTTCTATTTCTTAATAATAGTTATTGGAGTTGCTGCGGTTGTGGGTAGTTTAGTGATTTATCGCCAGATTCAAAGAGCAAGAATTCCAACTTTCGTTAAGAAAGCAAGAGAAATGAGTAAGAACATCAAGGGAAGGAAATCAATTTCAGACTCACTTATATATCCTTCTAAAGAAGAATATATAGTCAAAAAACTTGGTGATAAATGGGCTATGCTTGGCTTATCATTAGATGATGTTTATGGTCTTGAGGGTAAGAAGAGAAAAAAATTACCCGAAGTAACTGAAACAGAAGGAGGTGGTATGTAAGATATGCCAGTAGGTTTAGTTGTTATGAAATGGGATGAAAGAGTTGGTACGGAAATATTAGCTAAATATCCAGAAGAAATTTCAGTCACTGACAAAACTTTAATGCAGGTTTATAGTACGCATGAATATTCTGGTGAATCGGGCATGATAAGTTTAATGGTTGGTTCATTAAATATTGCGTCGTACTATACAGGTCCAGAAAAAGGATATTATATTCTTCTATTGTTGAATTTAGATGACGATCCTGACTCTTATGAAGGAGGTTTAGCCGATGCTTCAAGAATTATTCTGCAAAATCTTGAGGATAATGCATATGTTCAGCTTGTCCCTTCAATTTTTCGAAGATTATCAGTATATCCAACATTAAACGATGAACAACGCCTTGCAATGACGTATCAAGACGAAATTAAACGAATGATTGTCAATCGACTTAGAGAGGAGGGTGTAGTTTCGAAATCTGAATTGATGGTTTGGCTAAAAGACAGATATAAACAAGGTTTCGTAGATTTGGAAGGTGTTTTAATTGAACTAATCAAGCGGGAGTTAATAAAAGAAACTTCTGTCAAGGGAATGCCTTCAGAATTAATATTTCTTACAAATGATATCTTAATGCTGAGAGTCCCTCCTGTTCAGTTGCTTAAGGATCCTGCAGATAAAGGATTGCCTAATCAATTAGCTTCAGATTATAGAACTGAAGTGAAAAAATTCTTCCAGAATTATCGTCCATCAGAACAGGATAATCTTAGAGTAATCGATATAATTATCAATCCTCAAGTCTATGAAACTTTGAGACTCTTAAGAACGGCTATAGTGACCAAAAATGATCTAGAAAAACTCAAGAAGAAAGGTGTTGATGACATTGATGAAGTTTTAAAGAATCTATGGGAAAGCCAAATGATTCAAGTATTCCAAGACGACAGGAATAACGAATATTATGCGCTATTATCAGACTTTTATGTAGATTTAATTTTTCCAAAATATCTCTTAAACATTATTAAGTCGGAGTATGAGAAGAAATCAAAAGCAGATCAGGTATTAGTTGAATATTTAAGTGTACTTGAAAATGCCTATTTAAATTTAAAATCGTCAGTTAAATCTGAGGATTAATTTTATTTCCTTTTTTTTAAATATATTACTATTTTTATTTAATGATATTAATTAATTTTTAATTATTTTCTGCAATTGCGATTAATAATCCTTGGTGCTCGAAGATCTCAATATTTTCTAGCCCAATATTAAATATATCATTCTTTAATTCATTTTGAGTAAAGATCCTGTTATTTAATGCCGCTTTATAAATGTCAATCAATTCATTTATGAATAAATTAGAAGTGTTACCAAAATCAGCTATTGTTACCAGAATTATATAGCCTTTCGATTTAGTTACTCTTACAGCTTCTTCTAAAATCATTTTTCGAGACATGCTATAGAACTTTGGAACCTTTTTGTACACAGGTATAAAGGTAGCATCGAAAAAATCCTCTCTCTCTCTAAAAAGGCCTCCAATAATTTCTGTAAATCTAATTTTATCTCCTAATTTATTATTTTTATAATCACTGTCTTCATTTTTCGAAAGGATATATAATTCTTCTGTAAATTCTGAGATTTGATTAACTACAGATAAAGGCACGTATTCTGATAACCAGAGTGTTAAAATACGTTTAAAATGGAGATTACCAATTTTATTTAAAAATTTTTTTGAAAATTCAGATCTATATTCAACAGAATTCATAACATTGTTGTTTATAAGAAATTTCAATAGTAATTTTGGGATATAATTTGTAAAAATAGTTGAATTAACAGATACTTTACCTGTCTTTCCATCGAAGACTAATAGACCCCTTTTTTCTAGCTTTTCAAGGCTATAATAAAATTTTCCAGTTGAAAGTTTTTTTGGTTTGTTTATAAAATCAAAAAATTTATCATTATTGGCTGAATCTAAGAAGTTTATGTCAAACTCTGAATTCTTTTCTTTAAATTCAATAAACTGCTTTACTTCTGTAAATAATGCATGCCGAACTACTGGTTGCGAATAACGAACAAGAAATTGTAACGTAATGATCTCAACGAGTGATAAATCTGCAAAATCAGAAATAGTATGATATAGAGCATATTGATAAAAGTTATCTACTTTTCTATCCAAGTTGCATCACAACTTATAATTGAAAAATAATAATTTGCTATGTATAAAACGTAAGTTATTTTAGATTTAAGTTTTTCTAAATTTAGAAATTTTTTTCTCTCAATCACGAGATTTATAAATTCTAAAACATTTTTAATTATTACCTTTAATAGGCTATATAACTTTACTTATATAATGTGATAAAAATGGCTGAGAAAGTCCCAAAACAATTTGACGAATTTGATTTAGAAAATCTTGCTAAACCTAACGCACTTCCTGAAGATATTGACTATGAAACTCATATAATTGCTACCTATACTGCAATGCTCCATAGAAAAATGGATGCGTTTTATATGATGCAAGCGGTTTGTGTGGAACAATCTACAGGTACTTTTGTTCCTGTGCCTCAAGAAACCCCTGAACAGAGAAGAAGGCATGTAGCTAAAGTGATTGGGTGGTGGAGGATTCCAGATTTCGAATATGAAGGAGCAGAAGATTTCTTCGGTAGTCCGAAAATGTATCAGTATGTGGTTCAAATTGCATATCCTTTGAATTTCAAACCCCAATTTCCTATGTTATTTACAACGATTTATGGTAATATCTCAATGGGCGGTCCACTTAAAATGGTAGATGTGCGATTTCCTAAGGCATTTCTAAAAGAGTTTAAAGGCCCTAAATTCGGTGATGTTGGAATAAGAAAAATTCTTGGAGTTAAAGAACGACCACTACTAAATAATATGATAAAACCTTGTGTTTATTCAGATCCAAAAATAGGAGCTGATCTTGCTTATCAAGCGGCAGTTGGTGGGTGTGACGTTATTAAAGACGATGAATTAATTGCTGACGTTGATTTTAATCCTATAACTGAAAGAGTAACATTATTTATGGAAGCTTTAGATAAGGCAGATTCAGAAAAGGGTGAAAAGACTCTGTATACAGTAAATATTACTGATCGCGTTGAGAGAATGTTTGAACTGGCAGATATTGTCCAAGAACATGGCGCAAATGCATTAATGGTTAATCATGTATCTGTGGGATATTCGGCAATGAGAAAGCTTGCGGAAGATCCTTCAGTTAAAGTACCAATCTTGGGCCATATGGATTTTGCAGGGGCTATATTCCAAGATCCTTTAAGCGGAATTTCAAGTCCCTTAGTTCTTGGAAAATTTGGAAGACTTGCCGGTTGCGACTTTATAGTGCATCCCGCTCCTTATGGTAAAGCACCTACGTTAACAGATAGATTTAAAGAAACTGCTAGGATGATGGTTATGCCTATGCGTAATGCTCCTCATATCAAACGAACAATGCCTATGCCAAGTGGAGGTATAACTCCGAGTTTAGTTGAAAAATGCGTAGGTGATCTAGGTACGAACATCATGATAGGAAGTGGAGGTGGAATCCATGCTCATCCCGATGGTCCAATAGCAGGAGCCAAAGCATTTAGACAAGCAATAGATGCTGTAATGAAGGGAATTCCTGTAAGAGATTATGCCAAAGATCATAAAGAACTAGGTGTTTCTTTAGGTTTATTTGGTATTGGAAAAAAAACAGAATTTACTTCGGTTTAATTATATTATTAATTTATTATTTTTTTATTAAATTTGTTAGAAAGTATTAATTCAAGCTCTTCATCTTTATTGGAAAGTATTAGTTCAAGATCTTTATTAAAATCATTTAAATTTATTTTATGACTTAATGGATTTCCCTCCAAGTTTAAATATTTCAAATTGTGTAGTTCATTAAAGTAAGTACAAGTTTTAAGATCATCAATTCTGTTATTAGTTAAATTAAGATGGGTTAGATTTTTTAAGGCAACAATCTCTTTTATATCGTTCAATAAATTATTGGATAAATCCAACACTTTAAGAGCTTTTAGATTCCAAAGTCCTTCAATTTTAGACAATCTGTCAATATTGTTTTTCCAACCCCATGGAGTACCTTTAACTTCGTATTCTAAATAATCAGATAAATCCAATTGTTCAATTAATGCATTTTCATGATTTAATTCGAAAAATACATTCGGAAATAGTTTTATTAGATGTCTAATTGTAAAAAAGTTTAAGATTATATCTGAAAGAAGGGTATGATCAATATTGCTCAATTTTTCAGATTTTAATAACAACTTTAAAACTTTACGATGTTTTCGGTTTTCGTATTGCTTTTCCTGGCTTAGAAATCTCACTTTCGTTATCTTTTTTAAAATATTAATTAATATCTCTCTTAATTCAGGATGATTAAGTTTCTGAAAAGATTGGATGAGTGTTACTTGGCACTTATAGGAATTTTCATGGTTGATCACCCATTTAAATAGCGATAATGATTTCTCCAAGAAATTATTGCTAATATAGAGCATAGCAGCATTTCGTATTTTTTCATTTATATCTGATATTAATAGATGTTCAAAAAATGTAAAAAGAGATTTATCTCTAAATTTTAAGTCATTAAGCAGCTCGATTGCTTGTAATCTAACGGACTCATTCTCATGCTCCTCGATGATTGATTGAATAATCCCAAGAAAGCTTAGTTTGCTAATGATCTTATTTTTAAAGTCCTCGTATACCTTGTTAAGGTTTAAACTTTTCGCCAAATTAAAGAAAAAAGTACCAGTTTGTTCAATTAAGTAAAAGAAATAAACCTAATCTAAAAAATTTAAGTATACAAATTCATTGGAAAATTTAATAAAATTTACGTTCAGTTATATTATGAAGCATATCCTTAATTGTAGCCTTTAATTTATTAAATGGTTTTAAATTTCCCGAGAAAGGAGTGTCTATACCATGATATAATACGGGGGTCAATTTTTCTTCAACAGTTTCTATTTTTTTAAGATTTCCTTCGGACAAAAATGATAAGAAATAATCATTATGATACTTTTTAAAGGTTAGGAAACGATAATGCTGAAATCCTAATTTTACAGCAATCCATCGAGGATAAGCTCCCGTATTTCCTAAAGTATTAGCAGCTATTGCTTCTATTTTAGCGGTTAGCAATGATTCTTTCATTTCGATTTCTTCATCAGGATCATCATATTCTCCTGGTACATCTACTTTCAATTTACCGCTTTCATCTAATAATATGGAAATGACACCTATAGACATAGATGATAATCCAAGATAATCAATTCTAATCCAATCTTCCAAATACGGAATTTCCTGATCAGTAAATACTTCTTGGAGCTGTAGGTATTCTTTAAAGATGAATCGAAGTCTAGCTTCGAATTTTTTATTTATTTCAAATTTTTCAATAGGTTTTAGATCGTCTACATTTTTATTATGGATTAAATCTTCATAATTTTTTGCCATCTGTTCAAGGATCCATTTTCCTTTTTTATCAGGAAAAACTCCATAGACTATATAAATAACATTTTCTTTTTCATAAAATTGGCATTTTTCCTGTAAATCATCTTGCCCTACTAAAAGCATCTTGTCAAGATCCCCACCAAGAATACTTGTAGCAATATAATCTAAGTTATTGGTTAACTCTAATAAATATTTTAATTTTTCATTAGTGTAAAATAATTGAGTCCGATCTTTTGAAGTTATTCCACAAAATTTTATATATTCTTTCTCTCCTTTCAGAAAGATGCGATCACCTTCAAATAAAGAGGTATCACCTTTTGGTTTAACCCGTACTCCTTTAAATTTATCTGAAACACGCTCAGTTTTTGTTTCAAATTTTTTTACGGCTATTTTAGAACTATCTTCTGAGATTCGCGTCTTTTCATCAAAATTTGGAAGATATTTACGGCACTTTAGACATAAACGATCAGCAGGGTATGGTTTTACCATTTTATAACCACAGTGAGGACACACTACTTCATCCTTTTTATCTGGAAAAAATAAATTTGTAATGATCTACCAACCCCGTAAATAGTGTTAAAACAATTAAAGTAATGTTCAATCCAATTAAAAATATATTGGTCATTTAAATATTTAATATTGATATAAATTGTTAAGTTACTACAAGTATTTAGCTGCAATGTCGCTGAAAGCTTTAAAAAATCTCTCATTCTCTTCCTTAGTACCAATTGTTATTCTAAGGTAGTTATAAAGACCTGGTTTACTAAAATGTTTAACTAAAATCTTTAAATCTTTTAAATCCCATAAGAATTTTAGCGTAGTAGATTTATCATCAAATTTAACGAATATAAAATTAGCATCTGATGGTTCAACACTGATCCCATTGAAATTCTCTAACTTTTCAGTTAAAATTTTTCTTTCTTCTACAATCTTTTTATTTTGCTCATAAATCTTTACTCTATGCTTAATTGAGGATAAAGCAGCGATTTGGCCTATTATATTTGTATTATAAGGCAATTTTACATTATTCATTTCTTTTATAATTGTCGCATCTGCTAAGGCATAGCCGATTCTCAAAGATGCTAAGGAAAATCCTTTTGAGAAGGATCTAATAACAATTAAATTATTAACTTTTTTTAATAATGAGAGACAGGTATAATCAGAAAATTCAGCATATGCTTCATCGACAACCACTATTCCTGAAAATCTATTGCATATTTTTAGGATTACATCATTATTAAAGGATTTACCATTAGGATTATTTGGAGAGTTAATTAACATTAATTTACCTTTTTGGTTAAAGATACTTTCTGGAGGAGTGAAATCTTCATTCAGTTTAATCTCACTTATCTTAGCATCATATAAGGTGGCAATTACTTTATATAATCCATATGTAGGATAAAACATAACTACCTCATCTCCAGGATTTATAAATACTTTAAAGATTACATCTAATATCTCATCAGACCCATTCCCAATGAATACGGTATTTCGATTCGTTAATGTATCCTTATCTCTCAGAAGTTGATTTAAAATTGCCTTACGGACTTCCAAACTCAATGAATCAGGATACTTCCGAATTAGATCTCCTTCCTGAATTGCATCTTTTATATCCTTTATAACCTCGGGGATGGGAGGAAACGCATTTTCGTTTGTATGTAATTTTATCCATCCATCCTCTTCAGGTTGCTCTCCTGGTTCATATGCACTATAATTTTTCAGTATATCTCGAAATAAATTTTCTAAATCCATAACGTTACTTCACTTCGTAAAGAGCGATTATAAAACACTTTATCTTTATTATTTATTACTTTATTTAATTATTTAATGAAATTTATTTTTTGTCTTTTAATCTCATTAGAATAAAATTCATAGAAGCATAAAATCTTTCCAATTGGGTAAAATTATACACTGATTTACTTAATGAAAGTAAACCACATGGAGAGTATATTAAAATATCTACTGGTATTAAAATTGATTGAAAGTTTTAGTTCCGAATTTCTTCTTCCATTCTACTTATTCCTTATTATGATTTAATTAAAAAAGTAAAAAAACTCAATTTTTAAATTTATTAACACTATTTATTTTATATTATATTTGGATCGATGATTTAAAACTAATAACGAGTTAAGATTATGGATTATGCATTAATGTTTAATGTTTTAGAAGGGGGAGTAAGTGAACCTATCACCTGGGGAAAAGAGAATCTTCAATCAGATAAAAATATCATCATTTTAGATGAGGGATCATCTTCCTTATTTTTATGGCATGGCGCAAAACAAGGATTAGTAGCGAGAAGGACGGCTCTTAGACAAGCAGAATCTTTAAAGGGACATGGTTATACAATAGGCAAAAGTATAGTTGGAAGAGACATAAAAGAATTAAAGGAAATTGATGAGAGAAAGATTGGCCGAGATCCTGAAACTGATAAGCTAAATGAGCAACTTCAAGATATTTTAAATCGCGAATATAAAGAACTTGAAAATTATATTGTTACTTTTGATACTAAAGGCATTAATATTCCAACACCTAAACCAACAGTCATGCCCAAGCCTATCGCAGTTCCTAAACCTGTGGAAATCCCCAAACCATCTCCAACGCATACTTCTCCACCTAAACCGGAAACTACAGCACAGGCCAAACCTAAAATGGTTGTTGCTTCAGAATATGATATAAATCCCGTAATTACAAAAACAGTAGTTCATGACTCTCAACCAGAACAGGTGCCACCTAAAGAATCAGGTGTTCTTCCAAAAGTGATTGCTGTTCACCCTAAAGATTTATCGATGCAAGCAAAGATAGGATTCGTTTTTATGAGTATTCTAGATTTTTTTGATGATATCTGGATTTCAAAAAAGCAAGATGGTACTTATTCTGTAGAACATATGGATGGTAAAGTGTGTGAATTTTCAATAGAAGAGGGAAAAATTAAATTTTCAGTTAACTCCTTTTCGGGTGTCTCAACAAATATAAAAACAGAGATCCAAAGGAAATTTGTAGAACTCTCAAAATTATTATAATCTTTTTCTTCTTTTTTTTATTTTTCATTTAAATAATAACATTTTTTTAGGATAATAAGAATTTCAATAGTGTCATTATCTTATTTTATAATTATAGGTTAAATGATAATTATGAAATTCAAATATCTCGCAACACTATTTTCTAAATTAGAATCTACCTCAAAAAGGTTGGAAATGATTGACCTCTTATCCGATTTTTTTAATAATATAAAAAAGGAGGCTAATTTTGAAGATATCGATAAGATTGTGTATTTACTTCAGGGGAGGTTAATTTCAAATATTAAACAATTCCCTAAAATGGGTTTAGCAGAAAAAATGATAATTGAAGCAGTAGCACTGCATTCTGGAATTGAGGGAAAAAAAATTAGAGATATTTTGCTTAAAATGGGAGATATTGGAGCGGCTGCTGAATATGTTCTTTCTAAAAAAAAGAAACAAAAATCTTTATTCGATTATCACCCAGAGAGTGATTTAATTGAAGAATCAATCGAAATTTCTGAGCTCTATTCAGAATTGAAAAAAATTGCATTGACAGAAGGAGCTGGTTCAAATGATGTTAAACTTGGTATTTTAAGAGGATTAATGAGACAAATTTCTCCACTTGAGACCAAATATTTATTGCGGATTATTACATCAACATTAAGAGTTGGAATTCAAACACCAACAATAATAGAAGGCTTGGCACTCTCTTTTACTAATTCTAGAGAAACAAAAGATATAATTGAAAAAGCTTATAGTTTACATCCTGACTTAGGAGATATAACTAATATTATAGTAAAAAAAGGTCTAGACGCAGTTAAATTAATTGATATAGAGTATAAAACACCAATACTTAGTATGCTTGCTTCAAGAGAAATTTATACTGAATTTATAAGTCGATTAGGTACTCCTTTCATTGCGGAGTATAAACTCGACGGAGAAAGGCTACAAATCCACAAAGTGGGGGGGGAAGTAATTTTATTTTCGCGAAGACTTTTGGATGTTTCTGAGCAATATCCAGACGTGTGTAAGGTAGTAAGAGAAAATATTCAAGCAAATAAGGTTATTTTTGAAGGAGAAGTAGTTGCAATGGATAATTTTTATGAAAAAATGCTTCCATTTCAAGTATTAAGTAAAAGGCGTCGTAAATATGACGTAGAAGATATTTCAAAAGAAGTACCAGTGTGTCTTTTTGTTTTTGATCTTTTAAAGTACGAAGAAACATCCTATATTGATAAATCCCTCCCAGTACGCAGAAAACAACTCGAAGAAATTGTAAATGAAAGAGATGAGTTAAAATTAGTTAAGCAAGTCCTTATCCATTCTACAGAGGAACTTTTAAATTTTTTCAAAGAAGCGCGAAAAGTAGGCACTGAGGGAGTAATGGCAAAATCAATTAATGAAGATTCAATCTATCAAGCAGGAAACCGGGGATTTAAATGGTTAAAGCTTAAAGGATTAGAAGGAGGTAAATTAAAAGATTCTGTTGATGTAGTATTAGTTGGAGCATTTTATGGGCGTGGCAGAAGAAAAGGAGTATATGGCACATATATTGGAGCAGTATATGATGCGGAGCATGATAAATTTGAGGCGTTTACCCGAATAGCATCAGGTTGGACTGATGATATCATGGAATCCTTGACAGAAGAGATGAAAAAATATGAAATTAATCAAAAAGATCCAAAAGTAAATTGTGATGATAAACCAGATCAGTGGTTAAAACCAGAAATAGTAATTGAAATAATTGGGGATGAAATCACCATAAGTGATAAATTTTCTTCTTTGGGATATTCATTAAGATTTCCTGTTTTTCAGAGATTGAGACCAGATAAGGGAATTAAAGATATTACCACTGTAGATGAGATTGAAAACCTTTATAGTACCCAATAATGATAAATTCGCCTTACAAACGTATATGAATTCCCTTTGCTTTCAGTAAAGACTCATAATTAGTTATATTAGCAATCTCATTATCTTCCAAATATATTTCCTCTAGTCTTGGGCAATTTATAATAGATTCAGGGAAATTCTTTAGCTTATTCTTTGAAATATTCAAGATTTTTAGATTCTTTAATTCAATTATTGATTCAGGGATACTTTCCAATTCATTATCCCTTAAATTTAAATATTCTAAACTTGATAATGAGCCTATTGAATCTGGAATAGTTTTCAACTCATTTCTCTCCAGATCTAGCGATTTAAGGGATTTAAGCTCTCCCATTAGGGAAGGAAGTTCAACTAATGAATTCCAACTTAAATTAAGATATTCTAATGACTTTAAATTTGAAAAATTTTTTGGCAATAATTTTAGTTTGTTATCATGAAGATTTAACTCTTTCAAATTAGTAAGATTTCCTAAGGAGGAAGGTAATACCTGAAGTTGATTAAGCCTTAAATTTAATCTTTTAAGCGACGTTAAGGAACCGATTGAATCAGGTAATATTTGTAATTCATTTTTCCATAACAAGAGTTCTGTCAGATTTGAAAGATTTCCAATAGAAGAAGGTAGGTTATTGAGATTATTGACATTTATATTTAGATATTCAAGAGATTTAAGATCGCCTAACCAATCTGGTAATGTGACTAATTGATTATACCTTAAAGTTAACACTTTAAGCGAAATTAGATATTTTAATACCGTTGGTAAACTTGATAATCCTTTAAAGATGAAATCTAATTCAATAATTTTGCAGTTTTGGATTTCATACTTTACCCGCCAAAATCTTTTTTTTAAAAAGATTAGCGCAAAATAGTTCTGTAAAATATATTTAAGTTCTTGAAATTCAAAATCAACTTCTTTTTTATTATCGAGCAATTTTTGAAATCCTACTTTAAAATCATTATCTTCCATTTGTTTTAGCATTGAGATTAAATAGGGTTTAAAAAAGGAAGTACTCTCATGTTCCATTCTTTCTAATATTGAAATAATTGAATCGAAGATCGTTAAGAGAGTAATTGGTGATATCTCGTGATGGATTGCCCATCTTAAAGGTTCTAATGCCTTATAAGTATAATTTCTAGTGAGGAAAACAGCGGATTCATTCCTAATTTTTTCATTAGAATCAGAGATTAGTAAACTTTCGAAAAAGGTAAAGATTTCTTCTTTATCTATACCAATTTTTTCAAAATTAATTAAAGATTCATTGAGTTTTATTAATCTTTCAATTCTTTCGGATTTATTAATACTATTCTCTATAATCGTAATCATTTCTCTTAGTTCCAGCGATTTATCTTGAAATTCTTTATTTTTATTTTTTAACGTAGGTTGGCGGCTCAATGATAATTATCCTCTCTATTTATAAATTACTAATCCATCTTTCTCAAGTGATTTTAAAAATTTAGGGATTTCCTTTATATTATTAAAGTTAAGATCTAAAA
>Ga0180437_10006297_pt1 | contig 15869 bp, 23 predicted proteins | sample SS_ome_4_FD_132410 | JGI IMG/M metagenome (GOLD analysis project Ga0180437, IMG submission 132410) | Hypersaline lake sediment archaeal communities from the Salton Sea, California, USA - SS_3_D_1 metaG | ecosystem: Environmental > Aquatic > Non-marine Saline and Alkaline > Hypersaline >...
CTCTCGAGGTTTGCAAGGAGCTAGAGCGCAGAGGACATGTGGTCACCTACGTTTTTCCTGGACCTCCTCGCTCTTCTGGGCGCGTTCTCGGAAGCACGCTTCAGCATGCGATAAGGCCAGACACTTGCCTTATCGTGGTCATGCATGCCAACAACGAGCTCGGCACCATCCAGGATGTCTGGGGAATAGGAAAGGTTGCCAAGGCCAGAGGAATCCCCTTTCACTGCGACTGCGCGCAGAGTGCTGGAAGGACTGTAGGCGGTGTCAAGCCGCAGAGTTGGGGAGCAACCAGCATTTCGGTATCAGCGCACAAGTTTGGCGGCCCCAAAGGTGTTGGGTGCGTATGGATTTCGAAGAAGTGCGACTGTCTTCCTCTTTCGATGGGTGGCGAGCAAGAAAAAGGCATGCGGCCCGGCACCGAAAACATGGGAGGAATCATGGCAATGGCTGCAGCTCTCCAGAACTCTTTGGCCAACCGACAACAAAAGAACGCCAAGTTGCGTGCAATGTGTCAAATGATATTGCGAGAGTTTGAGGAGAACCGTTTGCGTTTTCAGCTGCTGGGTACCCCCCAATGGGGCCCTGAGATGCGACTGCCGAACACCATGTTGGTTACCTTCCTTCGCTCACCCGCCAAGCCGAACAAGGCGGTGTGCAACAGCAAAATCGTTGCATATCTGGATGGATGCCGACCGCCAATAGCCGTGAGCATCGGTTCCGCCTGCAACACGAAGTCCAGGTATGCTAGCCACGTGCTGGATGCCATAGAAGCAACTCAGGAACAAAAGCAAGGGGCGATCAGGATAAGCCTCGGCGACCACAACACCCCCAGACAATGCAGACATCTGGTATATAGAGTGAAAGAAGCTTTACAGGATCAAGGAATCGTTTATTAGTCTTCCATTTCCTCCACCTCTTGTTGCTCCTTTTTGAACCGTTCGAACATGGCATCAAGTTCTTTCTCGTCTTCTTCAGTCATGTCGTTATGTACATGAAGGGCACTCCTGATTTCTTCCGTTGTTTTACCCACGATGAATTCATTGGCATAATGAAAGCAAGCAGCCTCGATCGCAGCGTCGAAGTTGTAAAACATTGCAAGGTTGATAAAGTCTGTAAGGTAGTACTGGGGGTAAGCCTGTGGCGGCTTTGATTCTGGCCAGTTTCCATCGCTTCCTGGCTTTGCATCCTCTGGATGTTCCTTTACATGTTCTTGCCATCTCCTGTTATCTGCAGGCGTAACGTAGTCTTGAAAAAACGAATGGAGCAGCTTTACAGCAGTGACCTTGCTTTTTTCCACGTTCCAGATTTCGTCCTCGCTTTTTGAATCATAGTGGACCATAAAGTCGACAAAGAGCTTCATCGATATTGCGTTGTACTTCAACGGTAGCGTGGTCGTTTGCTCGGCAACGAGTTCCCGACCCTCTGCCACATCGAAGAACATATCAAACAGGGTTGTGCAATGCTTGCATGCCAGTAGGAGTGGGCACGAAACCGAGGTTTCCCCTTCCCAAAAGCAAACCATTGGGGTTTCATCCTTGCTCTCGCACGTGATGGTGTAGCGCTGGTTGTTTTTTTCGAAACTGCCCATCTTATTCTCTTGCAAAACAAATTTGGGGGATCTAAACTAACGCAGGCGCGCCCCAAACATGTTCGAAAATCCCGGTTTTGGCTCTTGTGCAAAAAAAGAGCCCCCACCCCATCCGATTGCTCCTTGAGTAATGCAAGGATCTGTGGGTCCTGATTTGTTTGGTCGAAACCTCACCACGTCGCTTCCGCTGATATCGATTTGCATGACCCAAAAAGATTTAGGTGGCGCAAATCTCTCGGTTAGCGAATACAACGTGTCGTTCTCGATCTTCAGTATATTCGTTTCGTAGGTGTACTCCCGTCTCAGGCGCTCGGCCTGTTTCTCGAGCTTTTCCCGAGTCACTTTGGTCACCTCGAACCTCGCTGCTGCGCAGTTAATTCCGGTTTCCCCCGCTTTATCAAGCGCAGCTTCGATCTCTTGCTCGATCTCCTCGTCGGACAATTGATCGACCATTTTACAAAGCAGGAAACAAAAAATCCAATCCTCTTCTAACGCTCAGGCCCATTTGCTTTTCATTGCCTCCAGCTCCTTCGCATCGTAGAAATACCCAAGGCAGTCTGCTGAGTACACTTCCTCGCAACCTGACCGACCATCCTTTTTGATTGCCTCCACCATTTGTTGCCATTCCTCTAAATTTTGGAGAGTGTTTTCTTTCAATGCCCTCTCTGGGGTCCCAAAGGCTGGTTGCAGGAAGTCATCGAAAAACCGATCGAACCTTTCTTGCTGGTAAAAGCAAACCAATATGTCGGAGGCATTCTTCTGTTTGGGTTTTTTGATCATTCTGTAGAGAGCCCAGCCCTTCCTTCTGTCGAACGTTTTGCTCACCAGCGTCAATATCCCAGGAAAAAGATACTGGTTTACGTAGTCCAAAAAGTTCGGGCATGTGTAGCAGATCCCGCTCTGGACAAATGCTTTTACCATGTTCTCCAAGTCGTCGTTGGGGTAATAGATGTATCTGTCGATGTACGACACCTGAAACGGGCTGAATCCACGCCACTTTCTTCTACGCAAGAAAATACCAAGTCCGTGTTCCACAGGATTGCGCACCCCAACAACGAAAAGAGTTGCTCCGAGCTTGCCTTCCTTTGCCTCTCGCACCTGCTGCATGGCTTTTATGAGGGTGTGCTGATGCGTCAGGAGTGTTTCCTTGTTGGCTTCCTTTTTCTTCCTCATCCACTCGCTCTCCTGGAGCAATCTCATGACACTGGTGCTTCCCACCTGCTGCATGCTCAGAACAACCACGTTTTCCACGTTGAGCCTGCCCTTTACCACGTGTGAGCGAAACGCCATATTTTTAGAAGAAAGAATACGACTTTTTTCCTTCACAAGAACGCTGTTTTATTGTTTAAATTTGTGGTATATGTAGTACGTAAACGCGATTCCCACCATCATGGATGCCAGGATAGCAAACACGATCAAAAAGGTGTTCTCGTAGTTTTTTTGTTTCTTTTCCTCTGCTGCGACAAGTTCCTTTTGCGTTGGCGCCGCAGGTTTCCCCGGGGCCTTCAACCTTTTTTCCTTCTTGTGCAGAACGCTGCGGTCGTTGACGTCACCGAACGTCCCTGTTCCCACCGGGGGTTGCGGGACTGATTGAAACTGGGGTACGTAGTTGTCACAACGAATAAAAGGAAACCCTCCGGGACCGGTCACCTGCTTGCAAGAAAGTGGTGCATTGGGGATCATCTCGTATGGCGGACCCGGTGGAAGACGACCAACGCAGGTTTGGAGAGGAGGACAATTCGCCTGTTGGTAACAACAACAAGATCCTGTCATTTTTTCATGACTTCATTCGAAAAAAACCGTACAGCGCCCCGAGCACCAGGATGACGATAAAGATAACCAACACGATATGCATGGGGTCGGTTTTGTTCTCTTTGGTCCTTTTCTTTTCCGGCTCTGCTGTTTTGGGTTTCGGTTGAGCTGAAATGGGTCTGAAGGCCGTCAGCGCGTTGGTCAATATCTCTCCCTCTGGCGTGATGTTGTTGTAAGACAGTGGATTGTTGCTTTCCTGAAAGATTTGGCCCTTGGGCCCCTTTACCCAGCAAACCCCCTGCATTCCATGCGCTTGGTATGCTTCGGGATAATCCGTGCCCATCACGCCCATGAGACCCGGCAGTCCGGTTTTTGCGACCACATCATAAGGCAGGTCCGCGATGGAAAAACAGGAGCTTGTTCCCCCATGAACGGGAGTGTATACGCCTGAAGGCATGTTTTGTTACAAAAAAAAGATAAAAGTCTTCGTGCGTCCAGCATAGTGGACGTTTTATATTTCCAACAAAACAGCGATGGACAGAACATTCCTGCTCACGTTGCGAGCAACGGGGGTCAATCCCCAAAAGGACAGGGTGATGGAACTTTGTGTTGCGCCCTTCATACGGGGAAACGGAGCGCACTTTCACACCTTGGTAAATCCATGCGAAAGCGTTCCGTCCGAAATACTGGCGATGCACGGTTTCAACATGGCCACTCTTTCGCGCGCCCCTCCCTTTTCCATGGCTTTTGACTCTCTGATGCAATGGCTCAGCCCCGATTCGCACCCCTTTACCATTCTCATGGCGCACAACGGGCACAAGTATCACTGGCCTCTCATGACGCACGAATTGCACCGCTCCAAAAGAAAGGTTGAAAGCAAGATATGGCTGTGGGACACGATCCACTTGTGTCACAAGCTTTATTCTGTATTTCTCCCGTCCATGCGGCTTTACGACATTTACGCTGTATTTTATCCAAGCACCCCGCTGCATAATCCCACTGCACGCCAGGATATTGAGATCCTTCGACGTATCGTGCCGCTCGTGGCGCAGAAAATAGCCAGAGCACAGAGTCCTCTGAGTTCTGACGTTGTATATAAGCAGATCGAGGCCACAAACGAAGAAATGGTTGCCATCACGGGCGGCACCTTCAAAGGATCGAACTTTTGTGTGAACAGCCTTCAAGGACAGGATTGGCCGAAGCTGTTGGAGGTCGGGAAAGGCAGCGTTTCGGCCTGTTCCGCCCTAAAGGAGCGGTTGGAAAAGTTCAACGACACGGAGTACGACCTGAACGGAAACCCCCAAACCAGCAGCGACATCAGGACTCTTCGTGCTCTCCTAGACCGACGGGAGGCAAGAGAAAATGCTGGAGAGGCGGTTCCCGTGTACGTGGATGATGATGATGGCCGTCAGCCCGTCGACATGGCCTGCGACTTGCTGACCGAAGCTGCTGTGTACCTGGAAAAGGCGTTGCAAACACGCAAGGATGGAGTCCAAGAAATCCGGTGTCTTGCTGGTTTGATCGTGCGGTTGTGCAGTTAAATTTTACATCGACAACCCTCGTTAAACATGGAAACGAAGGAAGAGCGAGAGGCTCGACTGGACAGGGAGTTTCCCGCAGAGCAGCTTCCCGAACCATTTGTGATGGACATCAAAGCCTATTCCGCTAGCTGGTTCGAAAAGTGCACGTGGGCGCAGAAACTGCTGGAGGTCATCCAAAAGCCGGGTCAAAGGGTGTTGGATCCCGAGCGCAAGGACGTAAAACAAGAAGAACTGCTCTTGATGTTCATGGTCATAACTCAGTTCGATAGCTTTAAGTTCTACTATCGCGCGACTCCTCTCTCGGACGTGGAAGTTCTTTATGCCGTCACCTCTTCCATTCTGAAAAACAAGAACGTTTTTGATGTTGCTCAGGAAAAGGCCAAAGCCATTCTCCTAAAGGCCAGGGAAAGCAAAAAGAAGGAGAGAGGCGAAGAAAGGCCAGAGGTAACGAAGGGCGTGCATGGTAAGGAGGTGACGGCGAGGCAGGCCAAGGAGGCGTTCGAGATGAGCCAGAGCAACTACATGCAAATCAGTCAGAGCGGTATTTGTGGGTGTTTCAATTGTCAAACAAACTTCGAACCCGACGAAATATTGGAATGGGAACTCATGGATGGCAGGGAGAAGACGGCCCTGTGCCCCAACTGCACATTCGACACTGTTGTTGGCTCCAAAAGTGGGCTTCCTGTTGAAAACCTCTACTTCCTGAAATCACTGCACGACATGCTCATCCCTGCGGAAGAAAAGAAGGAATAAAAATAAAAAAGTTGCTTCGTAAATGTCGTACACTGCCATTCACCTTGAGCTGAAAAGAAAACGAAAAGGGGTGAAGGGCATTCCGCACCTTCAGGAGCAAAGACGCAAGATGATGAAGAAGGAGGTCGAGGGCTTGTTTCGCGAGAACCTTGTTGTGGGGCTGGACGTTGCCCACGTTTGGACCACAATTATCGACGCAAACGATGAATTTCAGTGCGATTACGTGACCAAGTGCCATCCTGCCTCTGTTTATCCGCAAGACTGGCACTTTGAAGAGGAATGCGTGAAGAGCGAGATCAGGGTGCTCCAGAAGTGCAGCCAGTGCGTGGAAATGGGGCTGACACCCAACCTGCCCATGCACTACGGGAGCTGCATTGCTCCGACCAGGGTCAAGACCAGGTTCGACAAGAGCGGGAGAGATCTTCCTCCCTTTGCCTACTACAGCGCCAACGAGCTGGCAGGTGGCCCGGATCTCGAGATGTGGCAGATGGGGGAGGCGCATGGACCTCTTCAGTGGACCTCCTGCTTTTTTCAGATCCTTGCCGGTGCGGCGGTGCTGAACGGGATGGTACGTTATGTTCATGCCGATCTTCATTGGGGCAACGTGATCATGCAACCGCTCAACCCCGGGGGTTGTTGGCACTACAAGCTTGGTAGGCAAAGCTACTACGTTCCGAACACGGGAGAGCAATGGCGTCTCTGGGACTTCGGCTTTTCTTTGCCCATCAAGAACAGGAGGGACGTCTTGAAAACGTTGGAAGATATAGACAACGTCCTCCTCGGCTGCTTTCAGTTTCCCGAGAAGGACAAACCGTGGCAACACCCAACTCTCGTTGGGGGACATTGCAAACACACCATCGAAAGAGCGCTAAAAAAAGCAAAAAGGCGCTTTTATTCACTTCCGCGCAACATGCAGCTATACTTCAATTTTCCTGCAACCGTCATAGAGTTACTCGGCTGGTTCAAAATACCTCCCAAGGATCGCGGCACGATACTCAACCCGCGAAAACCCTACTCACTCTCCTTCTTGCCCTCTGGCGGTGGAAAGTGAAGTGCTTGTATACATTCCTCGCTCGCCATCTTCTTTGGGGCCCTTCGCTTCTTGGGAGGTGCAGGTGGCTTTTCGCTTTGAGGCGGTCTTTGCCTTTTCTTTGGAGGAGCCTTTATGGTCGGAGAAGGAGGAGAAGAGCTGGCCTCCATGACCGCCGCTGCGTCCAACCATTCTTTGAATTCCAGCTTGTACGCCTCGACCACGTTTTTCAAGAAGTCCTGAAGTTTCACCCTGACCGGCAAAGAACGGGAGCTCTCGGCATCGGGGTGGCTTCCGATGAAATTGAGCTGGGCTGACAACTGATCCTCCAACACCCGAAGAAGGGATTTGACGCTCCTTGCGCCGTTCCTGTAGAGATACTTTTGTTTTTGCACTTTCGCGGCTTCCAATTGTTTCACCAACTCCACGATGCGCTCCTCGAGCTCTCTGCACCGATGGGCTTCCCTCTCTTTCGCAAGACCCACAGCCTCTTGGTTCGCGGCCTTCAACCTTTGTATTTCGTCATCTCGCGTACTGTTTGCAACCTTCAAAGCCTCGACCACCGCTTCCAACTCACACACCTGCTGCCTCAACGCTTCCGAATCATTCAACTTCAACGATGCTTCCTCTGCCATTGTGATATGAAGAAATGAAATGTGTTGCTCGCAGCGGTCTCGGTTTTAGCGCGCGCGAACAGAATTATCTGAGAATCAAGAAAAATCTGCGATGTCGCGTCGCACGTACATGACATTTCGCGCACGCGAGGGGGGCGATCCGCGCGGGAGGATTCAATTCCAATGCAATCTCACGTGCCATCGGTGCGAGGCGCGCAGCGAATCCACCGGCACGAGGTGCAAAAACAGGGTGTGCATTGGGCTTCCCTACTGCTGGTTGCATACGAGGAAAATACTGAAACTCGACGTCAGAGAGACCAACGAGAAAAACATCGGAAAGGGGGTTTTTGCGTACGACCCAATTGCCAAGAAAGAGCACAGACCCGTATTTCGCAAGAACGACATCATCGTTGGTTATGGACCAACCGAAATTCTAACGAAAAGGCAGCTCGGTAAAAGGTACGATTACGCCGACTACAAACCGACTGCCCCTTATGCCCTGGATTTCTACGACCGCTTCGAAGAGGACGAAATGGACGAACCGGTCATGGATTCTGCCTGTGTAAGAGGCGTCGCATCCCTTATCAACGACGCGAAGGGAAGAAAAGGAAAACACAACAACGTCACCTTCGCTGGCGTTCCGGGCGAGCTGATAACCAACATCGAAGCGCTAGAACCAATTTGGCACGGAAGGGAACTTTTATTGAGCTACGGACCTGCATACTGGCAGGCATATCTCAAAGGATGTGACGGGGGACAATGTCTGAACACACAAACAGTCAGGACAAGCAAGATCCCACCCTTTCCCCGTCCTCGCGTTATATATCGATAACATGTTTCTTGCTTTTTTAAATAAAACGTTATCATGGCTTTCACGGAAACCGTGTGCATGGAAGGGGTGTACTATATCAACGAAACTACACAAACCGTGTCCTTTGCCTGGATCAGGACCAAAGGTGTCCTCATTGTGAGTGAGGAAGGAGCAACGACCGAATACTTACCATGGTCCTTTCGTGGAATCGGCCGAAGAGGAACCTTCTACGGATCCAAGATCGGAGTGGACGCCCTGGCCCGTGACTTGAATGATCTTGTTATCAACCGTGGAGCGGCGGTTGTTTGGAAGGGTCTTCGAGACCACTTCCCGCGGCTGGCTAAGGCTTATTCGGTTTACGCTCCGGGAGAGGAGCCTCCTCAGCGCATTGGGGCAAGAATGGGGGGGTTTTTCAAGGGGATGGGACTGCTCATGGAAGGCCCTGGAGAGGACTCTCTGATGGGAGCAGCGCTCCATGGGATAGGATCGGCCACCCAGGACTTTTCCAAGGGGATGCAGGAGCGCCTCGGGGGGCCTTCCGGTGCAAGAACCGAACTTTATCAAGTTTTTGCGGAATGACTACATTAAGTTGCATTGGCCCCCCACAAAAACTGCCCTTCTGCGACTGCTGTGAAAGTTTTCTTCAATGCCCCATTCGATCTTCGCGTATTCGATCAATTTATCGTGAAACAGGTTTCCTTCTTCTTGAGTAATCGTAGATCCAGGCAAATCGCGGAGGTATTGTTTCATTTCTTCCTCATGCTCCATCTTGGTGACTCGCATCAAGCGAAGTAGGTAGTCTCGCTCTGGGGATGACTCAAAGCACTTGGTAAAGTGGTCACACATGTTGTCCACCATGATCTGAATGTTCTCCTCGGTTCTTTCTACGCAAAAGTTATCTGTGTCCGCCATCTTGAATGAATACACGACTTTGGGTTTACGTCACAGTTATGGTTCCGTGGGCAATCGCGGTCTGCATTCTTACAATTTTCCTGTATTTTGAAGAACGCGCGCGATTTTTTAGACGCTCGTTAAAGACCGCGCGCAGTGAGCTCATCATTTTTTCGCGAAAATAGGGAAATCAACATGCTGCATCTTTGGATTGTTTCCGGTTGCATTGGAGCAGGAAAAAGCGCGGCCTTGAGAGCCATCGAGAGCCAGAATCCTTCAACCCACATTTGTTTTGTGTTCAAGGAAGGTCAGGATAAATGGCTCTTTTGGTTAGAAAAATGTCGACGCGACCCCACCGATCTGCGCTGCCGTCTGATGCTCCAAATGGAGGTTCTCGCGCATTATCAGAGGGTGACAACGCGGATTTGCGAGCTGGCTGAAAAGTTCCCTCCCGAAGTGGACATCCACGTTTTGGTCGAGCGCTCTCCTGAGGATGTTCTCAAGCTCTTCGTGGAGCCATTCCGCTACAGCTTCAAAGGAGCGGACGAAACGTATGCTTTATTGAAGGGAATGATGGCGTTGTATTCCACCCTTTTTCCATGGAGCATCGCCAAGCGCCTGTACATCCACACACCTCCTGCCATCTGCCTTCAACGGATCCAGAAGCGCGGAAGAGTTGCCGAGAAGGATCTGAAACTGGAGCACATTGAGTCGCAACACGCGATCCATGAAGAACGCATGGCCAACCATGCCACCATCGACACGACTGATCGCACCCCAGCCGAGGTGGCAGAGGACATGTTGGGAACAATGACCTGATGACAGAGAGATATCGACCTGTATCATAAAATGCGTTGATTGTCCTCGTTTTATTATTGACACGAAAATACAGAATGGCATTCTTGGGTGATCTCACAACTATCCCTCTTTGTGCCTTGGAGGTTGTGCTGGATTATCTGGATCTGGACTCCTTAAAGAACTTCAGGTTGTTGAGCAGGACGGCCTGTGCCTGGGTCAATTTAATTTACCCAGTTTTTACGCGGTTTCTTCCCAAGGTCCTCGATGTGATGCACCTTGTTTTTGAGAACAGGCAAAACGTGTTTATCACGGGTCCTGGCGGCTGCGGAAAAACCACGCTCGTAAAGGCGATCCAAAAAGAAGCAGCAACCAGGGACATGGTAGTCCGGGTGATAGCTCCGACGCACATGGCATGCCAGCTATTCAACGGGACTGCCTGCACCATTCATTCCTTTTGCAAAATCGGACTCACCAAGACCAGCGAAAAGTTCGTGCAGTGGCTGGACCGAGTCTATCTCTCACGCAACAGAAAACCGCGGATCAATCGCCCTGACATCCTGATCGTTGACGAAGTTTCGATGATGGGAGCAAGCCTCTTGTTTGCGATGAACACCATGCTTCAGTTGAGCTGGCAAAATGTTCTACCGATGGGAGGAGTGCAGGTGGTGTTTGTTGGAGACTTCATGCAGCTGCCTCCGGTGCGCGACAAGTGTGCCTTTGGGTGCAAAGAATGGGCGGATCTTGAGCTTGTTAGGATGGACCTCACGTACTCTCTGCGCCAGAGGTTAAACGGGCGATGGTTCAACCTCCTTTCCGAGATTCGCTCGGGTGAGCACGAGGTCATCCCTCCCATCATTCAGTCAAGGGAGGTGGATCCTGGGAAGGTCGACGAAATGATCGAAGCCGGCTCCGTTCTTCTCTCTGCGGACAACAAGCGCGTGGAATATCACAACGATCATTTTTTTGCCGCGAACATCAATCCTGTGGAAAGGGAGTTGCATGCAAGGGACAGGTTCTTTCGAGTTGAAAAAGTCAACGGCGTTAACGTTCGGTTCTTTGTTGACACCCAACCCCCCAAAGTTCCCGATATCTGGCGAGCCCCTCCTATCCTTCGTTTGAAGATAGGCGCGCGCTACCTCATAACCGAGAACGTAAATCCACCGCTGGGGGCCATAAACGGGCGTGGTTGTTCATACATGGGTAACTACATTTTCATGATGGACAACGGCAGACCTGTTCATCTAGGACAACTCCGGGCCACCTTTATATGCCCGGTTGGGGGCACCCTTTGGATTCTGCGGCACCAGGTTGCCCTGCGACTTGGCTATGCGATCACAATACACAAATCCCAAGGCATGACGCTGGACTCCGTCATTTGCGACGGAACTGTTTGGAGAGCGAACATGCCATACGTTGCTTTTAGCAGGGTCAGGGACATTTGCGATCTGCATCTTGTGCATCTGAGGCAAAAACGCCTCCCATTATTGCGAGAATGCCTGGAATTTTATGGGCACGGAAAAAGGCGCAAGCGAGAGATTGACGTTTAGTCATCGGAGAAATTTCTGAGATCTCGGTCCATCGGGCCGGCGCGTCGATAAACATCGCAATAAACATGGATGTACCAAGGAGGATTGACATTGTCCAAGATCTTGGTTTGGAATCGATCAAGGCAACTTGTTGTCAGTTAATCAAGGAAGACAAAAACCTGAGAAATAAGAAGCTTGCGCTCGTTTTGTGCGAAATACAGCGGATCGGATGGAAAGTGCCCACTGAGACAAAGATCGGGTTGATTGATTTTTCAGATCCAACTGAACGCGTTTTTTGTACATTGCAGAAATGTGGTGATACGCCATTTTTGTCGCATGGCGGCACGAGTGACGACTTGCGTGGATTTGGAGGACACTCAGGGCTGCATGCCAGTTGGAGCACAGTGATTCTCGCTGTTTTTGAGCGAGAACCCGAAGAAAACGACAAATAAATCACACATCAAAAAGAAACCATCCGTCATCGGATAAAACGTTTGCTCCAACTTTTCTGCCTTTGGCAACAAATCTGCACTTTAACTTGGGTTGCGTCTTTGTTTCAGCGGACACGTCGTCGTATTTCCTTCTGAGAGCATCTCGGGTTTCCACCTTGAGAAGATTCTGCAACAGCTCCGTGGCATCCAGCAACTTGTCTTCAAAATCAAAGCTCAGGACCTTCAGAAGGCACTGCAACGGGGTTCGTTCGATCAACCAATCAACCACCTTGTCCACAGCGTGTTTCTCCTCCGGATCTTGCCACAATCGGCGCCACAGATAAGGCACCGATACTCGGAATATCAACCATAAGTTTCGCAAAACAATCGCCACAAGATCAAAGTAATCCATGAATAATCAAAAGCAGGAGAAAAAGTTATGGTTCCTCCAACCGCGACAGAATCTCGGAAAATGTAGTGCAACACTCCTTTAGTTGGTCTGCCCAGTCCTCTTCTGGGTCGAGCCTGTAGCGCAAAAAGAAGTGTCGTCCAGCCAGCAAATAAACGTCCAATCTTCCGTTGCACCTTTTGGGCGCTCCTGCGAGAACCTCGAAACAATACTTCATCTGCTCTGCCGAAACCGGGTACACCATTGATCTATAGGCAACGATGTTCTCATCCTCTCTTTCGACATAAACCGCTTGCGTCACGCCGCCGCATGAAAGCACCGCACTTTCTTCCATCATTGCCATCGACGCAACATTTAAAACGATGAAAGGCGAACGCTCGCGTTTCACATTGTCGTCTTTTTTCAATAAATTGCACATCAATGGACGCGAAATTGCATTTATTAAGGGCGAAACTTTCCGCAATGGGTTACGAGTTGCCCATGGCAAAACCTAACTCACCTGTCCTGGAAATGCCCTTTCCCAAGCTTCCCCGCTCGGCCCTGGGTCACTGCAGCTACTGTGATAAAGAACTGTACTCAGAAGTCGAGGCCTCTGGAATACAACCGACCTGCTGGCCCTGCGCAAATAGGCTGCGAAGGGGTAAATCTCCCATTAAATAAAGCACGTTGCGCCAAAACACTCATTCATTTTTTCTTCATGTATTCTTGGTACTCGATGACAACCGCCAAAACTGCGATATTCACAATCAAGGCGAAAAAAGAAAAAGTCATTGCCCTTTCCAGAGCACTTCCATTTGTTCCAGAATTTGGGGAGAGAAGTGGGGATGGTATTTATGACGTGCGCGTGGAACTTCTGAATCCCGAAATGGGGGGAGAAATCTCGGTTGCTTATGAGTTGGGTGGAACCAACGTGCTTCCGCCCATCAAACTAAAACAGGAAATCTCCAGGCTTCTCCTGCCTTTCAATGAACTTCGCCCGTACTGGTGGTGCTGGGCACCAATGCACAACGAGGTTCTGGTTGTAAAAAACCTTAAACGGCTCGAAACCGAGGTCGAAGTTTCGTGGAAGACGCTATGTTTGCCCGCGGAGTCACAGACTCCCCCGAAACAGTATCCGTTCTGGGAAAACGGATCTGCGCTCCAGTTTGCGGATGGCCTGGTTGCGTTGGCCGATTCAACGCGTCACCTGCCAGTGATTCTATCGGACTAACATTTCTCGAAATATTCTTGGATATCGTTTCTCGACATTTTCTTGGATATCGCGCGAGCTGATAGAAACGATTTTTTGTGCTTTATTTGCATTTCGCAATGGAAGACTCGCTGCTTGGAACCGACGAGGAACTGCCACACAGTTTTGATTTCCCTTTCGAGTTTTGTCACCAAGATCCAGAACCCGAAACAGAGCCAGTGGAAACCCTAGTCCTACCACCCCCGGATGAACTCCGGATAGCCGGAAACTTCGTCTCTCAGTATCTCAACCCCGTGATCTTGCAGGAGCGCGCCAGAATCAAAAGACATGACGCTTATCTCGCCAAATGCAGAGAAGAAAAAAAAGTCCCGCGCCACGTTCCTGGGATGGCAGCCCATCGCTTCACCCTTCGCCTATTGGAAAAGTTTTGTATGGAGTATTGCAACCACGCCTCCCTTTGCTTTTCTTCCGAGGACCAACAAACAGTTCTAGAGAATCTGATTGTAACTGCTGCTCCGTGCATGTATCAGAGCGAAATCGCAACTGTTCGGACAGGCCTTGGACCAGCATGCACTGCCGCGTTATTCTGCACATAAATAAATAAAGAAACCAGCTTTCTTAGACAACATGAAAGTTCTCTGTTGGATGGTCATTTTGATTTACGTCTGTCTTTCTCTGATCATGGTATACAAGGGGCTTTGGCACTCCCTGCCGATGCGCTGGAATCCAAAGGAACAGCCTGGCGTCACCTGGTCCAAAGTTCTGCAGGAATGCAAAACTGGTGATCTCATCCTTTTCTCGGGATATTCGGCCGACAGTGCCATTGTGCGCGCATGGGGTTGGAGCGACATCACCCACGTTGGCATTGTCGTCAGGGTGGACGAAGGCACATGGCTGATTGAGGCCAACCTGGACGATACAAAGCCCGATGCCCTGAACGGCAACGACACGCGAGGACCACAGGGTGGGGTGCAACTTACAGATCTTGAAGTATCCCTCAAAGCATACGACGGTTTAGTTTTCTGGCGTCCTCTGAAGAAGGAAATCGACCCAACGTTGCTTCTTGAGCACCTCGTTGCTCATTGTGACAGCACCTTCAATACGAACTCACTGGACCTTCTGTTTTGCTGCACTGAAAACAACCTCGTTGCCCGCCTTGCCTGCGTTTTGTTCGGAGGCAGTGGTGGGGCGGCAAAGGTGGATAGGCGTTTTTGCTCCGAGATCGTGGCCCTCCTGTTGCTGAAATGCCATGTGATTTCCCCACCAAAAGGATCATCTAGGCAATGGGCGGCAAGGGTTCATCCACAGCAATTCTTTCCGGCCTGCCCTTCCGAGGTCCCATGGCTTCATGATTACAAGCCTGCGAAGGCTTTTCGGGTAATATGCCCGCATGGCTCAGTGGTAAGAGCGTTCGGCTGTTGACCGAAAGGTCCCAAGTTCAAATCCTGGTGCGGGCGGCCTTTTTTTACGACTGGAGACGTTTCAGAAATTCTTGATAGGCTGGTGAGGTTTGTGACATGACCCTCTTTTGACCAAACAGCCCAGTGTATGCCTCAACCATTGGCGGTCGTCCTGCTGGCCCGTACATGGCAATCGTCTTTCCGTGCCTGTAAAGAGCATAGACGAGTATGATCACAACTGCAGCGATCGCTGTTCCTCCCACGGTCCACCAAATCCAGGTTCTGTCGTTTTTCTTCATTTATCATAGGGTAAAGGTTTTATTTATTCAAACCGCAAAGGCATCGCTCCTCGCCTTTCCATCCACCATCTGTAGACGGCATATCCACCGACTATCACGAGCAGGGCCAAAAGGATGTAGATGATCCACCATACCCACGTCGGCCACGTCTTTGGCTTCATGATTTTCATCTCTGCGAACAGTCGTCCCTCTTCACTTGTCCATGGTGTGATCTGGAAATCAAAGTCTGGTGGGATGTCGGATGTTCCGTCCGAAAAAACGGCCGGCTGGCTCTTGGTGGGATCAGTTGGATCGACAGTTGGCGTCATACTCCCATCAAAGTAACCAGTGTTAACGCAGGAAGCTGCGTGAATGGTATCATCTCCCTTTCCGGAGAAAAAGACGTAGTAGTAGGTACCTGCGGCATGGATGTCTTTGAATGTGACGCTGTCTTTGTCGCCACCCGCTGCATCGATATCCTGTGGGTCGTGGTTCGAGCCACCGGGGACCTTTGTGATATCAGTTGGAGCGTCCTTGCAATTAACATACCAGAAGCAAGTTGGGCTAAGGTCATCCCCTGCGTCTGTATCAGACATCACCTGAACTCTGAGGTCCTTATCGGTTGTGTTGGTGATCGTGATATCCACGGTCGACTCAGTCCCTGTCAGTGAGATGGACATTTCGAATTTACTGAACGAGATTACGAAAAAAAATGCGAAGGGTTAGGTCGCTGGTGGTGGTTGCGTGACGGGTGTAAGCCGAAATCTTCTGGGCATCGGGCTTACTCCAGGCTTCTTCTTAGCCGCCATGATACTGATCCAGATGACCAACCCAACAACGATCAACCCCCCTCCACCA
>Ga0180437_10006300_pt1 | contig 15862 bp, 19 predicted proteins | sample SS_ome_4_FD_132410 | JGI IMG/M metagenome (GOLD analysis project Ga0180437, IMG submission 132410) | Hypersaline lake sediment archaeal communities from the Salton Sea, California, USA - SS_3_D_1 metaG | ecosystem: Environmental > Aquatic > Non-marine Saline and Alkaline > Hypersaline >...
TAGAATTTTTACAAGATATGTTGATAGGGCATACGATTGAATTATTTGATGATCCGGGTGGAATAGGCGAAAATCATATTCAATTGAAGAAATTTTATAATGAAGCCATGCACATGTTTAAAGTATTAAAATTGGATTTTTTGAAAATTATTGATGAAGAAATATCAGAAGTTGAGCAACATACGATGTGCAAATTATTAATGACGGAATGGCCCAATGACTAAAATAGTCTGTATTTCCGATACCCACACAAAAGAAGATTTAGTTAAAATTCCTGAATGTGATATTTTAATTCATTCCGGAGATTGCGATATTCGTTCTTTAGAAGATTTAGAAAAATTAAATGATTGGTTTGGAAAACAACCAGCCAAATTTAAAATTTTTGTAGCTGGAAATCATGATTTTTTTCTTGAGAAATTAAATTACCATAATGCTTGTGATATTTTAAATAATTGTTATTATTTATATAATAATTGGATTATTATTAATGGCCTAAAGATTTGGGGCTCGCCTTATACACCAAGATTTAAAGATTGGGCTTTTATGGCAGATAGTATGTGGTTATCCGATTTTATTTGGAAAAAGATTCCAGCGGATACCGATATTGTGATTACTCATGGGCCCCCTTGGGGCATTATGGATTTAACAGGTATTGGAAATCATCATGTAGGTTGTCCCGGATTATTAAAGCAAATTAAAAAAATTCAACCTAAATTACATATTTTTGGTCATATCCATGAATGTTATGGAGAATATACAGATTACAAAACAGATTTTATAAATGCAAGCCAAATGACAGATACCTATAAATTAGAAAATCAACCTATTATATGGGAAATGAAAAATGAATAAAACTTATGATATTAAAAAAATAGAATTTAAAAATAAGTATTCATATGTTACTCTTAATAACGGAACGGTCATTCGATATCCGAAAAAATTAGTAGTAGTTGATGTTACTTGGAAAGATGTTTTAATGCCAAAAGATATAAAATGCATTGGAAATTTAAAATGATTACAAAAATTAATTGGGATTTAAATACTAGAATTATTGAATTAGATAAAAACACTATGTTACATATTCTTTCAATTGATCAACAAATGCCAATACATAGCTTTTATCATGAAAGAACTAGATTATTTACAGATTTGGATATCATGAACTGTAAAGACGAAAAAGATTTTTTAAAATTTGCAGATAAGGCTTTTAAATTATTACAAAAAATTAAAAATATTACTCAAATAGAATGCGATATTAATATTTATCCAGCATATGAAGATTTATTTGGTAATGTTGTAACTTATTCTTATTCTTGTAAATTTAGTTTTGATATGAAATAAAGGAAATATAAATGAAAGATATCGCACAAAGGGTATTTAATGGAGAAGGATTTTTAAGTAATTATAATAAAAATTTTCGCCCATCAACAGAACCAGCTATCATTTTAAAGGTGAATCCCTTTAAATTGTTTCAAAAAATCAAAAAATATGATTATTTTTATGATAAAAGTTTATTTTGCAAATTAGTTCGAGCTAAAACTGATTTATACTCTGGAAAATCATTTATTTTTTCTACATGGGAAAGCAAAGTTTATAATACAGCAGAAGAATTAGAAACTTTTTTAACCAAGAATCCGGATTTCCATTATGTTGAATATGCAAATTCAAGTAAATAGAAAAGATTTCATCGAAATCTCTAATATTAAAAAAATTGTTGAAAAAAATGGGAAAGTCTATGTTTATAAGAAAACTGGCTATCCACATGCTATAATTGCAGAATGTTCAAAAATTAGTCTTTTAACACGTATTGCCAATAAAGGAGTTAATTCTAATGAAATCAAAAAGTATTTATTTTGACAAATGCGATTTTGAAAAAGATTTATTAAAAGTTTTAAAAAAATATGGATTAAATACTAATTTAGTTACAAAATTAGATATTAAATGTCGTGTGGACAAAATACCTGTAGTTAAAATTGTTTATGGAAAACAATATTGCTCATTAAAGGATTGGGCCAAAAAAATTGTAGATCATTTTTATTTTAAAATAAGGACATGTAAATATGAACATAGATAATGGCGAATGTTGTTCAAATTGTGAAAATTTGCTTCAAAAAGGCGAAGATGTTTGTCAAAATTGTGGTGCTGAAATAAGTTTAGGAAAAAAAGAAAAATAATTTTTTTTTATTTTTTTTTGAAGATTTTTCTTTAATTCTTCTTTGTTTAATTTCAATGGGTTACAACAATTTATTGTTGTAAGTCCTTTATTTTCAACCCTTGACAACCTCTCTTTAATATGTTATACTTAATAGGAAAGTATATAAGGAGAAACTATACCTTCGATTTATTAAGTCTTTTAGTTTCAATAGTTTATGAAAATTTTTAATAAATTAAACCGATCGGGCGAAATACCCTGTTAAAAAAACTATCTAGTTTTCGGTCTAGAAACCGAGAAAACGAGAGTAAAATCTCGAATTTCTAATGAAAGGAGGGGCAGAAATCGTTTTCTCAGATTTGTCTAAAGCCAAAAATAGTTGGCGAATGGTTCAAAATAACTTAACTTGAGGAGCTTTTGAACCTAACTAGCTCAAGTTTTAATTGTCTCATCGCCAAATGAAGACAACCGAAGAAGGGGCCCATGGGATTGGCGAATATCTTTTGGCAAAGAAAAAGACATATCCCAACTTCTTTATCCGAAGCCTGTAGGCAGGCAATAAGAGAGATTAATAAATTTTTTTCCGTGAAAAAAGCTTAGTCTCTCGATCCATTCTTTTTTGGTATGAGCTAAATGCTTATACCCCAATGACTTTTAATTGTTTGCAAACAATCATTTCAAATTATTGGTTCTATTTTATTACTAATATAAATAGGTAACGTATGTCCTGTATCTTTTTTTGGGTACAGGTTTTTTTATTTAATGTAAGGATTTTAATGAACGAAAAAATTCAAAAAGAGTTTAAAAGGCTCTCAAATCTCAAACAGAATAAAACTAAAAATTCTGAAGCAGACAAACAAGAATTATGGCGACAAGCCCAAATTAATATTGCCAAAAAATCGATAAAAGTCGATGATGCTTATTTAAATCCTCAAGAAAAAGCACAAGCTTTAGAATTATTTGAACATTATGTAGGCACTTATGAGTTTGAGAAATTTACTGATCTTTGTACTTTAAGCAGTTTAATTTATGAAGAAATTTTACTTCGACGTATCCAAAGTCATATCAATACTTTATATCAAAAAAATAAAGATACTTATATTGATAAACGCGACAGAGATGCTTTAACTGAAACAGAAAAGCGAGTAGAAGAACTTAAAATTAAATTAGGTATTGATCGCGAAGATACACAAGAAGATGATTTAACTGCTTTGCAATTATTACAAAAACGATTTGAAAAATATATTAACGCAAATAAAAATGAATTTACTACAGTTTGTGGTTCTTGTGGTAAATTGTTACTTTTGCGCAAAAAAGTTAAAGATTTTGATTGTTTAGAACACCCCTGGTTTGCTGGCCGTTGGTTTTTTAATTATGAAATTTTAAGAGATGTAAAAGAAAAAAGAATTTCTAAAGAACAGGCTTGGCGATATTTATGCAGTGCTTCTAAAGGTGAAACTGAAAATATTGCTTTTGCAAAAGAATATTGTATTGATTATATCAATTATTGTCTTGAAAATTGGGACAATATTGTTGAAAATTTGAATAAAAGAGGATAATATAAATGGCTCGAAAAATTATTCCTGTCCCCGGTGAAGGTTTACAGTTTATTTCCGAAACTACTGGTATTGTACAGATTAAAGAATCTGTTGATACTTATAATGATTTACCTGTAACGGGTAATAGTGAAAATGATTTAAGAATTACACGAGATACAGATAGAATGTATACATGGAGTATTGCGGCTTCTTCTGGAAGTCTAAGTGATTGGTTAGATATTGGCCAATCTCTTTCATTAGATTGGTCGGCAATTACAGGTGGCCCTTCTTCTACACCAGCAGAAATTGATCAAGCTGTAACAGATTCACATACTCATAGCAATAAAGCTCTATTAGATACTTATGATCAAACAAATGTTGATCTTGAAGATGCTGTTGATAAAAAACATACACAAAATACTGATACTGGTACAAATTCTAATACTTTTGCTATTGATACCGATATTTCTGGTTCAGATCCTATAAAAATTAAAAATGAATCTGGAGTATTGTCGGCCCGAAATAATGCAGATGATGGATATATTAATGTAAGAGGTAAAAGTCCGGTAGATGATCAAGATTTTGTGACTAAGGGTTGGGCAGATTCAAATTTTGTTTCAACTGCTAAAACTCAAAAAAATAGTGATAATATTATTATAAATGCTTTTCGTATCGCAGTTAATGGTGCATTGTCTATTTTTAATATGATAGATGGTATTGTTGATGAATATGAAGATGAAACTGGAATAGATACAACAGCTTCACTTAACGAAGTTTATAATAGCGTAGATAAATATTATAAACCTGAAGGTGGTAATCGGACTATTTCTGTTGTTGGTAATACAGAATTAGATACTGCCCAAAAGAAATTTGGGACAGCTTCTGGATTATTTGATGGATCAAACAGTGCTTTATCAGTTGATACTGAAAAAGATGATTTTAATTTTGGTTCAAATGATTGGACTATTGATTGTTGGTATAGATTAGCTTCAGATCCAGCAGATACAGATATTTTATTTAAAGTTAGTGGTAGTAGTACTAATGAATTTGAAATTGTTCATTATGTTAGTGGTGGAACGCATTATTTAAATGTAATTATTGAAAGTACCAATCATATTGTTACATGGGGATCACCATCAGTTGATACATGGTATCATATGGCGTTTGTACGTAGTGGTACTAGTGGATATATCTTTGTTGATGGAAGCCAAGTTGGTGCAACACAAGATTATACTGGAATGTCCATTGAAAGTAATACATCTGTATTAATTGGCCAAGCTAGTGCAAATACTATTGATGGTTGGTTAGACGAATTTAGAGTTTCCGACAATGCTCGCTGGACATCAAACTTTACAGCTCCTAGTTCTGAATATTCTACCGATTCTAATACATTATTGTTATTACATATGAATGGTACTGATGGATCTACTAATTTTGTTGATTCTTCAGAATCAGTATCTCCAGCTAATATGACTTTAATTTCTGAAGATTTTACTGCTGAAGCAGAACCGGATAGTGGTCGAATAGTCATATTAGAAGAAGATATAGATTCAGTTACATTAAACACAGATTTAAAAGCCTATGCATCGCGAGATGGCGGTTCTACATGGGCCCAAATCACTTTATCAGATGAAGGTGATTTTGATGGCGATAAACGTATTTTAGTTGGTAGTTCCGATTTTACTGTATCGGGTATTGGTAGTGGTACAACTATGAAGTATAAAATCGAGACAGCAAATGAAAAAGAACTCAGGATACATGCTACAGGATTATCTTGGGATTAAATAAATATATCATCTAATTTTATTCTTACTACAATAGATGAGAAAGTGATATACCTTATATGGGTAGAAAAATTATTCCTTCGCCCGGTGAAGGTTTACAATATATTACAGATACAAGTAGTTTAACTTTAGTTAGTATTAAATCTTCTGTTGCAACTTATAATGATTTGCCTATTACTGGCAATACTAAGAATGATCTTAGAATAGTTCAAGATACTAATCAAATGTATACTTGGAGTTTAGATGTTGCTTCTGGAAATTTAACTGATTGGGTTTTACTTGGAAGTGCTACAGCTGTTGATTGGTCTGATATTACAAATAAACCAACTTCAACTGTAAACGATATTGATGATGCTGTTACTAAAAAACATGAAAGAAATAAAGATACAAAATTAGCCGAAGGTACAGTTAATGAAAAAGCAGTTGAAGATTTGATCGTTTCTGAAGCTAATGGTAATTTAAAAAAGATTACAAAGTTACAGTATAATATAGATACTGGCGAAATTATTATTTTTTACGAAACATAAATTAAGTTTAAAGGAGAATATTCACATGGCTATTCAAAGTTTTGTTGTTGATCCAGGCGATGCATCTGTTGCCGATTCAAAAGCACAATTAGCATTGGACAATGCATCAACTGCTGATTCTAAAGCTGTTGTAGCTTCTGAAGCAGCGTCTACCGCTGATTCTAAAGCTGTTGTAGCTGATGATGAAGCATCTGTTGCTGATTCTAAGGCCGTTGTTGCTTCGGCAGCTGCTTCTACTGCTGATTCTAAAGCAGTTGTTGCTGATGAAGACGCATCTACTGCCGATTCTAAGGCCGTTGTTGCTTCTACAGCTGCTTCTACTGCTGATTCTAAAGCAGTTGTTGCTGATGAAGACGCATCTACTGCTGATTCGAAAGCCGTTGTTGCTTCAGAAGCTGCTTCTACTGCCGATTCTAAGGCTGTTGTTGGAGAATCTAAAGCTGATAGCAATGCTACTGATCTTGGTAGTGCAGTTGGTTCTGAACCTGGTAATAATCAATATAAAATTACTGATATTGAACGTAGTTCAGATGGCGAACTTATTGTTAAGTTTGATGATAGTGCAATTGGTTCATAAAGTTTTTGATGCGAGTAGAAATACTCGCATCCCATTGTTTTATTTTACGTAAGGATAAATATGAAAATTTTACATTTTTCAAATTGGGCTCCTCGTAGATCTGGTTTATATGAATGTACGAAAGATCAGATTAAATATGAACGTCAAATGGGTATTGATTCTCAAATGGCAATATATGAACGAGAAAATCCTCCAGAAGATTGGGAAGATGAAGGTTTAAAACCAGTTTCTTGGGATTGGGCAGAGCAAGCTGATCTTTATATTATTCATAGAGGTTTACCGGAAAAAGTAGCTAATAAATGGCCAAAAAAGAAAATCACAGTTATTCATGGAACTACTGAATTTTTATTGCTTGAAGAAATTTTTTCAAAAGCAGATAAAACACCATTTAATACTCATATTAATTTAATTAATACAAGTGATGCATCGGTAGCTGTTAATGAACACGATTATAGTATTTATAAAATATATGATCGTAAAAATACATTACATTTTATACATGATGCTATTGATATTTCTAAATTTAGTATTAATGGTTATAAACATGAATATATGAAACATCCTCAAATTTTATATGCTGATAGTTTAAGAGTTAATAAAAATCCAGCACATATTATTTGGGCCATGTCTGAAATTGTTAAAAAAATTCCTACTGCACGTTTAACAATTTTGGGTTTAGATTTAGAAAGTATTTTAACTTGGCGAAATATTATTTTAAGATCTCCAAATCGTTTTTTAGAAGGTTATCTTGAAAATACGCAATTGGAAGTTACAGAAGTTCGACCTTATATGCGTGGAGCAGATATTTTATATAATGGTAATATGAGTGGAATTTCTAGTCGTGTTGAAATGGAAGCAATGGCATGTGGTTGCCAAATATTAAGTTGGACTGGAAATTTTACGAAATGGCATCCGGAAATTTATAATATTCAAGATATAGCAAATAAAGTTATGGATTGTTGGGAATATATTCAAAAAGATCCAATTAAAGCACGACAAGAAGCACGACAATATGCTATTGATCATTTTAATATGGAACAAAAAGTTAAAGATGAATATATTCCATTATATAAAAAAGTTTTAGATAGATAAAGGTATTTACATGACAATTAAAACCGAGCACTTTATACCAGCGGAACTTGCTGATTGGCAAACTCCTGTTTTAGATAAAGATTTAACCACAGCTCCTGAATCTCCTAATGATGGTGATCGTTATGTGATTGCTGGTACTGGTGGCGATTGGTCTGCTGCTACAATTAAAGATATTGCTTGGTATATTGGCAGTACTTGGTATTTTATAACACCTACAAGTGGAATGCAAGTTTATGTTGTTGATGAAGGGCTTTATTATTTTTATAATGGTAGTACATGGGGAACATTAAGTGGTTCTGGTGACATGACTAAAAGTGTCTATGATACCGACGAAGATGGTATTGTTGATAAGGCTGAAAATGTAGATGATGGGGCCGGTAATTCGGCAACTGCTATACAAGTAAAGGCAAATGTTACTCATACAAATGGCGATGGTTCGGATCATGAAAATGTTGCAGCAAATACAACACAAACTGCAAAAAATAAAGATAATATTATTATAAATGCTTTTCGCATTGCAATTAACGGTTCTTTGTCACAATTTAATATGATAGACGGTATTGTTGATGAATATGAAGATGAAACTGGAATAGACACATCTTCTTCTTCTAATGAAACTTATGATTCAGCCGATGATTATTATGAACCAACTGGATCTGCTAGAACCTATACTGCTAATAGCAATGCACAATTAGATACAGCCCAAAAAAAGTTTGGAACAGCTAGTTTATTATGCAATTCATCTAGCGATAATATCAATACAACCGATGTTTCTCCTTTTAATGTTGGAACAAATAATTGGACAATGGATTGCTGGTATAGGCCAAATAGTTATTCTTCTGGTTCAGATACACATACATTTATGTGGCTTGAAAATAGTAGCAATACAAGAGTTTTAGCAATTTATAAATCTTCAGGTACTTTAACTGTTGAAACTGAATATGGAACATCTTCGTCTAAAGCTTTTTCTACGACAACTTCAACCGGTACATGGTACCATATTGCTGTTGTAAGAAGTGGAAACGATTTAAAGGTTTTTGTAGACGGAACTCAAGTTGGTTCTACACAAGATGCTAGTAATTTTGATATTTCAACTGCGACTAAATTATATATTGGTAGTTTTTTCAATGGTGGAAATTATTTAGATGGTTGGTTTGATGAATTTAGATTTTCTGATACTGCTCGCTGGACATCAAATTTTACAGCTCCTAGTTCTGAATACACAGCCGACAGTAATACAATAACTTTATTGCATTTTAATGGTAGCGATGCTTCAACTACAATTACTGATAGTGTTTCAGCTTCTGTTTATAATATGACTCTTATATCAGATTCGTTTACAGCTGAAGCTGAACCTGATAGTGCAAGAATAGTCATATTAGAAGAAGATGTAGATTCAGTTACATTAAACACAGATTTAAAAGCCTATGCATCGCGAGATGGCGGTTCTACATGGGCCCAAATCACTTTATCAGATGAAGGTGATTTTGATAATAATAAGCGCGTTTTAGTTGGCGATGCAGATTTAGATGTTTCTGCAATTGGTAGCGGAACTTCTATGGAATATAAAATTGAGACAGCTAATAATAAAAATTTAAAAATACATGCAACTGCACTATCTTGGGATTAGTGAGGAGACATTATGATTAAAAGATTAACTTCTGAAAAAAAACAAGATGTTTTGAAAAAGACAAAAAAATATAAAAAGAAACAAAAATTTTCACAAGACGAAATTAATGATTTGGTTGTAAAAATTGCTCAATTTTTGAAATTGATTTAAGGAGAATATTATGTCTAGTAGATTTAATGCTATTTTAAAAGGTGCAAGTTTAAATGATAGTTCTGTAGACGGTGGTTATACTTATTATGGTTTTTCTCGTTCAGAAAAATCTTGGGTAATAATGAGAGTAAATACAGCAGAAACTGAATATAGATATTCTGTAGGAAGTGCTGCTGGTGGAACAACTTATGCACAAGCATGGTCTGCACGTACTGTTTTAAAATACGCTACAGCCAATGCTTATAAATATTAATAAGGCGGATTATGCTTCAAGAACCTTTATCTCAAAAAGAAATAGATTTTTTGGAATGTTGGTATGATCCTACTGCATTGACCGAATGTTTGGCTCCTGTAAATATTAAGGCACCACATTTATGGTCAAACGACGATTGTGAATTAGTTCGTTTAAGAAATTATCAATTTGCAATGCAGAATTATTCTCATATGTATGCAAATGATTTTTCTTTAACACGTAAACAGAATTTTCAAAATCGTAAAGGGGCTGGCGATCTTTTTAATATTGCTGCTCGAAATATTGGTAAAAGTTTTTTATTAATTATCGATGCATTTTTGACATTAATTCATGGAGAAGCTGATGAAAGTTGTGTTGCTTCTTTTGATTTTAAACATATGAAGAAAGTTTGTCAACCAATTGCTAATTTGGCAAATTTTCATCCGTTCTTTCAAATTTTTAAAAGACAAGGTAAATCTGGTGTTCGTTTTACTGGTGGTGGTATGGAAATTGATACTATTACTGGTCATGTTATGTATGGCAAAAATGAAAAAGTTGAAAGTAATGATCCAGGAACTGATTTTCATGGACTTCATTATAAAACTTTTTATTATGAAGAATATAGCTATGCCAGTTTAAAAGGAACCGAAAAAAGAGTAGATTCTGGAAATAGCGAAGGTTATATTGAAAGACCTTCTGGTATTCCAGATATACGTTTAGATTCTCCTTTAGGTCAAATTTTAGGAGATCCAAAAAATCAATCTAGAATTTGCCGATTGCCTCAATATGTAAGAGAAGATTGGGATGAAACTAGTCGCGAAGAAATGATAGAAAAATATAACGGTGAATCTAGTTATGCTTTTAAATTAAACGTAGAAGGTCAAATTATAGAAGGTGCTCAAGGTTATTGGGATATGGAACGTTTACGTAAAGCAACTCGTTATGGAAAATCTGGCACAAAAGTAAAATTTTTTGAAATTGATAAAAATAAATTTTACAAATTGGATCAAATTTTAATTTTAGATAGGCTACCTTGTCAACAATGTTATATATCTAGTGATATTGGAACTACTGGTTCTCCTTCAGAAATAATTATTATATTTTTTGATGGAGAGAAATATAAATATCATTATAATATAGCTCTTTATAAATTATCTACAAATGAACAAGCTCAAGTTTTTAAATGGATTTATGATCTTATTGGGGGTGCCTTTATTTCTTTAGATTGTACAAATGCAGATGGACGTTCAATTTTAGATGATTTATTACGAATGGGAATCCCACAAGAACATTTGATTGCTGTTCGTATGAATAAAAATATAGAGGTTGATTTCTTGAAAGATTCTATTACAGGCCAAGTTGTTACAGATAATAATGGCCAACCTTTAATGAAAACGGAAAGAACTATTGATTGGGCCATGACTATTTTAGAAAGATTATTTTATGGCGAAAAAATGGAAATCCCAATTCAAGAAAAGTTTATTATAAATTTTAGTAATTTTACAGTAAAACAAACAGGAATGAGAAGGGTTTATGGAAGTTTAAATGGCGAAGATCACTTGCATCAATCTTTCCAATGTTTTGCTATAGCACAATTTTTAAACGAATTTCGCCAACAAATTGCAAAACCTAGAAAAAAAAGATGTTTTGTTAGGTTTTCAAACGAGGATTAAATATGTCAAATACATATACCGAAGCTGTTATTCAATATTTTTTAAACACATTGCGTTCATATGATAAGACTAAAATTCCTACAGATTATCATGGACAAATGACATTAATTGACAAAGTACTTAAAGATGATCATTCTTCTTTAGTTCGTACTTTGTATAATTTTATGATTAATGCTGCAACAGTTGATTATAATTTTGAAACTGGCAATAACAATTTAGATAAAAGATTAACACTTTGGAAAGAAAATGTAAATAATGGAGTTAGTTTTGATATTCAACCCGGATTACGTGCTTTAAGTGAACAATATTTTCGCGAAAGATGGCGTTCATCTTTTTTAATATTAAATATTCAATTTGAAGAAGTTGATGATTGGATGCTTCCTACTAAAATGTGGTTTATGGATGGGGCACAAATTAATGTTACAGGCAATACTAATGTTTTGGGTGGATATAAATACCATATTGGCAAAAAAGCAACAAATAAACCATTAATTGCTAAAAATAATCGTCAAATTTTAGTTCGTAAACCTTATAATATGTGGTATGACAAATGGCCTACACCTTATTTAATTTCGACTGGTGCTATATATCATGCTTTAAGTAAAAATATAATTTTAAGCAAACAAAATGATTTAATGGCTGAAGTTATTCCATTTATGCTTTTAAATAAAGTTGGTAATGATATAATGGCCAAACAAGGAAATTTACCAAACGAAACTGAATTAAAAGATATCGAAAATAAAGTTAAAAAGATGTCTAATAATTATAAATGTTATCAAGGTGATGGCACGACTATTGGTACTTTTCCTTATGATGTTGAATTTAGTCAAATGATTCCAGATGTTACAAAATTTATTAATGAAGATATTTTAAAACCTTCTGATCGCAATCTTTTGGCTTCTATGGGTATGATTGAAATGGAAGGATTTGCTAAATCTCGACAAGAAACAATTTTAAATCCTAAAGTTATGGTAGAAGAAGTCACAGATGCCGTTTTAGATTGGCGCGATATGTTAAAGGAAGTTGCCAAAATGACTTGGGAAATGAATCAGGATGCACATCCAAAAGATACAAATCGTAGAATTCGTGTTGTACCAGGTTTAATTAGAGCTTTCTTAACTAATGATGATAAAGTTTTAATTAGATCTGCATTTGATCGTGGTTCTGTTGGACATCAAGATTTTGTAACTATTTTGCCATTTGATTGGGAAACAACTATGAATAGACGAATTAGAGAACGTGACAATGGATTAGATGAAAAATTATATCCACATGTTATTATGAATCAAGAACAACATCCAAATGATCCAGATGTTAATCCAGAATCAACTAAGGAAGAAACACCAGAAAAACAAAAATCTGAAAAAGATGTTGAAACTAGTGAAATAGAAGATTTTAAACAATTACCAAGAATGCAAGCAGTACAAGCTAAAAGTGATCAAGAATTAATTTTGGCCCCTTATGATACAATTGATGAATTACCAGATAGTGTCAAGAATGTTTTACCAGTTGGGGCACAAGTTATTTGGCTAAAAGCTTTTAATTCAGCTTTAGAAGCTGGAAATGATGAAGAAACAGCTATTAAGATTGCTTGGTCTGCGGTAAAAAAGAAATATAAAAAAGATCCCAAAAAGAAAAAGTGGGTTAAAAAATAAATTAGAGGTATTTATTTATGAAAGAAATTTTAACTGCAAAAGTTGTTAGTTCTTCTGAATCAGAAGATCTTGTTAAATTGGCTAAGAAGAAAGGGATTGTTATTCCTTCTGATCATCTCGGTGCATTTAAAACAGTTTATGCTCAAGCTGATGGCAGAGCTAATCGTAATGGTATAAGATTAAATCGCAAAGCAGTAAAAGCAGCTTTGCCATCTTTAATTGGATCACAAGTTAATATTAATCATTGGCGACAAAATTGGACTGTTGGTAGTATTTTTTGGGCCAAGTTAAATGAAAATGATGAAATTGAAGTTGCATTTACTTTTTTTAAAGATGTTTATGCAAAAGAATATGCAATTGCAAAAGAATTATTTGAGAATGGAGAATTAACTGTTTCATTTGAATTAATAGCCGATGCAGAAACTCAAGAATATAATAATGATGGAACTCGTACTTTAAATGATGTTATATTTGTTGGTTGTGGTTTATTATTAGATGAAAAACCAGCTGAACCTACGGCAATTGTTTTTGAAATGGCTAAAAGACAAATTTTAGATTTAATTGGCCAAGATCAACCAGATCTTATTTATGCCAAAAAAGCTGTTGTTAATTGTCAAGATTTATTAGAAACAATTAATAAAGCTTTAGAAGAAAAAGAGAAACAAGTAAATACCAATACTACTTTACCTGAAACACAAGAGGTAAATGGAAATAGAGAAGAAAATAATAATAAAATTTTAGATCAAGATTTAGAAGAAGGAGGATCAGACTCGATGGACAAACTGAAAAAAGATCTTGAGGTTCAAGCTGAAGAACAAAAAGAAGAAATTGTTGCGGAAGTAGAAGAATCTAAAGATGAAGAAACTGCTCAAACTGTAGAAGAAGCAACAGAAGAACCTGTTGAGGAAGCATCTGAAGAAGTTGCTGAAGAACCTGAAGAGGCTAAAACTGAAGTTGTAACAGAAAAAACAGAAGTTGTTGTTGAAACAATGGATGAAAATTCTGATACAGTTAAAGTAGATTCTGAAGTTAAGCAGACTGTTGTTCGTGACGACGAGGTTGTTTCAGAAGTTGTTAATAAAAAATCTGAAGAAACTGTCTTTACATTTGCCGAAGTTGAAGCAATTAAAGCCGATTATGAAGCTAAAATTGCATCACTTGAAGGTGAATTGGCGAAAAAAGATGAAGAAATTGAAGTTGCGAAAGATATGGCTGTTAAGATTGAAAAAATTAAAGCTGAATTAGGTGATTACGTAGCAGATTTTACTGAAGCAGATTTTAATGATGAAATCAAGTTAGAAAACGCTCGTCTTAAAAAAGAAAATGCTGAATTGAAGGATTCTAAAAAAGAAGCTGTTGAAGAAGCATCTGAGGAAGTAGTTGAAGAACCAGTTGTTGAAACAGCTAGTTTAGAAACCGGACACGAAGAAACTTCTTCATCAAATAGTTCTGCTTTAGTTGAAGTTATGAAAAGCAAAAAAAAGTAAATAAATATTAATCTCGTTTTAAATTCTAGGGAGGAATTGAAACAATGGATAAAAGTAAAATTATGATGGCAAAAGAGGAATTGAAAAAGATTGCTAGAATGCCAGAACCTGTTTTTGAGGTTGCTAAAACTATCGGTGATGTTTATGACATCGAATTTCCGATACCTGAAGTTGTTTCTGCTATTTTTGATGTACAAAGAGCAGATGTAGGTGAACATGTATATTACTTGGCACCTGAAAGTATTGATAAGAAAGTCCTTACTTTGACAAGTGACTGTGAAGTTACACAAGTTAAAGTTACTCCTCGTACTCGTACAGAAGTTACTTGGACTGACTTAGTATCTGAAGAATATTATGTATGTATACCTGATCTATTAAAAGCAGATCATAATGTTCTTGAGTTTTATGGCGATAGCATAATTGAAGCTATGGATCGTCAAGAAGTTTATGCAGTTATTACTCTATTAGCAGCTGGTGCAGCTTCTACTGGAAACCAATATACACTAGATTCTGGAAAAGAAAAATTTGACTATCCAAAATTAGTTGAAATGTCTAGATCTATTGCTAAATATGGTAGAAAATTAGTTCTTATTAGTGGAGCTGATGTAACTACTGATATTACTCTTATGAACTATGATGCTGATAAGAATCAAGCTGTTAGTTTACAAGGTGCTGGCGTTGAAAAATGGATTCCTGTTGAAGAATTAGCCGTTTATGTTAATGGTGTTTCTAAAACTGTTCTTGATGCAGATAAAGCTTATTTAGTTGCAGTATCTGATAGTAAGAATAACAAACCAGGTATCTTTGTTAGACGTAAAGTTCAACCTCTTGCTTCTGCTTCTGATACAGAAGTTGTAAACAAAGAACGTATTGTTATAATGTCTGGCAATATGATGAATGTTGGCGACAAGAGAAAACTTGCTAAAGCAATTGCTGGTTTTGAAGAATATAGTGCTACTTTAATTAATGCTTATACAATAGCTGAATTTACTCGTAGCTAATATTTGTTTTTTGCAAGGAGAGAATTTTCTCTCCTTGCCCAAAGGTTCATACAAAAAAAGGATAATTAATGATTCGACCATTAAAAACAACAGATAAAAAAGATTTAATTTGTTATTGGTTATCAAAAGATAAAAATTTAGATATTAAAAAAATTCGTCAATTAATTAATAATATTTTTAGATTTAATTATCCTTGTTATATTATGGATGAAGATCAAATTAAAGGTTTTGTATTAGTACAACCAGTTGAAAAAGAAAAGGAATTAACAATTTTATCGGATGGTTATAAAATATCTTATAAATTGTTAAAATATTTAACTTGGTATACTAAAACTAATCTTTATATTCATTTTGATCAATGGAA
>Ga0180437_10006301_pt1 | contig 15862 bp, 12 predicted proteins | sample SS_ome_4_FD_132410 | JGI IMG/M metagenome (GOLD analysis project Ga0180437, IMG submission 132410) | Hypersaline lake sediment archaeal communities from the Salton Sea, California, USA - SS_3_D_1 metaG | ecosystem: Environmental > Aquatic > Non-marine Saline and Alkaline > Hypersaline >...
CAGAGTAAAAAATTGGAAAGCCTCTCTTCCCCACTTGTTCGAATAATAAGGTCAGGATCTGGCCAGGCAGCAGTATCGAGAGCTTGGGTGATCGCCTCTTCGGATACACTCACCCCATTTTCTAAAAGTTTAGAAAAGGCTCGAACAAGCTCATCTCGTCCACCATAGTTAATAGCGAGGATGAGATCGAGGCAGTTTTTGCCTTTTGTCTCTCTACTGATCCTCTTAACTGTCTCTTGCAAAAAGAGGGGAACAGGTTTGAGGTCGCCGATAACATGGAGGCGCACCTCTTTTTCGATAAGAGAGGGCGCATAAAAAGAGAGATGACGATCGAGCAAAAACATTGCAAGATCGATTTCCTCCTGAGGTCTCCGCCAGTTTTCTGTTGAAAAGGAGTAGACGGTGAGTGCTGAAACACCGAGTTCTTTAGCTGCAAGTGTTGCCCTGATAATACTTTGGGCGCCGGCGAGATAGGAATCGGTAAGAGAGCGCATATTCTTGCGTCCCCACCGTCTATTCCCATCTGGAATAATGGCAATATGCGAGGGAGGATGTTTAATCGATTGGACCTCTTTTTTAGTAAAAAAAGGAGTTTTTTGCTCTAAGAGTGAAGGTAGTTCCATTATTTTTTATCCTGATCAAGACGCAACACACTCATAAAGGCATGTTGAGGGATACTCACCTTTCCAAATTCCTTCATCTTCTTTTTTCCCTCTTTTTGTTTTTCCCACAGCTTTTTCTTTCTCGAGATATCACCACCATAGCACTTTGCTGTGACATTTTTTGACATAGCCCTGATAGTCTCTCGAGCAATGATCTTTCCTCCAATTGCAGCTTGAATGGGAACTCTGAAGAGCTGCATAGGAATCACATCTTTCAATTTTTCGCAGATCGCTCTACCTCTTCTTTCTGCCTTTGATCTGTGGATAATGCAGGAGAAGGCATCGACAGGTTCTTCATTTACCCTGATCTCGAGCTTGACGATGTCGGATCTGTCATATCCTTCAAAAGCGTAGTCAAAAGAGGCGTAGCCTTTGGTAACTGATTTTAACCGATCAGCAAAATCGGTGACAATTTCATTTAAGGGTAAAAGGTAGGTAACGATTAGATGGCGAGAATCCATTGTCTCTGTCTTAATGCACTCTCCGCGCTTATCTTGCGTCAATCCCATAATGTTACCCAAGTAGTCGTTGGGAGTGAGAATATGGCAGCTTACCCACGGCTCTTCTACATATGAGATGGTAGCAGGATCAGGATAGCGCGCGGGGTTATCGATCTCGATAACAGAGCCATCTTGAATGGTAAATCGGTAGATAACACTTGGAGAGGTGGTAATAATATCGAGAGTAAATTCTCGCTGGATTCTCTCGACCACAATCTCTAAATGGAGCAGCCCTAAAAAGCCGCAGCGAAAGCCAAAGCCAAGTGCTGTGCTGCTCTCTTGCTCTACATGCAAAGCAGCATCATTGAGTTGCAGTTTGCCAAGAGCATCGCGAAGAGCCTCAAAGTCTTGAGAATCAACAGGATAGATCCCTGCAAAGACAACGGGTTTTACATGTTGAAATCCCGCAATTGGGTCAGTAACTCCTGTCTTTGCTAGCGTTACCGTATCGCCGATTTTGACATCTTTGACTTCTTTGATGTTGGCAGAAAAGTATCCGACCTCTCCTCCTAAAAGTTCTGAGACTTTTGTTTGGTTTGGAGTAAAAACGCCTGTCTCGAGTACCTCATACTCAGTATCAGTTGCCATAAATCGGATCTTTTCTCCTCGAGCAATCTGACCAGAGAGCAGGCGAATGTAGACGAGCACTCCTCGATAGGGGTCATAGCGAGAGTCAAAAACCAGTGCTTGAAGAGGTTTTTCTTTCTCTTTTTTAGGTGGTGGGATAGCCTCGACAATCCGATCGAGCACTGCCTCAACACCAACACCTGATTTGGCAGAGCAGAGGAGGACCTCGCTTCTTTCAATAGCTAGCGTATCTTCGATCTGTTGCAAACAGCTTTCAACATCTGCAATCGGAAGGTCGATCTTATTGAGCACAGGGATAATGGGAAGGTTTCTTTCCATAGCGAGATGAACATTGGCAATACTTTGCGCTTGAAGTCCTTGACCTGCATCAACGACAAGAAGAGCGCCTTCACATGCAGCCAGAGATCGCGACACTTCATAGGTAAAATCGACATGGCCAGGTGTATCCAAGAGGTTCATCTGGTAGATAAGCCCATCTTTTGCTTGATAAAACATTCGGACAGGGTGGGACTTGATGGTGATGCCACGCTCTCTTTCGAGATCCATAGCGTCGAGGACCTGCTCTTGCATCTCTCTTTTTGTCAGAGTTCCTGTCTCTTCCAAAAAGCGATCTGCAAGTGTCGACTTGCCATGATCTATGTGTGCGATGATAGCAAAATTGCGGATTCGCTTCTCATCGTAGGAAAATTCTTGCATGTTGGGTTGCCTTTTTTTAACCCCTGATTGAGACCCTATTTCCCATGTGAGCTGGTTGCAGGAGACAATCTATTTTGTGTTGCTCTTCAACAAGGTAAAAAAACCTTGTCTTCATCGCAACACAAAGTATCTTAACTCCTTCACTCAGCCCTCATGGAAGATAGGGTCTCAATCAGGGGTTTAAGAGAGAAAGTATACCTAAGAGAGGGCTATTGAGCCAATACTTCTAGGTATTCGAGTAAAGCATCGTTTTCTTCTGGATTTAGGCCTGGATTAATACGTGTGGTGCTCGCTTCTTTTATAGCATTTACCTGGAACACAGTAGAATTTATATGATAGAAGCCAAAACTTCCCCGTGTAAAGAGCTTGATGCCCTTTTCTTCGAACATCTGATATAACATGCCAAGAAAAACAGCAGATCGTCCCTGGTGGGAAGGACCTGTCACTTTGAGATCGAGAAATGTAGCTTTGATATCGTTTGCAATAGTATTTATCCGTATCTGTTGCTTGTTCTTCTTCCCTGGCCTCAAATTTTCTGGAATACGGTCTAAGACATATCGAGTGTTGTCAAAGATGAGTTGTCGATATTTTTCTAACGAATCAGCTGCATATTTAGTTGAAAGACAAAACCATTGCTGGCTTAAGATATCAGCTTGATGGACTGGATGATTTAAGAGGGTGTCGAAGTTTTTCCATTGCTCTCCAGCGTTATTAACCATGTAAAAAGGGGCCCCATAGTAGCAATCCATTCCCATCTGATCGAGTTTTTGGCCACTTCGGAAAAAGATAAAATTCAACCGTCCTTCTTGGATTTTATCTTTAAACTCTTCTAGTAGATTGCGAATATCTGAGGAGTAGAGGCTATCAATTGTACAGTCAACACCTACTGTAAGGTGTTCTGCGGCTTTATCTTTCTCTAATAACTGCCTCACATCAGCTGCAATATCTCGGCGCTTATATTCTGTTGTATCTGCGGTAACCTCAATGCCAGGGTTAGATTGACCAAAATGAAGATCAACTTTTGGGGCATCCGGATTTTCTATAATCTCGTCAAAGTTCTGACTGCCGCTGAGTGCGGCCTGTTCGTAGTAAAATCCAGTGCTATAGACTCTTTGTGCGTCTGGTTTTTGTCGCAATACAGCTTCATTAATGCCCGCACAGATATTTACAGAAGTTTTACCAAGTCCTGCTCGAAAAAAGGAGACGAGCTCTGTTGGCGCTAGAGATGCTCCTAGCTTCTCTTTACACGTCTCTTCGAAAGAGCCCTCTTCAAAGGGGAGGAACAACTCAAGCAATGTTGCTATCTCACAATGCGCAAGCTCGATCTCTTGAGCAAATTTGGCATAATTTTCAGTGGAGAGCTCTGCTGTTGCTAAAAAGTTTCGTATCTTAAAAAGAGATGCATGAAGTACAGGCCCTCGTACTGGATCTTGATAGAGTCTGTTCCATTTCTCTTCTGTAATCTCCTCCATAAGTCCGTTAAGTAAGTCCATCGTCGCCTTACCAAGGAGTACAATATGTGGTTTAGTAGATAAGATCTTTACCTTTTCAGATTGCCCTATCTCTTCTATTTTGCTTTTTGCTATCTCATCTGCTGTAGAAAAGAGTGTTGTAAGGCGTGTGAAAAGGGATAAATTTTTGAATTCAGATTTCGTGGGTTTTTCTTGTATCTCTTCTGTTGTTTTTTCTCTCGGTATAACAGGAACAGCATACCGAATATCTTCATCGATACCATATGCCTCTGGGGCGTGGCGTCGCATATGTACAGCTCCCATGAGAATACCGGTTTCCTCGATAAACTCCATAAGATGCTGATTTCTTTTGAGCAGCTTTGTGCCCTGTAATTTTGAGAAGAGAGGAAGGACCTTTATACCACTTATCTCGCCCCATTGAACGCGACATACAGAGGTGATGCTTTTTTTAATGAAGTTTTTTACCTCTCCTTTGTGTTTTCTGAGGGCTGGATTGTTTGAGATGAGCTCTTTTGAAAGAGAGTCGATATATGAGTCTAGATTTTTCTTAAATTCTTCATATTTAGTGATGAACTCTTTTTCATTTTTAAGATCTCCTTTCAAAAGTTGAGTGAGATCAAAGAGCAGGGGCTTTTCTAGATCTATTTTCCACGGCCGATCCCCTTTTTGAAAATGGCTTTCGAATATGGCGCGCATCTCTTCAAAATTCTTGGGATCTATGACGGTAAATTTTAATGGAAAGAGGTGCTCAAACTGATCTGTATCTGTTGGAATGAAGGGGCTTTTGTTTCCCAGGGGAAGATCTTTGTTAAATTTTTCAAATATCTTTGTAAATAGAGAAAGGGACCCTCTGTGGTAACTAAAAGAGAGAGTATCTATTGCTTGAAAGTCTTTGGTGAGCTTTCTATTGATCAATTTTATGAGTTTTAGCCGGATAGGAGCAGACTTGCTCAAATACTGAGCTGCTAAAAATCTGATTTGCTGTTTTTGTTCAGATGTTGTTGCAGCTTCCATGGCATCTCGAAGCAATGCACAGTTGAGATGCCAAAAAAATCGCGAACTATCAATCTTTATCTTGCCACGCAGGAACTTTCCCTTTTCGATATATATAGTTCTAGAAAAAATCGTATTGAAAAAAGACCGTATCTTTTGTCCTATTCGAAAACAAAGCTCTCCCATCGTAGATATAATAAGAGTAGTCCCTGTCTTGCTCACTCGGGTAATTTTTGATAGTGCTTTAGTAACACCAGCAGGGGATCTTTTAAGTATTTTTTGAGCAATATCACTGACCTTATTTCTGCGTACATCTTGAGGATCTTGCCATTGTTTTTCATGGACAGGAGGAATGTTACTAACGCTCAATTTTTTGGTCCTTTTTATTTTTTTAATAACATATTTGGTGTTTTTTAGAAGATTTTTTCAACCGAATTTCTGTAATTAAGGTGATTTCCATTCCTTGGCAAAAACGCGCTTGTAACCGTACAATTTTCTTCCCATACCATTTTGCGGCCATGGCGGAATTGGTAGACGCGCTAGATTCAGGTTCTAGTTGGGATTTCCCAGTGAAGGTTCAACTCCTTTTGGCCGCAATTTTTATTTTCGCAAAAAGTGTTGAGCGTGGTGCCATGAGAAGGTTACGGGCATGTTGGTCTCTTTATCGAAGCGCACTTGCAGAGAAAAATAGGGGAAATGGTGGGGATTATCACCATTTCGACCTTCGTGAGCATGGTAGAGTTTGATAAAGATCTCCTTATTAAACCACGGTTTGGTGGAGACATCGGTTGTCTTTTCATAGCGCTGAAATTCTGTAAAATGTTTTCCTCGAGAAAGATAGAGTGGTCCTGTTTTATAGAAGGAAAAGATGGTGTTGAGAACGATCTCAGGGTGATGTTCGAGCTCTGCCACATAAAAGGAGACTTCAGCACCAATTTGATGTTTTGAGCCCTGATTTTTTATCGAAGGGTTGACATAGCGATTGTGAGAAGGACATCTGTGGCCCGAGGTGATGATCACCGCTTTTCCTGTAGCATTTTGAATCTCGTTGAGCAGTTCGATCAAAATAGGGTAGACAAACTCTTTGTTATGGCGAAGAGGAAGACTGTGAGAGGTAGAGCCGTTACAGTCGAAGATATTTTCCATAAGCTTTCCCTCTTTAAGCACAGGAAGAGGTGGGTTGAGAGAGGATCCTTTGCAGCGGAAATACTCTTTTGTAATCGGAGAAATGGTTCGTTGACATTCCCAAGGGTAGCTCGGTACTTGTTTTTGAGAAGAGGGAAGTGTGAGATTGTAGCGAGGAGAAAAAAGAGGCTCTGTTACCACGGTTAGCGTTTGGTGACTCTTAAAGATTATTAGAGTTATCACCAAGGCCGCCAAACAAGAGAAAATCGTAGCACGCTTCACCAGGGTCTCCGTATACTGTTGGGAGAAAATCGTAATTGTAGGGAGAAAGATGCATTTTTTAGAACGATACAAGCTCTTTTTGTTCGATCTCGACGGTCTACTCGTAGATACGGAGATGTTTCATTGGCAGGCGTATAAGAAAGTAGTAGAGAGTTGGGGAGGAGTTTTTGATTGGGATTACCCCTCTTATCTCGTTGTTGCTGGAAAATCAGCTTCTAGTATTAGAGAGCGTATAGAAGAGGAGCAGCCAAACCTCTTTATAAAAAGGTCGTGGGAAGAGCTCTATGCTGAGAAAAAGAAAGCCTTTTTGCAGCTATTAGCAGAAAGTAAAATTAGCCTTATGCCGGGTGTTGAGAAGGCTTTGGCCTATATCTCTACACTTAATGTTCCAATGGTTGTAGTGACCCACTCTCCCATTCAGGTTGTCGATGCTGTGAAAGAAATACCCTCCCTTTCCTCTATCTCGGGGTGGATCTCGAGAGAAGATTACGATCTTCCAAAACCAGCGCCTGATGGCTATCTTGTCGCTTGTAAGAAGTTTGGCGTCTCTACAGAAGATGCTGTTGGTTTTGAAGATGCTCTTCGAGGTGTTGACTCGCTCCTTGCTGCTGGCTGTCAGCCAGTTCTCATCAATAAAAGCAACGAAGAGGCTCGCCAAACATGTGCTGCACGCAGTGTTCCTGTTTTTTCCTCTTTTGAAGAAATCATAGAGGATAGGTAACTTTCATAAGGAAAAGACCTTGTGCTGGGGCTGCATGAGGCGCTTTTCTTCTATCTTTTGAAGCCATGACCTTTTTGATAGCAGAGAGTGGATATTTACCTGAGGAGACAGCAACCATCATGTTTGTGATATTTCGGACCATTTTGTAGAGAAAGCCACTGCCTTCAAATTCAAGACGAGCACCGATCTCTGTTTCGATGACAGAGAGGCGAGAGATTGTTCTCTCATAGCTTTTGGGGCGACTTCCGGGCCCCCTTTCATTAGCAAAGGCTTTAAAATTGTGTGTGCCAACAAAGTAGGTAGCGCTTTTAGAAAGTAGATCGAAATCTACTTTATACCGGCAGTGCCAGACATATGGGCGATCGAAGGGGAGCACAACTTCTTGGAGACAGAGATGGTAATGGTATTCTTTACTGAGAGCTGATTTCTGGGCGTGGAACCCCTCTTTAGCCTGTTCGATTGAAAGTATTCGAATGGAAGGGGGGAGAAGGCCGTTTAAGGATCTGAGGAGCCTTTTTTGGGGATAAGGGTTTTGTAGGCAAAAGTGGGCGACTTGTCCTCTGGCATGAACGCCGGAGTCAGTCCTTCCGGAGGCGATAAGGCGGACATGTTCTTTGGTAATGGTATGTAGGGGTTTTTCAATAGATTCTTGGATGGAAAGAGAGTGTGGTTGTTTTTGCCATCCGGCAAAATCGGTGCCATCATAGGCTATTGTCATTGTGTAGAGATTCATGGGCTATTTTTTTGATAGATGGAGGCTAGAGGATCTGCTTGAGCAGGTTTTAAGAGCTCTACTGGAGCGCCTGTCTCTCGTATCTCTCCTCCTCGAACGAGAGTAAATAGAGCGATATTTGGGGGAGCAAAGAGGCGAAATGGAAATGTGGATCCAACGCCTCGTGAGACGAAGAGAGGCCTGCCATCTTTAATGTAGAAACCGCTTCTTAAGGCGTGATTTGGGCCGAGAAGTCGTTTTCCGATAAAGGGCAGGTTGACCTGTCCTCCATGTGTATGACCAAAAAGGAAAAGGTCCCCGGGAAAGCTTGTTAGATGTGAGTAGATCTCTGGGCTATGGGCAAGGACAATTCCAGGGGCCTGTATATCCCAGCCTTTGTATGCGATAAAGGGCGAGCAGTTGCCTGTGCTGAGATCTCCAATTCCTGTGAGGTTGAGGAAGTGCTCTTGAGTGCCGACTCGCACAGTTTCATTGTGAAGGAGGGTAACTCCATGGAATTTATAGAAATGGACGAGCTCTTCATTGGGAAGTAAAGGAGCCGCATGTCCTGTAGATGGTGTGGGAATTCCGAAGAGCTTGTTAAAGCCCTGAATAACTGGATGGCAATCTGGGGGACCATATGAAATAGTTCCAGAAGTTGTTACAGTAGCATATTTATCGTAGTCATGGTTGCCAAGACAGGCAAATATCCCTAAAGGAGCTGATAGATCGCTAAAAAAGCTATCTGCAAGAGATCTATTAGGGAAGGCAGCATAGGAGAGTAGATCCCCTGAAAAAAGGATGAGATCAGGAGAGATCTTTTGGATCTTATTTTTAAGTCGGTTGAGAAAAGAAGGCGATGAGTACTGATTAAAATGCAGATCTGAGAAATGGACGACTTGCATTCCTTCAAGCTCTTTTGGAAGTGTCGGTATTGGTATCGTGTATTTTGAAAGAGTAAGAAGATAGGGCTCAATAAATCGAGGCCAGATGCCTACAATAGAGAGAGTGCAACAAGCATCCCATATCCGTTCAAACCAAGATCTTCGTGAAGTCATAATATTTTTTAGGATAGCAGCCCCTCTGATGAATCAGAGGGGGCCGCAAAATTCTTACATCTCTTTGAGATGAGCAGAAACTTTTTTCGTCATTTGGAACATATCAATCTGTTGTCTACCAATGACTTTTCCGAGTTTCTCATCGGGGTTGATCTGCCGGCGTTGTTTTGGATCTTGCAGTTTTTTTGCTTTGATGTATTGCCACAGTTTTTTGGTTACCTCAGTTCGAGGCATGGGTCCTTTACCCACGATTTCTGCTAAGGCGTCACTAACTTTGACTGGCCTTTTCAATGCGGATTGTTTACTCATATATTCGATCTCCTTACAAGATAATGAGGTACACTCATAATGCTATGTTGCGATATTCATCCATGAAAACATCTACAACACAAAATGTGTCTATGCTGTTAAAGGGAACAGCCCCTCTTAAGTCATAGACTGTTATGTCCCTACCGAGGGAGTATGCCGTTTTGTCAATTTTGAGACACGAAAAAAGAACGCTTCTGTGAAATCTGTGCCATCTACCGAAAAAGGAGAAAAGGAGAAAATTCGGCTTTTACATAGTTGTGAGGGCATAACTGCGCTTTGGAAGAAGGTTGCATCTTTTTGTTCGATTGAGGGGAAAATTGCGCATATAAAGCGAAATACTGGTAGTAAATTGCAGAAAAATCCTTGAGGTCGAAGAATCTTTAGGCTAGAAGCGCAATAGCGGGGAGGACTCCTGCTGAAGAGAGAAAGATCATTCCTGCTACTAAGATGATGGCTCCAAGGGCCATAACACCGAGGGCAACCTTTAAGTTGTCTTGTGCAATAACTAGAGAGAGGGAAAGGGTGCAAAGAGAGAGTACTATAAAGCATCCTCCAAGACCTGCCTGTGTCATAAATACCTTTTGGACAACGGGAAGGCTCTTATCCCAGGCGAGAGCAACTTTGTCTGCTGTGTATTTGCAAGCGGGGATAACATAGTTTGTTGTAGCGTGCTTTGTACCTTGCCATGCGCTTTGCATAGCAGTGCCTACTTTACTCGAAAAACTTACCCCTTCTGTTGCTGACATAGAAATGCTCTCCTTACGTAATATGATTGTACGTCTACTCTATATGAGGGGCTAAATTATGGCCAATTCATTCTTTGCTCGCTATCCATTAAACCAATTGCTTGCTATACTCGCTCCTTTCAAAACTCTCTTTTGGGGCAGTAGCTCAGCGGTTAGAGCAGCGGACTCATAATCCGTTGGTCGTAGGTTCAAACCCTACCTGCCCCATTTTTTATCCATCGGCGCCGGAAAACCCAGCCATTCATGGCCGATCAAGTAAGGCACCAAAATTAATATAGGCAAAATTTTCCGAATTCTTGCACAAATGTTATCAAAATGGTAGCATTGGTGTATGGGTAAAAAAGATTGTTTGTTTCAAATTGCTGATAGTCAACAAGGGTACTTTACGAGTTTCCAGGCGGAAAGGTGTGGATATGCGCGCTCGCATTTTCAAAGACAGCTTCTTTCTGGAGAATGGATTAAAGAACAACGGGGAATATATCGGCTAGCACGGTATCCTGTGACTGATCGTCCTGAATTGGTTGTGTGGGGTTTGTGGAGTCGCTCCAAGAAAGGGGAAATACAGGGAGTGTGGTCTCATGAAACAGCTCTAGACGTGTATGAATTATCTGATGTTATGCCAGCAAAAATGCATATGACGGTACCGATCTCATTTCGAAAAAGGATATCGATTCCACCGCTTTTGGTTCTTCACTATGCGACTCTTCATGAAAAGGAAATACGTGCTCAACAAGGATATTTTATCACTACACCGTTACGAACGCTCATTGATGTTATTGAAGAAGGGGTTCTTTCTCATGATTTACTATTGCAAGCATTGAGAGAAGCATTACAAAAAGGACTTGTTTCTAGAAGAGATATTGAAGCGACAGGAAAAGATTCTCCAATAAGAGGTTTGCTCAATGAGCTCACGATTTAAATCTGCAGCAGATTTTAGGCGCAGCTTAGAAATGAGGCTTCATTCGCATTCTTTGGCAACTGGAATTGATTTGCAACGTTTGAGAAAAAAAGTAGCTTTTGATCGATTTCTTGCAAGGATTTTTGCTCGAGAAACAAAAAGTTTTTTTCTTAAAGGTGGGTATGCGATGGAGCTGTATTTGTCGACAGCTCGGGCAACGAAAGATATCGATTTGACGACGCTTTTACGCACGGAAGATAGCGATATAATGAGAGCTGTCATTTTAGAAGAATTGCAGGACTGCTTAACTCATGATTTTGATGATTTTTTTATGTATACGATAGGTACAAGTGATATAACCCTAGATAGTACCCCTTATGGTGGTGTTCGTTATCCGGTATCCTCTTTTGTTGCCGGAAAATTGTTCGTGAAGTTTCAACTCGATGTTGGTGCTGATGCTATTGTGACAAAAACGGAAGTCATTCAAGGTCCAAATTGGTTAGATTTTTGTCACATTCCGCCACCGACGTTTCATATGATTTCAGTAGAACAACAAACAGCTGAAAAAATTCATGCCTATACTCTGCCAAGAACGAAAAGGATGAATACAAGGGTAAAAGATTTAATAGATATTGTCCTTCTTATACATCGAAGAAATATAGATATCGATAGTCTTCGAGAAGCTGTCAAACTTGTTTTTCGAGTAAGAAAAACACATGATATTCCTACGAAATTAGCTCCTCCTCCTTCTAAATGGCAGATGAAATTTACTCATTTAGCCCAAGAGTGTGCTCTATCCGATGATATGTCTCTTGCATATACCGAGGTCTGTCATTTGTATGAGCAAGCAATGTGTCTATCTTGAGCTAATGGTCGTGGTGTACCGACGGTGCAACGAGGTGCATATCGCACCGGTAAAATCGAGCACAATTGAATAGCATTTGCTCTTTAACGTGTTTATTACCGCTCCTCATAGCGGTTGGATGATGTTGGTTCTTGAGGTGTTCTCTCGCCCTCATAATCCGTTGGTCGTAGGTTCAAACCCTACCTGCCTCATTTTCTTAAGATGCCTATTACTGTTATTCGCACCAAAGGTCATGCCACAGTCTGTGAGACTTTCGATCCATCTTTGGCTTGTCACCTCGGTCCGAATTTATAGAAAGAATATTGCACTACCATTTTCATGTAATTAATATTATTTTTGGTATAAATAGAGTAATAACTCAAGTTGCGTGATTATTCCTTTTGGGTGGCTGGCTGCGGCAAATAATCTACTTCGTGTTGCTTCTTGCTAAGGTAAAAACCTTAGCTAAAGTCGCAACACTCGTATCTTATTCCCCTCGCGAAGCCCCTAAAAGTAATAATCACGCAACTTGAGTTAGTAGATGAGATATGTTAGTTGCGTATTTAAGAATTGGTGATCTAACTGTGAACCCGAAAATACCAGAAAATCAAGACATACCCAAATCGGGCGCAACACCTTTACCTCCAACAACAACCGGCACAATGGGCGATCATCAAATCGTGTTGTATGATCCAAAGGTGGCGAGCCAATCTCCATTAAAAAGAATAGCCCAAACTTTTCAGGAAAGAGTTTCTCAACTCCTTCGAAGATCTCTTGAGAAAGAAAGATATGCTGCTCAGCATTTGAAGCAATATGGTGAAGGAAAGATTTTTGTTCTTCTAGGTCACTCTACAGCTGGAAAAACATCCATTATCAAGCAGTTGAGGAGAGAACAGCCTGAATGGATAGAGTCAGGACAGGACATACACTTTCCTTCACAGGATGCTGACTTAGTTCGTTCTAGAGCACCTGAATTATATGAAAGAATGGCGCCTGCAATGGAGCATGTGGATATAGGTCATGCAGTTATGGGAGATGTAGTTCTTTGGAAACCCGGCATTTCAAAGGCTGTGCAAGCAGATGCGCAAGCTGCTTTGGAAGAAGCTAGGAAAATGGGTTTAGACACTCCTTCGCGAGATGCAGATATTGTAAAAGACATGGAACCAGAACTATATAAAAGGATGGCTCAAGCTGTAGAGCATGGAGATATAGCCCGTGTGTTATTTGGAGATAGGCCTCCCCGTTGGAAGGCAGATATACCACCGCACGTGAAGGAAGACGCACAAAAGGCCTTTGAGGAAGCTAAAAGGAAAAAAGATACCTTTCCACTTGTGGATTACACACAAGAACATGAAAGAAAAATGGAAGAAGAGGTTATTGAACACGCCATGCGTGGGGAATCGGTTATCTTTGATCCCTATGATGAAAAAGCATTTTTGGCGCGCATGATAGAAAAGAATAACTTTGCTCCTCTTAAATTGGGATTGGCTTATTGTCCATTTCCTGATTTGGCAGAGCGAGTTGCAAAGAGAAACATCAATGCACTTGCCAGCGGTCGACTGGATGATTACCGAGATCCTCTTGCACCTTTAGAACAATTTTGTGATTTTTATAGGCCGGCAGAACGTGGAGAGACAGTTCTTGATACGCTTCATAGGTCAGAAGTAGAACAGGCGTTTGAACATGCTTTTAAACAACAGGCTGATTTTCTGTTAAAACAAGTTCAGGAGCCCACAACCGCTGATAACGAACATACTGACTTGGTGAAAAAACATGATGACATGAAGGCAGAAATAATGAAGAAATTAGGTTTTTCTGATCCAAGTGTAATGGATGTAGACATTACTACAAGTCGTCAAGGAATTGATTATTTGTTTAGGACCAATGTTATGACACCATCTGAGTCGTCAGCAATTATTCAAGAATGGAAATAACACAAAAAAGAGCGTAATATATTTCTGGTCAGGACTATTACCCCCGATTGAGACCCATCATCTCACGAATACTGGCTACAAGAAACAATCTGCTTCGCGAAAGCTCCTTGACAAGGTAGCAACCTTACCGTCATCGCAATACTCGTAACCTGTTCCCTTCACTCAGCCTGCGTGGGACGATAAGTCGCAATCAGGGGTTAAAACCCAAGTTGCGCCCTACATCACGCTTGAACAGATCTACACGTAACAATTGAAAAATTAATTCCTTCGGGCAAGTATTAACTTGCCCGTCAGCATTTAATTTTCCACTTGTTACGTTCGATTGTGTTCAAGCGTGATGTAGGGCGCAACTTGGGTTTAAAGGATCATATTCACACTAGTAGGCAATATCTACAAAATATAGGTTCTCTCTTTGATCGACATGCAGAAGTGTAGTGCCGCGCCCACTATTCAAAGATCCCATCAGTGTGCGCTGTTTTGCTGATATTTTACAAATCTCCTCAGATGATTGGTTCCAACACCAGACTTCTCCAGATACAGTATTAACCACCTCTTTTTCATAAGCATGAATTTGATGTTCACTATATACAGCCTCATTATTATGTAGATCAACAAAAATAGGTGACTTACTTAAAAAATTCTCTTTGAATAGAATCAATTGTCCATTATCACAAAGCTGCTTTAAAGAAACCTTTTCTGTGTTAAGAGGGATGCTTTTTTCAATAGAAGAGACGACCTTTTCATCGTTTGTCATGGTCCTGACGGTTAACGAGGATGTATTTTTTTGAGAAGGGTTTGGTTCTATCAAATAAAGTTTATTCCCTTGAGCGTAGGCAGAGATACAATCAAGTGTTACGTGATTGCCTGTCGGAGAATAAAGATCAAGTTCACGCTCAGTATCTTTAAAGAGTCCGACATGAGTTGAGAGGGGCAAGAAAAAAGCATCTGAAGTTTCCACTTCAAATAAGGGGGACGGGTTTGAAGCAGATATTTTGTAGCCAATTAACTTCCTATCGCCTTCTTTCTTTATCATTTGATAGCTAAATCCACTAGAGGTTAAATGTAATCTATCACGTTTATCTTTATGCGCATAAGGTAGTGCTAATGTCGAGCTAATATCTCCAGTATTAGGGTCGATAAGATAAATGTTCTCTTCTCCTATAAACTGAAGGGTAATATAATCGTCAACGCGATTTAGGCAATAGCTCTCCGAAGCTATTCTTGATGGTTCAGATATCATAGGGGCTTGAGACGTATTCAAAGCAAAACCTGGTATTAGGGGGATACCCCACTCCATTTTTTCTGTTTTCATATTATAGGCCAAAAGGTATGGCGGAAGTCTGTTGTCAGAAGGATGATACACTCCAGCCATAAGATCCCCGTGCACAAATACTGTTCTCATAGAATTGAATGTTAATCGTCTAGTGAATTCTGGATCCTTGTTAAAGATTTTCTTATCTTTGCAAAATGTGTTAAGAGGTATATAAAAAATATGTTCAATATCACTGTCGCTAAGATTAGGTAACAACTTAATTAATGTATGGATGTGAGGGATGGCCAATCTCAAAGAGGTTGACTGTAAAGCTTGTAATAGATGCTTACCTATGGTAGCTATTTGGCTGTCTGAATTAGCATTCAATCTTTCCGAGATAGTAATTTTATTTTGAGGGGTCTCTCTTCTTAAAAGATCCGCAATAATATAGCCCTTTCCTGGCCATTTATCCATCGGTATATTTTGCAATTGACTTAGTATAAAATTAAGAAATTGCAAATGAGAATCTGTTTGTGACAGCGTCTTATATAAAAAATTATTAAACCTTCTAAAATAAAGGATTTCTATAAAATTGGTGGGAGACTCAAGTTGGCCAATCCCTGAAAAGGCAAATTGGGATAATACTTCTTGCACTGTTGATTTATTAAAAGTTTCTTTTGCTGGAATATTGAAGTTGGCCCCTGTTGACTGTTTTATAAGCCAAAGTAAATAATAGCCCGCTTTATTGTTAGACTCTTTTATATAGTCGGTTGTAAGGTCTGAACAAGCCTCGCTAATTTCTATAATATCTAAACGCTTGAAAGCTTTCCCAAAGGACTCATTTAATTCCTCTTCACTTAGCCACACTGATTCGTTTTGAGTCATAAAAGTAGCGATAATAGAATTATCATCTTCTAGGGCACCTTTAAGTGCTTTTTCACATGCTGGACGCTCCAACATAGAGAAAGGAAAGCCCGACTTACAGATCTCTCGAAAGCGACAAGAGTGTTTCTTAACAAAACGCTCTACTTTACTGGTTGTCTCACTTACGTCTTCTTCCCCAACCTTCA
>Ga0180437_10006303_pt1 | contig 15861 bp, 21 predicted proteins | sample SS_ome_4_FD_132410 | JGI IMG/M metagenome (GOLD analysis project Ga0180437, IMG submission 132410) | Hypersaline lake sediment archaeal communities from the Salton Sea, California, USA - SS_3_D_1 metaG | ecosystem: Environmental > Aquatic > Non-marine Saline and Alkaline > Hypersaline >...
CAAACTTCCATCGCTGTCGGCTTGCCTGGAAAGAATACCTTGCGAGGAACCAGTATGAAAGGATTGTTGTATTCTGCGACTTCTACGCTTCGGTGCTCCAATCCGTCTTGGCTGATTCACCGTCAATAGTTACTCACGTCCTCCCGGCGCTCGCAAGAACCGATTACCTCGATCTCGCTCAACCGCAATACCTCAATCGCTTGGCCGCTGCGCTCGCCGAATCCGGCTCGCCGGTCATGCAGAAAGCGTGGGTGTTCTAATGCTACGTGTCATAGTGCTCCTATCAGGCGGCCTCGACTCCGCCACACTACTCTACTCCGTGCTCAAGACGGGCCGCGTCGCTCGGGCCGTCAGCTTCAATTACGGGCAACGTCACTCCGTCGAGCTGTCGGCAGCGAGGCAGGTGTGCGCTGCTGCGAACGTCTCACACACAACCATAGCGATCCCCCGCCTCAGCGACGCCCTGCCGAACTCAAGTTTGACGGATCGGCGAGTGGCGGTGCCAGAGGGGCACTACGAAGAAGAAAGCATGAAAGCGACGGTGGTTGCGAACCGCAATATGATTTTGCTCGCAATCGCGGCTGGTCATGCAATCGCGCACGGCTTCGACACGATAGCCTACGCAGCGCACTCGGGCGACCACGCAATCTACCCGGATTGTCGGCCCGAGTTCATTCGCGCGATGCGGCAGGCTCTCGCGTGGTGTGACTGGAACCGGATTGACCTGGAAACGCCTTTCAGCGATATGACGAAGGCGCAAATTGTAACGGAGGGGCACCGCCTCGGCGTGCCGTTTGAATTAACGTGGTCTTGTTACAAAGGAGAGCAGCAACACTGCGGGAAGTGCGGGACATGCGTAGAGCGCCGCGAGGCGTTCAAGCTGGCTGGCGTGCCCGATCCGACACGCTACGCCGACTGACGCTCCCGCTCCAAAGCCAGAGCGGCCTTCTGGTCCTCCGGTGACAGCTTCAGCCAGTTGGCGGCAATCGCGGACTCCGCATCCCAATAGGACAACTCGTGCCCATCGGCAAGTGCAGTCAATCGTTCTCGCTCTAGTTCGTATTTCTCTAACGTCATCGCATCACCTCCAACCCCAATTATACCAGACATGAAACTTACAATCACAAAACGCTTCCAATTCGACGCTGCACACCGGCTTTTAGGCTACGATGGGTTGTGCGGGTCGATTCACGGGCACCGCTACGTGGTCGAAACCACGTTCTCCGGCGAACAGGACGAGCTGGGGATGATAGCCGACTTTGCGAAACTCAAGAGGGTCATCGGCGAGTGGATCAAGCGCAACTGGGATCATGCCCTGTTGCTGCATCGCGATGATCCAACTCCCGTCATGCCTGGGCAGCGGGTAGCGATGCTGGACCGAAACCCAACGGCAGAAAACCTTGCGCGGGAACTTGCCCAAGCGATCATGGGCATGTACCTCGGCGCGGGAGTCGAGTGGGAGCGGGTGCGAGTGTACGAAACGCCGGATGCTTATGCGGAGGTGCTGCGATGAAACTCTTTGCAGAATATACCTTTCACGGCTCACACTGGAACGAGAAGTTCGCGAGCGTCGAGGATACATCCGGGCGCGTCGCGTTAATTCATCAGGTAGCAGAGTGCGACCCGCTCGAACTGCTGCGGAACATCCACGGGCACCTATGGACTGTGCGGATCGAGGTAGAGGGGGATGAAACAAGAGGGCTTGTTGCCAACTACAATAACCTTCAAGCAATCATCGCGACGCTCGACTTCACCTTCTTGCCGCTCAATCCCTTGATTCTGGGATACCTCAAGGAGCTGTGCGGTGTGGAGTCAGACGAGGAGGTTACACTTTTGGATGAGTGGGGGTCGGCTGGCAACTTGGAGGTTGTCCTTAACGCAATTACTGCGGCCGTCATAAAGGAAGTTTCCAGGCCGGGCATCCGGCAGGTGACGGTTACACTGTACGAGACAGGCCCGGCCGCGCACCGCAATGTCCGGGCACTCTACGCCGAGCAAACCGTGGCGTTCACGCCGGAAGGAGTTGCGGAGCCGTGGTGAAGGTGAAGCGATACTCGGTCAACGAGATTTTCTATTCGATCCAAGGCGAAGGGGCGAACGCTGGCGCGCCAGCGATCTTTATTCGGTTCGCCGGTTGCAATCTCCAATGCACGAAGGCAACGGTCGGCTGGGATTGCGACACGGATCATCGCTGTCGGCAGACGTACACGATGGGGGAGATCGCGCACATCTGCGCCGATCTCGCCGCTGGATTGCGCCACAAGCCGATGGTCGTCTTGACGGGAGGCGAGCCGTTTGTGCAGTTGGGGGGAAGCGCGATGGTGGCTGACCCCTTGATAGATGCCTTGCGGTGCAGGGGTTTCGGTCGTATTGCGGCTGAAACGAACGGAACGCTCGGCCACTTCCTCTGGCCGGACTGGGTGTGTGTGAGCCCGAAGCCGGGCACAGAGGTCTTGCAAAAGACGGCCGATGAAGTCAAGATTGTCCTTGCCGATGGGCAACCGATCCCCGAGTGTGACATCGCCGCTTCCCACTATTTTCTGAGCCCGGCCTGGGCGAGCGTCGGCATGGATGGCAAGGCCGTGGCGTGGTGCGTCAAGCAAGTTAAGGAGAACCCACAATGGAAACTGAGCCTGCAAACCCACAAGTTGATCGGAGTGCCGTGACATCTGGGGTGGTGGTAACGTGGCCGATGTTCCGGCGTAATTGCCAAAGGATAAAGGAACGGATCAATAAGCGGCTGATTGCCAACCCTGCTCGGCCCTTTCCAGGCATCTACGGCGTGCCGACGGGCGGCTGCTTTGTCGCACAAGAGGTGTCGCGATTGTTCGGCGCGCTGCCGCTCGACGAGCCAGCCGAGGGTTGCATCGTTCTAGACGATGTTGTAGACAGCGGCAAAACGCTCGAACGATACCCAGACGCCTTGCAGCGAGACGCGATGTACCGCAAGCCGACAAGTCCGGCGAACCTCGCGCCCGAAGCAGCGACCGCGCGCGGCTGGATCAAGTTCCCTTGGGAGCACAGCAGCACGCCGGAGGATGCCGTTGTCCGGCTCCTGGAATACATCGGCGAGGACCCAACGCGAGACGGCCTCGCCAAGACACCGAGCCGGGTGTGCCGGGCTTTGGCGGAGATGACCGAGGGGTACAAGCAAGACCCGGTGGAGGTCCTGGGCACCCGGTTCGAGTCGACGTGGGACGAGATGGTTGTTCTGCGCGGCATCCGGTTCTCTTCGCTGTGCGAGCATCACATTCTGCCATTCACCGGCACGGTGGACATCGCCTATATCCCATCCGTTGCTGGGGTAGTGGGGATCAGCAAACTCGCGAGGCTCGTTCGCGTGTTTTCGCGGCGGCTCCAGATTCAAGAGCGGATGACCGAGGAGATTGCCCGAGCGATTATGGACAACCTCAAGGCGGAGGGAGTGGCCGTGGTTGTCCGAGCCCACCATCATTGCATGGGGTGTCGCGGTGTTCGGCAGCCGGACGCTGCAATGGTTACGTCTTCTATGCTCGGCTGTATGCGGCATTCTGGCCCTGCAAGGGCCGAATTCTTTGCCCTGGCCGAGGCGTAATGCGGGGTGCGCGGTATAATAGTAGGTAGTCAAAACTACCGCACGACCAATTAAGTTAATTGGTCGACCCCCAATCCAGGAGAAACGACATGGCGAAAACGAGCAGCGCGACCGCAGACCCCGCAAAGGCGAGCCCGAAGGAACAGCCGTCGCGGCCGGAGCACGCTGTCGGCACTTGCCCGAAGTGTGGAGCCCACTTGATGGTCCTTCGTCATACGGGCAGCGAGCGATACGCAATGTGCTCCAAGCTGATGAGTGGCGAGTGCGACTCGCGGCTGATCCCAGTGACGGCCGCGCTGGAGGCGGCAATCAAGACCGCCAACCTGCCGCAAGCAACCCCGGTCAGACGGATGGTGGCCGAACACGTCAAGGGCACCCCGTTCTACACACAGACGATCTTCCGAGTGGAAGGCCGACCTGGGCTCTACCGTCGAGTTGCGATGAAAGCGGGAGAGCGGGTGAAGTTGGGGCCGGGAGAGGCAATCGCCGTGAGTCGATGGCGCGACGGAGAAGTTGCTTTGGGGATCGCTGACGAGGAAGCGACGGAAGTTGCGAGCCCGGTCGATCCCGCCACCTCAGCGTAAGGGGAAGGCCATGACGAGACGCGAAACGCGCCGCACTGTCGCCAAGTGGTCTGGGGTCGAGGGTGAATACATCCGCGAGCTGCCGAGACTTCCCGGCTTCGAGCTGGTCATCACCTTCCGCTATTCGGGCACTCGCGACGAAGGCAGCAAGTACGGTGGGCCAGACAATCTCGGTTCCGCCCCAATGATTGATGAGGAGTGGACGCTCGTTGAAGCGTTCTTAACGTCGCCGCATTGCAGGACCATCCCCTTGACGAAAGAGGAACAGGAGCATCTGTTTTTCGCTTGCGAGGAGGATGTGCAAGCGGTGGAACTGGACATCGAATCAGCAATAAGAGGATCGTAACATGACATGCCAGATGAGCCTAGTGGGCTTTTTGTATCGGCTAGGTATTGCCCCAAACACGCCACCCGAACACAAGACGCCTGACGAGTGGCAGCAACTATTCGGAGTCGAAGTCATCGACCCCGACGGCTGGCGAATCGACAATCACCCGTGGGGGGAACCGTTGACGGCCGAGGAATTTCTTTCCCGCTCGTATGCCAGCACGACGTGCGATCTCGATGTCCACGAGGGCGGCGTGGTGGTGACATACAGGGAAGGTCATTTCGAGAAGCAGAAGCAGAAGCCGACGGATGACCCGGAGTGCGCGGATTGCGCAGCGTACAAGGCGCAACTTCAAGCGATGGAGGATGCGACTGTCGTACCGCCCGACATTGCGGAACTGCTGGAGCGGATCAGGGTGCTTGAGGTCGATGTCGCCGCTTTGTCGAAGCATATCGGCCGATACCGTGACTCAAGAGCGACCTATCGCAAGCAAGCAATGTTGCTGGCGCAATGCTTGGGGTACAAAGGCGCAGGACTGCCGGAAGCGGACGATTGGCGGCCGTGCGTCATCCGCGCGAATACAAGGGGCCTAAAGCATGGCGGGAAAGGGCAGAACGATGCCGAAACCGTACACGAAGGAAACGAGCAGCGTCTTGAAAAAGACGGCTGATGACGAACCGATCTTTTGCCTTGTCGGACGAGATCGGTTTGCGGCTTTGGTGGTTCGCATATGGGCGGAGATCGCCGAGGCATCCGGTGTGGATGCGGACAAGGTGGAGGACGCGAGGCAATGCGCTGAGGCGTTGAAAGCGTGGGTGCCAAAGACAGAGCCGAGTTAAGTGCGAAATGATAAAGCTCAAAAAGGAACCACGTTGCCCGCACCTTCCGGCGAGGTGTGAGACGACGGCCTGGGGTGAAGCGGAGCCGTTTATAGTTGCACCCCGCGCTCGCTTGGTCCATCGTGTTCGGTCCATCACCAGCTACGCTTGGCCGGATCGGGGGCATGTGTCGGTGACGTGTTGGTGCGGGTATTGCTTCAACCTCAGGCCCGAGCAGGTTGCAGACGCTCTTGTGGCGAACCCGCCCGAGAATCGGCTCATGTGTGAGCATTGCGAATGGATGGCCGCGAAGTGGAGGCAGCCGCCGACGGATGAGCTGGCTGGTCGTCACGTCCATCGTGGGCGGCTGGTGCCGGTTAGGACGTGCTGCCAAGGGGGGTGATTGATGGCGGAGCGGATCGTCACGACGCTCTACTTCATTGGTGGCCCAATGCACGGCGTCTCGTGTGAGGTGGGGGGTGGTGTAGTGCCCGCGCTCCGGTTCGAGGGTTCGTCGTCTTGCTATAACCTTCACACCTTCGATGATGGGGATGGCCGCGTGGATGCGTGCTACGTTCACGATCAACTGCCCGTAGGTGAGGCGAAGTGGATATGGCTGGCAACCCCGAGGGGGGCGTGGCGCAAGGAGGGGGCCGCGAGGCGGCAAGTCGGTGGTGGAACTCGGCTTGTCCAATTCGACGAGGAGTGATAGCCTGGGGTGCATGACCCCAGACGAACAACTGACCGCCCTCCGTGATCCGCTTGCGTGGGTAAGCCGATTCTGGCCTAAGATGGTGCTGGCACCGCATCAGGTCGAGATACTCCAATCGGTCGCGGCAACTCCCGAGACGTTCTGCCACTCGGGCAACTCGTTGGGGAAAACTCGATCAGCCGCACTTGCGGCCTTGTGGTTTTTCTGCACGCGATTCCCGGCTCGCGTCATCGTTAGCAGTTCGTCGAACAAGCAGCTAAAGAACGCGCTCTGGCCGGAGGTAGCCAAACTGATCCGAAGGGCCGCAGAGCCGCTTGGGTTGCTCGTCACGCACATGGAAGTCCGAGTGACGGACCCGCAGACAAGGCGGCCCTACGATGACCATTATATGCGGTTCTTCACCACCGATGATGTCGAGAACTTCCAGGGGATTCACGAGGACACTGACATACCGCGAGTGTTTGTGATCTTCGAGGAGGCATCGGCTATTGCGGATGAGTTCTACGACGCGGCGGCGAGTTTTGCGGATCGCATCCTGGTAATCAGCAACCCACTGACGACCAACAACTTCCTTTATCAGTATTGCGTGAAGGGCGATGTTGATGACCCAGAGAATCCGGGCGAGAAATTTAGGCGTGTCATTCATATTGATGCCGACAATACGCCGAACATCATCGGTGGCAGGGAGTGGAAAGCGTTGGGCCACAAAGGGGAGCCGCCGACTCTGATACCTGGGATGTTGACGTGGCGGCAGTATCGACACCGAATTGCAACGCGCGACCCGTTGTGGGTGCTCCAGAGAATCCACGGTCAGTTTGATCGCTCCGGCACTTCGCTCATGTTTCCGCCAGAGTGGCTTGACTTGTGTGAGGAGATGTGGCCGCTCGCCAAAGACCTCCCGCGCGGACCCTTCGGCCTTGGAGTCGACGTGGCGGAGGGCGGTCGCGACTATTCTTGCTGGGCTCTGGTGGATCGCTGGGGTCTATTCTGGATCGAGGTAATGGATACGCCTGATACTTCTGTGATTGTGCCGCATACCCTCAAGGTCATGCAGAAACATAATGTTCGCTCGCAGTCCGTGCTGTTTGACCGAGGCTCCGGTGGCAAGCAGTACGCCGATCTACTGCGGGCTCGCGGCTACCCCGTGAGAGCAATCTCCTTCGGAGGCGGCGCGCACGACAAGCAGACCTACAAGAATTGTCGGGCTGAGATGTACTGGCGGCTGCGACAAGCGATAGATCAATCACGGTGGTCGAAAGTGACAACGCCAGAAGGGCGGGACAAGTGGGAACGATTCTTCGCGATTGCTCCCGGTCAGCATTTGCTCCGCGAGGAGTTAGCTGTCTTGCCGATAGACAACGATGGGGAGGGCCGTATGAAGATTATGCCAAAAGGTCCGGCACCGAAGGGCTCGAAAGCCCCCACAATCAAGGGGGCACTAGGTCGCTCACCAGACCGGAGCGACGCTGTGGCTTTGGCGTGCTACGCACGCTTCGGTCCTGGCCCTCGTCCGAGCCGAAAGTACGCTGGCTCGGTTGTCGCACGCCCACAAGCTGCCAGGGAAGTTGAGCAAGCGGGGCTGCCGGTGGCGGAACGAGAGCGGCGAGACGAGTGGCGCAGGCGGATCAGAAAACGAATCTTTGGGCAATAGCCAGCTTGACAGCAGCCCAAGCGACAACTACGGTGTTTGCATGACCGTACCCCCAACTCTACGCTTTCTTTGGCATTGGCTGACGTGGCCGATGCGCCGCACTCCGACGGAACGCGACCTCGCGACGGCGCTCGCGGAAAAGGACTCGGCAATTCAGCGCGGGCTTACCGCAGTCCGTAGAGTCGCTGACCTTGAAGCGAGGCTGGAGCGGCGCGCAAAAGAGATTCGAGGGCTGCGCGGCACCTTGGACGAGGCCAACGGCCGAGCCGCAGCGGCGAAGACGCAAGTGGAGATAATGCAGGTCGCACTTGAGAATATCCGCTCGCAATACAAGAAGGATGTTGCGATAGCGGCCCGCTGCGAGGCGTTCGGCACCGATAAGCCGCCTGCACAACCGAGGGCAAGAAGATGAGTTCCATAATCGAGTCGGCTGTTAAGCAGGGCCAATCACACGGCAAGCTTGTTCGGTCGAGATTCCAGCGAGAGGCTGGGGGCTTGACGATTCCTGAGGGCGGGCTGGCTGCTGGCGGCATCGCGATCAATCCGAGCGAGCAGTACCTCAATCAATACCGCGAGCAACGCGAGTATCGGTCGCAAGAGCAACGATTTCGTGGCTGGCCCTACGCGGCTGTGCGACCGATAGCACAGACAATCGCAGGCCAATCGTTCATGCTCGCGAAGGCCCCCGCTGGTCAAGGAAACACGGCCAACGCAAACCGAGGCACGCTTCGGAAAGACGCCGGAAAACGAAACGTGATGGTTGTGCCGCATCGGGGAGTCTTTCGTGTCCCCGATTTCATCGTGGATGCGGTCAAGCGTCCAGCCGAGGGGCTTGACCTATACGACTCACACCCGCTCCTTGATCTTCTGCAACACCCAAACCAGTTTATGGTCCGGTGGCAGCTTCTATACTGCATAGTCGGCTCGCTTGAATTGACCGGCTGGAGCCACCTGTGGTTGACCGAAGATCAGGGCAGGCGTGTTGTGTGGCCGCTGCCGACATCTTGGGTGACGCCGGTCCACATGGAAGGCAATACTCCCAAGCCGTTTGCAAGGTGGGAGGTAAGGCCCGGCGGCTACGGCGAGCCGATTCCGGTGCCCGGCGAAGAGATTATCCCAATCGCCTACACAAACCCCTCGCATCTTCTTGGTGCCACGTCGCCGCTCGGCGCACAAGAGGATGCCGTGCTAACAGACGAGTCGATCCAGCGGGCACAGCGGGAGGTCATGGAGAACAGCATCTGGCCTCGGTATGCGATCATCGCTGGCGACCTCGACGACCCAGACGACCTCGACAGCCGAGGGATTCCTGGCCTTGGGCGGCCGCTGTTGGAACAGTGGCAGCGCGAGGAGCTGCACGACATTCTCAAGCAGCTTTACGGTGGCACGTTGCACGCTGGGGAGCCGCTGATCTTTGATCGGCTCATTAGGGACGTGAAGGAACTCGGCAACAAGCCCGCTGAGATGGACTTCGAGAAGGGTGGCGACATAACCCGGAAGAGAATCCTAACCGGCTTCGGCACCTCCGGCTTCATCATCGGCGAAACGGAACCGCACAGTCGCGCCGCCTCCGCAATGAGCAGAATGCACTTCGCGGACTTCACAATCAATCCGAAGATCGAACTCATCAGCCAGATTCTCACGGTATTCTTCGCGCCGCGGCTCGCGGTTGACAGTGAACCGCTGTACCTCTGGATCGACTATTATGAACCGGAGGATCGAGAGCAGACCAGAAAGGATGTTGAGTTGGCTGTGAAGGCGAGGGCAATCAATCGCGACGAGGTGCGAGAGACATTGCGCGGCCTCGCGCACTTGCCACCCTTGAAGGACGGGCAGAACTGCTATGTCCCGGCGATTGAGGAGTTGGTGCCCCTGGTGGCCGCAGACAACAATGTATCCAAGAGCGTTCAACCGCTCGAAGGCAAGGCGTTCGAGGAAGCTGCCATGTCACTGTGGGACAAGTCGCAAGCTGCCGAGGAGGCCGACCTGATCCCGGTGATCGAGGACCTGTTCGAGCAACAGCGGGTAGCGGTTGTGCGGAACCTCGAAGCTATGTTCGGAGATCGCGCGGCTTTGCCGAAGTCAACCGAGGGGCTCGCAGACCTGTTGTTTCATCCGGCCGAGTGGTACGAGCTATGGCACAACACACTCTACCCGGACATTCTCGGCGTAGCGGTGCGCGGCGCTCTTGAGGAACAGATACTGTTCGATCAAGCCAACGGTAAGGCGGTCGATCCCTACATGGAGTTGCCACCGGATGTCGCGCCGCATGTTCGCAACGAAGTCGACACAATTATGGCCCGGCCTTACTGGCGAGAGATTCACGACACGACCAGGGAGCAGCTTGCGGCGACGATAAATGAGGGGATGGCGAACGGCGAGTCGCTGTACGAATTGAGCGTGCGGATCGGAGTTTCTCCGACGGTGCCCGGCGCGAATCCTGGCGTCCTCGGTGCGGACAGCAACACAATTCGGGCGAAGCTGATCGCTCGAACGGAGACAACAGGTGCCCTTAATGCGGGGCACTTTGCCACCCAGATGGGGCTACGTGGTCGCGGGCTGATCGAGAAAAAGCAATGGCTTTCCCTCGTCGATGCGATGACGCGGCCGACGCACGCCGCACTCCATCTCGTGAAAATCCCGGTCTTGGCGATGTTTGACGTGGGCGGGGAGCCCGCACCGTACCCTGGACATTTCAGCTTGTCTGGAAAAGAGCGGTGCAACTGCCGTTGCACTAGCGTGTCTGTGGTGAAATAGAAAAGGTATTGACAGGTGCCGCAGTCCAATGATAGCCTCGCCGTCAGAATCGACGCTGGCAAACAAACGAAACCGATCACAACGAGGTGCCGGAAGCTGGCCGGAGAGGCAATGGACGCCTTGAGTGAGCAGATTGAAGCGTTAGCGGGCAGGAGTTTCTACGGTACGAGCGGCGTCGAGTTGGCTTGGGAAGACGGGCAAATCGTTGAGTTGCGGCTGCCAGTGCAATCACGACAGCGGTAGCGAGCGGGTAGCGGACCAACCGAACCCTTACCAGTCTGGCTGGTGGGGGTTTCTTTTTGGAGCGAACAATGAAAAAGAACGTCAAAAGCATCTTTGATCGCCTGACAGATCGCAACGATGCAGGGCATAACCGCTGGGGGATCGGCACGGCCGATGTCTACCTCCGACAGGTTGCCGAGTCGCTCGCCGGGACCGTCACACCAGACGAGTGGAAGCGGGCACTCAAAGAAGCCTCAGAGCGTCTTACTTATTGCTCGCCGGATATGCAGCCCACCGGAATGGACATTGAGCCGCCGAGCGGCCTTGAGCTGGAAGCCGACTTCGAGCTGAAGGCGGTAAGGACGGCCACGGGAGATATCCTCCACATTGCTCTGCCGACCACGAAGCGCACTCGCGGCTCCGTCGAGGGTGCGATTGGCGAGTTTGACGCCATCGTGACAAGTAGCCGGGTGGATCGAGACAGCGACATTCTCGAACCGAAAGGCGCGCAGATTGATCCCAAGTTGCCGCTTCTCTGGCAACACACCCCTTGGGAACCCATCGGAAAGCTCGTCGAAGTGTTGGTTCAGAACAGCAAGCGGATCAAAGCCCGCTTCGCCCTTGCCGACACCGCCCTCGCGCGAGACGCCTTGGTGCTGGTCGAGTTCGGCGCGTTGCGAATCTCGCACGGCTTCCATCCGATTGAGTGGGAGGACCGAACGAGCCGCGAAGGCGACTGGCTCGGCTTTCATATTCTCAAGTACGAGATGCTGGAAGTGTCGCTCGTCTCCGTGCCGTCTAACGTCGATGCCGTCATTACCGCCTTCACCTCCGACAAGCTCACCCACCCGAGCGTCAAGGGTTGGGCGAAGTCACTTCATGACGCACGGCCGACAATCGCGAAGGGCGTCACCTTAGCGACCGGCGAGGAAGTCAAGGAGGTGGAGATGGATGTCATTCTGCCGGAAGCGGAGGGCACGAAGGCTGGCCGCTCACTATCAAAGGCGAATGAGACTCGCTTGACGGATGCCCTGGCCGACACCGAAGAAATCATTAACTCGGAGGGGGCATCGCGTAGCATCGTTGCTCTCGCCGAGCGCGTGAAAGAGAAGTTGGAAGCAGTGCTCGATTCATTGACCTCGGACGAAGGCGAAGAAGGCAAACAATTCGAGGCAACGGTCGAGAAAACATTGGTTGGCATCGGTGACGTGCTCGCGTTCCTTGCGGTCGCGACAAAGGACGATGCCAGCCGAGCGCAGCGTGTCGTGAGTGGCAGGTTGACAATCCTTGATCGTGAGGAGTTGGCTGGCCTGCTTGATCTATGACTCTTTTTGGCGGAACCGTCCGCTGTAATCCTTTAGGAGAAACGTGATGAACGAAAAGCTGAAACAGTGGCTCATTGCCAAGGGCAAGGTTTCCGCCGATGCCTCGGACGAGGAGTTCCAGGCAGCGTTGGCGGCCGCGCTCGAAAGCAAAGAGCTGTCCGATGAGGAGTATGCCAAGATGGCGGACTCGACACCGGACAGAAAGAAGGAGTTGGCGGAGATCGTTGGCGGAGCCGTGGAAGCGGCGAACAAGCCGGTGGTCGAGGCGATTGGTGGCCTGACGAAGGCGCTCACCGCCACGCTGACCAAGGACGAGGGCACCGATCCTCCGGCCGATCCTCCGGCCGATCCCCCGGCCGATCCCCCGGCCGATCCCCCGGCCGACGGTGAGGACAAGGGGGTGGACATGGAGGCAATCGTCGCGCGGGTCAAGAAGGAGGTTCAGGCCGAGTTCGGCGAATTGCGAGTGCAGCCCGATCCGATGGACTCGGGGGCGGTCATCGCTCGCGCGGCAAACTCCGTGCGCGTCAAGGCGGCTGCGGAGCGGTATGCGCACACCCGCTCGGCCTTGATCTGCCCGAAGATGGCCACGCCGCACACCCCGCACCCTCGCGCGGGAAAGCAGGCGCTGGACCACAACAGCACCGGCCGCCCGCTGGATCAACTGAGCCAGCGCGACTACGCGCGGATCGGTGCGTACCTCAAGTTCATCTCGCCGCTCGGCTACAAGGGCAATCTGAGCCGGATGCCCGACCACGAGCGCGATCTCGTCCTCGATACGATCCACAAGGAATTGTGGTCGGGGGACATCGGCTATCGCAGCGAAACGAGCCCCGGCACGCACAAGCGGTACAGCCGCTTGACGGAGCGCGAGATGAAGGCCGTGCTCGACGAAGCGACGAGCGGCGGCTCCTACGCTGTGCCGCAGATTCTCGAAGACGCGGTGATCACCACGCCGATTCTTTACGGCGAAGTGTTCCCGCTGGTCGAGGTCATCCCGGTCAATCAGGGTAGCCAAGTGGACGGCTTCAAGTTGAGCGACATTGCCATCTCGTCCGGTCATGGCTCGGGCAATGTCGAAGGAACGGCAATGACCCTTGCCTCTACTGCCTCGCTGATCTCCAACTTCGACACGTCGATCTTTGCTTGCACGGCAGGGGTCGAGTGGGGTCGTGATTGGGAAAGCGATGCCGTGGTCGACTTCGGCCGACTGATGACCGAGCGCCTCGGCGAGAAGCTCAAGGAGTGGCTCGACAACCAGATCGCTAACGGCGACGGCACAACCGAGCCGACTGGCGTCTTCAGCGCGAGCGGCATCTTGAGCGTAGCGGCCGCCAATGGAACCTCCGGCCCTTACACCATCGGGGACATGGAAGACCTCGCTTGGAAGGTGACGAAGGCATACCGTGCCAGCAAGGGTGGGAACCGCTGTGCGTTCCTCGGCACCGACACCGCCTACAAGCGGGTTCGGAGCGTGCCGATCACGACCAGCGATGACCGCCGAATCTTCGGCTACAACATCCAGGATTACGAGGTACTGAACTACCCGTTCAAGGTGCAGGACGACATCACGAACGGGCGCATCTGCTTCGGAAACTGGGCGTGGTATCGGATGTTCCGACGGCTCGGTATTCGATTCGAGACGGCCACCGAGGGCGAAACCCTGATGCTCAAGAATACCAAGATTCTTGTCATGCGGGCGCGCTACGGTGGTCAGCCGACGCAAGGCGGCGCGTTCTCCAAGATGACCGACGGTGCCCAGACGGGCTGATCGAACTTGTCTGAGATTCACGGCCGGGGTGGCGCTCGCCTCCCCGGCCTACTCAGACGCCTCTTGTTTTACTGCAACCCCAAACTATACGAGGAACCCCCATGTCTGTTTATGTCAAGACTGGCGAGATCGGTGTTGAGATCGGCGACGACTTCAACTCCAACCCTGACTTCAAGCCGCTCTCAATTACGCTGCGCGGCAGGTGGTCAGCAAACCATGTGCCCCGTGGCACGACGGCAAAGCACTCACCGCTGTTGAAGCTCCCCGACCTTCCTGGGATGCACCTTTTTCTCAACGTGGACGAACGAACGGCGCGAGTCGTCGATCCGCTCCAATATGAGGAGAATGCATCTATCAAGTTGGCATGGCGCGAGTATCAGGCCAACCTGGAACCCCTGCCGGAGCAAGTCATCGAAGAGTTGGATGACCAACAGGTAGCATCATGGGTCTACTGGATCGGTCGCCTAATCGAGAAGGGCGAAGCGACATTGCTGGACGGCTCGGCAGCGTTGCCCGACATCGACGATCTGCCGGGTGACCCAATCATTTCTCCGTTCAACGCTCGCTACGGCTTGCCTCGGACTCTCGGCGAGATGAAGTTGTTTCTGGACCACACAAACATCTTCGAGCGAATGCGCCGTGATTTGCAAGAGGAGGCTGAGCCAGCGCGTCAGTGAGAAGGGAGGGGGCTGTGCATATAGGTGTGGTATACCCCACCGTGAAACGCTGGCCCAAGATGAGGTGGGTCGCTTGTGCGTTTAGGCGTCTCGGTCATACCGTGACGGAGGTATCAAGCCTCGACCAGCTCGCCTCACTTGAGGCCGATCTGGTTCTGTTCGCGCATCGCGGGGCGGGGCTGAATCATGCCGACGTGATCGCCCTCTCAAAGAAACGACAATGCCCGTGGGTTATGTGGTGGTTTGACTTGCTCGCAATCGAGCCGGGCAAGCCGCTCGCGGAGCAAAGCACCCTGCAAACCTACACCTCTCAGCGAATCTGGGAGCCGAGCGATGACTTGCAGGTTATGCGAATTATGGATGTTGTGTTCGTCAAGGAGCGAGGACTTCTCGCTCAATACCGCAACCTCGGCGTGAATGCCGAATACCTGGACCAAGGGTGCCCGTCATGGATAGGACAATGCGAGCACCGGGAGATTCCCGAGTGGGATGTCTTGATATTCGGCAACACGAGCAAGGCATGGAAGCAACGACGGCACGACGTAAGCGACTTGATTGCAGCGGGGTTTGCGGTAGCTTGGGCTGGGCACGCGGCAGGGGCACCGCCCTCCGCGTGCCTGCCCTTGCCTTGGTGCCCGCCAGCCGGGTTGCCAGCGTTGGCAAGCAGGGCCGCTGTTGTCCTGTCTGTGTCGATGCGAAGCGACGTAGAGGGCTATACGAGCGACCGCCTGTGGCTCGCGATGGGTATGGGTGCCTGCGTTCTCGCGCGAGCGTGGGATGGCCCACCAGCCGGGCTGCCTGTCCGAATATACTCGACCGAGGCGGAGATGGTCCTCGCGGTCGAGCAGTTAAGGGCAGACAGAGGTAGCCGTACAGCTCAAGGGATTGCCAACCGGCGATGGGTGGAAGACAACCGAACAATCACGCGACAATGCGAAAGGTTACTAGAACGATGCAAACCCCTACACAAAGCAAAGGTGTCTGCCGGACATGCAAAGGGACCGGCACCGTAAAGTCGACGGCGCGCGGAGGAAAGGCGGCGTGCCCCGCATGTGGAGGAACAGGGACGAAGCGATACCAAACAAAAGGGGGCGGCACCAAGAGGGCAAGAAGCTAGGAGGGCAACATGGCACTCGGCGAGGAAATTCAAGCGATCCGCAAAGACATCCAAGACATCCATGACGGGCAAGTGCGAGTGGAGACAAAGCTCGAAGCGATGCAGCCTGTTTGCGCAAAACGGTTCGACAGCCTGGAAGTCACGATTTTCGGGAACGGCAGCAACGGACTCAAGAGCGATATGACTCGCTTGAAAGTTTGGATGTGGATGGGTGCTGGCGTGTGTGGCCTTGCTGGCACCGTGGTAGGTTTTCTTCTTGAGAAGTATTTTGGATGACTGCGTTAACGACTTATAAGAACTTCTCTGTTCTCGACAACGATGACCC
>Ga0180437_10006304_pt1 | contig 15859 bp, 7 predicted proteins | sample SS_ome_4_FD_132410 | JGI IMG/M metagenome (GOLD analysis project Ga0180437, IMG submission 132410) | Hypersaline lake sediment archaeal communities from the Salton Sea, California, USA - SS_3_D_1 metaG | ecosystem: Environmental > Aquatic > Non-marine Saline and Alkaline > Hypersaline > Sediment...
ACAATCGAGGTTGGTTCATCCAGGGTGTTGAGCAGATTGATCGTCAACGTCGTATCCGTGTCAGGCACCGTCAGCATCGGACCCGGCACGGTAACAGGGTTGCCGCAACCGTTGCTCAGATCATTATCGTCATCCAGTGCATATCCCCATACCGGGACCGAGTTGCCACCGGGCAACGTCTTGGTGGTCTGTGCGGCACAGACGAAGTAGTCCGCTGCGGCTGCAGGTCCTGCGGTCAATACCAGCGTGCTCGCCAGCAGACCCAACTTCAATGTCGTTTTCATGTCGTTAAACCTTTTCATTTGTGATCCCTCCCTTTACTCGATCGGTGTGCCGGGAGGCACCACGACTACGGAACTCAGGCTGCCGCCAGGGAAGATATCGAAGGTGGTCAGTTCCTTCTCGGCGTGTGAGTGCCAGACCAGGAAGTAGCCGCCGAACGGATTGAGGCCACCCTCGCCCGGAGGCAGGTCGCCGGTATCGCCCAGGAACGGGCTGCCGCTCCACCAGCCGCCGAGGGTCAGGTCCTGAACACCCGGCAGGGTCACCGGGAAGGGCTTGCCATGATCGGGGCAGTACTCGTGCTCGTAGGTTGTCGGGTTAGCTGGATCCAGGTTATCGCCGAAACCGTCGCCGTCATTGTCGACACAGACGTGCGAGGTGTCATGACCGTAGATGTCCCAGTTCAGCCTGGCGCCGGTCCAGGTCCAGATGGCATCGACGGCCTGCTTGGGCGCCGAGTTGATGGTGTTGTCAGAACGACCCAGATCGGAGACCAGCCCGTTCGAAGACAGCATGCGCCCGTCCCTGCCGATGAAGCGCAGGTTCTCGCCGTGGTAGTGGAACGGGTGGCTGTCGTGGCCGGCATTGATGTTACGCACCAGAACACGGTCGGCCGGCTCGGCCAGGGCCAGGGACTGGTAGGGCTGATGCGGGAACAGCGGGTTGTAATCGCCCTGGAAAAGATCCGGGAACACACGGCCGTTCACGAACCAGATCTTGGCGAAACGATCCGAGTTGGTGAAATGAGTAACGTGGCCGCGTTCCATCTGCAGATGAATCTCGGGGTCCACCTCGGTCAACAGGTAAAGGAACTCCTGCTCGTAATCGGTCTCGGTACCATCACCGTAGGCATTACGGCCCGTATTGGTCAGCGGGTCCGGCCGTACGACCAGCACACCCAGCAGCCCCATCTCGACGTGCAGTCCGGGATTGTTTCCGTCCAGGCTGTGATAGAGGTAAGTGCCGGGTCTGGAAGCGATAAATGTATATTCCACTGTTTCGCCAACTTCCGCGGCTTCGGTAACCAGTCCACCTGTTGTCGTTCCGATCAGCTGGGTTGCGTCCACCTGGTGTCCGGTTACAACGATGGACACCGGCTGGGGCACGCCGGAATTGGTGAGGTTGATGGTCACCAGGTCGCCCTGGTTCACAACCAGGGTGGGCCCGGGATACTGGGGCAGGTTATAACCGACGCCTTCGGCATGTGTCGCGCCCGCACCTTCATCCCTGTCACCGAAACCCCACATGTGCAGGCTGGTTCCCTCCGGCAGATTGATATTGAATGGGAAGGCGTACAGGTTGAACGTGGGTCCCGTGATACCCCGTATGTCGTGCGCAGCCTGTACTCCCGCCCACGGCAGAACCAGAAGGGCCAGCTCCATCAGAAGGACATTTAAAGCACGTCCCGTTTGTTGATAAATCAGTTTCATTTGTCTTTTCTCCTCGTCAGGCTCCGTCCTAGTTCACGACGATCTCGGTGATCATGCCGCCGTCGAGCTCGGTCAGATTGCTCATCTGGTGCAGTTCGGTGGAATACAGAAAGTAAGTCGTCCCCGGCGCCGCATCCGCGGGTATATCGAGGAGGACATCATGGGTTTCGCCGCCGCCGAAGTTCACCGAGGCGACTTCGCGGTAGATGTTCTTGCCGTCTATCCCCCGCATCTGGCGCGCGCCGGTGCCGACGATCTGCATGGTCAGTCCCTGGGCGCTCATCGTGTAAAAGCGGTCTACGCTCACGTTGGAGAGCCGCAGCAACAGCTTGTCTCCGGCGCTGACACTGATGACAGAGTCCAGTGTCTGAGTGGGTGTGCCGTTGTTCAGAACCTCACCCGGTACACCTGTCACCTTGCCTGCTGGATGCCCGGCGACGGGCAGCAGGTTGTCTGTCGGTGCAGGCAGAGCACCCGAAACCACCGTATCCGGATAGCCGCGCCCGTTCATCTGCGGGTAGGTGCTTTCCAGGTCGGCGAATGGCAGGGGCTGTACGAACAGGCTCGCATCGTGGAAGTTCGAGTCGAAGCTCGAAATCTGGATGGCCTTCTCCACGTCCCAGCCCGTGGTGCCGTCATTGTCGTTGTAGACATAGCCCTGCGGCTCACCGATGGCCGCGCCTCCACCCGGACCGCCCTTGCGTCCGGCAACCTCGCACACATTGGGATCGCTGCAGCCGCTGGCATCCTGTGCCGGATGCACGTAGAGGTTGGCCAGCATGCCCATCTCCATGTGCTCGGTAGCCTCTACGTGGCAGTGGTAGATATAGGTGCCGGGCTCGACGATGTTGTAGTAGTACGTCAGGGTCGCGCCCATGTTGATAGAGATCGACACTTCAGGTACGCCGTCGAACACCGCAGCCGCGTTCGGGAATCCGTGGAAGTGAACCGTGTGCGGATCGAACAGGTCGGGTCGTATGACAGTACCAACGTTGGTCAGCGACAGGTAAAACTCATCCCCCTGGTCCAGCTCGATAGTAGTGCCGGGCCACTCGGCGTCCAGGATGCCATCCGCGATCGCATCCTCGGGCGCAGTGCCGGTGATATCAGCAAAGCCGAAGGTATACAGGGGGTTGGTGTCCGACATGACGGCAAAGCTGTCACCGGCGATCAGGTGCATGCACTTGATGTTCGCGGGTGGCCCGCCTTTCTCGCCGGGAGCCTTTTCGTTCCTGGCGTTCCAGGCGGCATCGCCGTCTTTGTCTCCCGGGCACTGCACGTTCACAGCGGCAAACGCCGCTCCTGTTCCGCCCAGGAGCGCCAGCGAGACTGCCATCGTCAGGGCGCTTTTCTTCAGTCTATTCATTGCATTTTCTCCTCGTTCATCTGTGACGTCCCTGTCACCTGTTATGCTCCTGGGTTGGTTATTGAGCCTCGTCGGCACCGATGTCACTTGCCGCCCCGAGTGGGCGTGAATCGTTGTCGATATCGATTGTCAGCGCGTTGCTGCCGGCGTCTATCGCCGCACCCGCTCCGACGTGGTAGTCGAGCAATGCATTGGTGCCGGAATCGATCAGCGACAGCGGGCCGTAGGTCACCTGGATGAAGTTGCCGCCCTCATCGAACGCTCCGGCGGTCTGCAGGGTTGTGAACTCTGTGATATCCAGGTTGCCGCGCCCGCCGTTGAAGTAGCCGCTTACAAAGCCGGGATCTCCAGTAACGTTGCCGTTGACGCCGATGTAAGCCGCGTTTTCGGCGTTGTCAGTGAGCAGCGAGAACTGCGGATCCAGCGTTCCGACCAGAACCGGGTCAGCCACGGTGAAGGGACCGTCCATCACTGCCAGGTCGGCGGAGTAGCCAGCGACGTTCGTCAGGTCGCAACCGGTCGGCGCCGTTGCGCAGTTCGCCGGGAACAGGCCGGTCTCGATCGCCAGCGTGGCCGGATCGTCGAAGTTCAGCCAGAAGAACGAACGGTTGTGCTCGACGATGGAATCGCTGAGAGCCGGATCGGAGAATACGGACCAGTCCGGATCGGGCACGTTGGTGCCACCCATGTGGATCGCAAAATCGACGCTGTGGGTGCGCGACACGATGCCGGCCGGCGTCGCGTTGGACTGGTTGAACACGCCCGGTTGAAACGCCAGGGCCGTTGTGGCCGTGGACTCGTTGTGTGCCACGGTGTTGTTCTGGATGGAGACGCGAACGGCATCCTGGATGGCGATACCGCCACCGGCCAGACCCGCAACGTTGTTGTTGATCATGTTGTTGACCAGGTCGATGCTGTACCAGTTTCTGAACGAACCGGTGACATCATCGCCATTGACATTGAGCAGCTGTACACCGCCTCCGTCACCGGCTCCGGCCAGGTTGCCCCGGATAAGGTTGCTGTCGATGGTGACGCTGCCGCTGCCCGGCGAGAGCAGTAGCCCGGCGTTATCCGGCTCCAGGCCATTCTGGCCTGCGATCAGGATGCCGCCACCCGAGCGGGGGCCGGCCTGCGCGAACGATTCGTTGAACAGGATCACGTTGTCCTCAATCAAACCCAGATCAGACAGACCAAGATGACCTATGCCGCCACCGTTGCCCGAGCTGAAGTTGCCGCAGACCCAGTTCTTCTGCACCGCATACTCATCGGCACCGGTGTGAAGCGAAATGCCGCCGCCGGCACCGCCGCGTCCGCCATTCTTGGCAATGTGGTTGTGGTGGATGCGAATATTGTCATTCACCGAGTCGGTGTAGTCGATGGCCTGTCCCTGCTCGTTGGTCAACAGCGGGTGGCCGATGCGGATGCCGCCACCGAAGGCACCGGCGTTACCAACGATGCGGTTATTGCCGATTTGCAGGAACTGTGCATAGCCATTAACTGCAATGCCGCCTCCGGTGCTGGCACCGATGATGCTGAAGCCGTCGATTCGGGCGCCCCGGTTCTGCTGCTGACCGAAGCTCGTATTGCCCGAGCTCTTGCCGGCCACGAAAATACCCGCGCCTTCCTCGGTCGGGAACACCGCCTCTGCCAGCGCCGGAAATCCGGGAAGACCGCCCGCCTGGCCGGGCAGCTGATCGATCAGCCCCCCGGCAATCAGTGTCTGCACCTTGGTACGCCAGTTGGCGACTTTCTCCGTCGGCACCTGGCGCGCATTGATGGTCACGGCGCCCGCGCCCCAGCCCTGGAGCTTGACCGGTTTCCACATGACCACCAGTTCATCGTACTGCGTTCCATCGGCTTTCGGACCGACCAGTATCAGGTCGCCCGCACCGGCCCTGTCGATAGCGCCCTGGATGGTGTTGCCACCGTTACCCGGCACGCGCCAGACCGTATCGCCCTGTCCCTGGGTGCTGGCCACTGTCAGGGTTACGCCAATCGGTGACTCGGTTCCATCGGGATTGGTAACCACGACCTGGTAGGCACCGGGATCCACCGCGGGCACCTCGCCGATAGCCTGGGCAGGATCGCAACCGGTAGCGCCGACCAGCGGCTCGCGGTTACCCGCGCTGTCCTCCAGCGCAACCGTGCAACCGGTTTCGAAGCTGTAGTCACGGGTGATCTTTCGCGTTGTAGCTGTCGTGCCGTCCCAGTCCGGGTTATCGACTTCCGTGACACCCATCGAATCGACCAGGATGGTCTCACCCGGGAAAGCGTAGGGACCGTCGAGAACCCCCGCATTGTCACGCGAGACCGATGCGATCATCGGCGTTGCAGCGGGACGTTCGCAATCCACCGGGAAGGTAACCGGGCTTGCAAAAGCCGCGATAGGTTCGACCGGGGTGTCCAGGTAGGTGATAGCGCCCGGCATGTACTGGAAGGTGTAGCAGAACTGGCTGAACTGCGGGTTCCAGTAGGGATCGGGTTCGGGACCAATGCCTGCGTCGTTCATGCAGGAGACCAGCATGTTCGGCGACATGCCCGAAGGCTGCGGCAGGTTGGTCGTATAGGTGGACGGAACCACCAGGTTGTAACGCCCGTTGCTGTCGGCATACACGCGCGCCACCTCCGCGCCGTTCCAGTCGTAGAAACCGACCGGTACATTGGGTGGTGCATACTTCTCGCCAAAGGCCGGGGAATTCGGGTTGAACTCGTTGCCAAGGTCATTGAGGATCACGCCCGAGACGTTGCCGGCTATCGGCACGTCGGTCATGACCCAGAACTCGGCCGCCGCATTCTGGGCCGCGCTCAGCGGCACTTTCTTGCGGTCGCACAGCGGGCGCGACTCACCGGCGAAAGGCGCGGCAGCGTCAAGAGGATCGATGCCGGCAATCAGCTGATCCAGTGCACCACTGCCGTCTTTTGTTGTCATGCTCAGGTAAGGCGGCACGGCGCGCATGTCACCGACGCAATAGGCAGCGATGGCCTGCGGCGACGGGATATACGTGTCACCGAAGTCGACGTTCTTGTCTTCTTCCTTCATCAGTTTGTAGCCGGGCGGCGTGACGGCCTCGACGATGTAGTCGCCTGGGATCAGGCCGAGCTGGAGTTTCTCGGCACCTGCCACCGTCGCATTGATGTCGTCGTAGAAGGTCTGGATCGCGTTGGCCGCAACGCCGGTACGGACCGACGCCAGGTGGCCGAGGTCATAGTCGACGAACGCATACCCACCGTCGAACACGCCCGGGCGGACCTGGTTGAAGTTTCTCAGGCCGTCGAAGCAGCGGTTGTCCGCCACCGGCGGCGCGTAAGGCGCGCTACCCAGGTTATTGGCGCCCTGGCAGCCCGTCGGCAGGCTGTCGTCCCAGCTGTCGGTCCAGGTCACCTGCAAGGCGTCGCCAAGATCAAAGATCCCGTTGCCGTTACGGTCGATATCCTCGTCACCGGGGAAGTTGTCGAACGGATAGTTGTCAACGTCTGCGAGTGTCACAACACCGTCTCCGTTGATGTCATCGATCACATCGTCGTCGAGATCGCGGATGCCATCTTCGTTCCAGTCGACATCACCCGGGCCGGGGAAATCACCTGGCGGGAACGAGTCGATGTCACCGTCGGCGTACAGGTTCACCTGTACGCGTGGCACACCCGGTTCCCACTCCTCGGCAGCGGCGAACTGGGGTTCGTCCTCCGCACGTGTTGTGGCGTAGTAAACCAGGCCGGAGATACCGCCATTCTCGCCGACGTAGGTGGGCGGATTGGTTGACCAGTCGAAATTCACGTAGTCGGTTTTGCCAAACTGCATGACACTGGTCTGACCCAGGAATCCCTGCGTGGCCGCGGTCAGAACCGCGCCCCTTTCCGTGCGTGATACGCCGTCAGTGGTGCAGGTTTCGGCCAGTGGATTCGTATCGCAATCCGGCAGCGGTGTTACACCATCGGCTTCGAACTGGGCCTGAGGTGTCAGTTCTCCGAAGCCGGGGAAAGCGTCGGTAGTCTTGTCGACGAAACCGCCTGCATCCACTACGAAGGTCGCACCGGTGGCTTTCTTGTTGGCGAAGCTGACTTCGGCCACCAGCCAGTGGAAGAACGGGAAAACCTCGTCGAAAGGCGCAAGGCCTTCGCCGTCGGTTGGGAAATTCTGATAGATGGTGCCGTCGCGCCAGCGCAGCGAAACATCCTGACTCTCGGGGCCGATGCCTTTCTCATCGTCTGCGGTGCCAAGGATGTTGTCGACGCCGTCTTCATCCCAGAAGCCGTCCTGGTTGATATCATTGAAGACGCCGGTGTTCAGGCGGGTGAACCAGTTGAAAACGGCCACTTCACCGAAGGCACAGTCCGCAGTCAGACCGCCGTTGCAATCGCCGGTCGCGACACCGTTTCCGTTATCGTCAACCGTAAAGCCCTGGCTGGCAATAACTACGTCCAGGTTCGCGTCGAAGACCTTGAGCTGGTAGCTGCCAGGGGGAACGTTCGCGATGCTGAAATTGCTGTCACCATCACAGGCGGCTGCGTACAGTCCGGCACCCAGACCGCCGGGGTTGGCCTCGTTGATCGCAACCCAGCATCCCGGGAACGGCCGGCCACTGAAGAATTCGAAGTTCGGCGACCGCGACATGTGCATGTCGGTGATGGTGCCGCTGACGGTAGCGCCCGTGGCTGCCGACAGGTTGTTGAACGGCTGGACGAAGCCCATGAAAACGTGCGGGCCCGGCGGGCCGAACTCTACAAAGAACGGGGGCTCGTTGGCCTTGACCCAGGCATCGATTACCTTAGTGCCTTCGATGGTGGTAGTCTGCTGCCAGTCTGTTCCGGTAGGCGGAATGACTACGATACCGTATTTCCCCGGAGCCAGGTTCTTGATCAGCAGTGTGCCGTCGGCTTGCGGGTGCACGGTGCCGTCACCCAGAACACTTACAATCGGTGCACCGTCAACATCCAGGCAAGCGTTGTTTGTCGCAGGATCGGCATCCGGCTGTCCGTTGACATCACAGTCTTTCAGGTAGCTGGTGCCCAGTGGATTACCGAAAGCATCCTGAATAACCTGGCCACCCGCGACACCGTAGCGGCCGGCGGGTTCCTCGACCAGGATGCTGAACCGGGTCCAGTCCACGTGGCCGACTTCACCGGGAGCCGGGTTGGTTTCCTCGGGAAGGTCCGGAGCGCCATTGACCGGGAAGTTGTCGTGAAAAAGGTAAAGAGCGATCTGGGTGGTCGGTATGGGGTGCTTCTGTACCGTCACGGTAACCGTTTCGGTTCCGTTAACCACTTCCAGCGACTGGCCGCTGATGCTGTAACCCGAGTATGGCAGTACCGAAACGTAGTAACGCCCGGGTGGCGCTGTTATATCAGCGCTGCCCGCGTCAGAATTGCCGTTCTGCGCAACCGGATGATAGCTTCTGTGAAAGCCCAGCGAAAGCAGTTCATCCGGGTTGCTGGATGGGTTGGCCGGGTCCACGTCATAAGTCGTATCCTGCTGCAGAATCCACCGGAAGCCGCTGACGGGCGCCCCGTCGTTGTCAACCACATTCAGTGTCACTGCCTGTGCGCCCGCTGCCGCGAACAGACCGAGCGTTAGCACGGCGAACCTGGCGATCAGCACCAGGGACTGTTGTCGGATCTTTGTGATCATTCTCCTCGTCTCCTTCGTTTTCGTCACGAGGGTTTCGCCTTCGTAACGACAGTTCAGAATTCTTAAACCGCTGCGAACGCTGCTCAGCTCTGCGCCCGGACTCCAAGCGGATGAATGCAACAGGCCCTGCGAAAAAGCGCGTGCAACATCCTGTGCGCTGTCAGCGAAGTACCTGTCGGGGTGAATTGGCAAGAATCGTCCTTGCGCTATTCTCCTGTGTTGCAGTATTCGGATTACTCGAATGAAACGCAGTAGGTTGAAACCCTACTTTTCGGAAGATTCAGACCCTAATTGTCATTAGGGTTTACCCTACCCCGGGCCTGCCAGCTTTAAGTAACTCCCTGTTTTTTTTGTTTGTAAGGCGGATTCTGTAACCAGACCGGCGTGAAGTGTCAGTCTGACATTTTGACTTGGTGACTTGATGAGTCGATGCACAACTAAAGGATGGCGATAACGAACGAGTGGCGTTATCGAATTCACCAAACGGTTCGGGCGGATCCCCGATCGAAGTTCAAGAAGGCGCGACTGTAAGAAAGCATCAGGATTCGGATACCCCCTGATGCCCGCCGAAGCGAAACCTGTAATCATCAATCTTTGAGTGCCTGGAAGAGCTCAGGCTATGACTGGTTCCAACCGGAGCGATTTCAGAATACCGGCGAGTTCATTCCCGAACCGCGTTCGAACGCTACAATCGGCCAGAAAGGGTGTGACACAATCTGTTTGAAGCCCGGAACGTCAGCATGTTTTACACTATTCAACCCTGTTATAGGAATATTTGGCCCTTAGGTACAGTTTCAGGCTGGCATTGGGCCTATAAATCGCAATAATGCGTCGGCTTTCCTTACACTACAGTAGCAGTTTGGTCATATACTGGTTTCCGATTGTTTTTAAAGGAATTTTCGCCAAATCTTTTAGTGGATTGATAATCATTGCTAATACGTGTTGCAGGTATTGTTTACACTTAATTTACGCTCCAAGATAACCTATTGAATTTATGGTTAATATATTTTTGGCATCAATCTTGTATGTCAAGTAAAAAACGGTCTGTGACTCGGTCACAATTTAAAGGGATGCCAAAATGCCAAAGAAAATACTCGTAGTCGATGATTTTCCGATCTTTCGAGAAGGGCTTATCACCGTGTTGTCGAAGTCGCCCGACCTGGAGGTCACTGGACAGGCCGACAACGGCAAGTCCGCTGTCCAGATGGCCAGGCAACTCAGACCTGACCTGATACTGATGGACCTGACCATGCCGGTCATGAACGGAACCGAAGCGATCCGGTTGATCAAGCAGCGCCAGCCGGATATCAAGATCATCGCCCTGACAGAGCAAAAGTCACACGAGTATGTCCAGGCAACGATGGCTGCTGGTGCCAACGGCTATCTGCTGAAGGACGATACGACATCGAATATCCTGTCGGCTATCAGCAGTGTTTTCAACGGTCAGGTCTACTTGAGCTCCGGCGTTTGTGAACAGGTCGTTTCCGGATTCCTGGGCAAAACAGAAAGATCAAACCAGCGGTCGCCATGGACCGTGCTTACCTTGCGCGAGCGTGAAGTGATCAAACTGGTCGCTGAAGGTTACAAGAACAGGGAAATTGCTTCTCACCTGTCGCTGAGCATCAAAACCGTGGAAAAACACCGTTCCAGCCTGATGAAAAAACTGGACCTTTCCGGTGTGCCGGCATTGACGGCCTACGCGATCGAAAACAGCCTGGTTACAATCTAGGATCACTGCCCGCGTTACACTCTCCGACCGCCACGGAAACGTGGTCGGCCAATCCAGATTCAGACACGGAAAATATTTGTCCGCCAAAAACGCGAATGACGCGAAAAAACAATTTTCAAATGGCTACTAACAAGAACTGCATTCGCGTTCTTTGCGTTCTTCGCGGACATATCTAATCGGCAACCTGTCAATCTTGTTTCACTGCAACAGGTTTTCGCGGTTGCAACCACCCTGCACTTCCTGATCCCGTATCACATGTCACAGAATTCCTTCGCGAACGCGTCGACCTGTTCCCAGTCGGTAAACTCGATCACGGTGTTCGGGTCGGTCGGCCCCTTCGTCATCCACATGATGAAGCGAATGATCGTTCGGTCCATGAAACTGTACCTCGGGTAATCGATTTTCCCGGCGAACACCGCCAGTTTCTTCGGCTTCCAGGTAATCTGTTTCAGAAACTTCTTCAGATAGGGGTTGGTATCCGGTCCGCGTTTCTCCGGTTTGCGCGCAACGACATTGACTGAAAAAAAAGCATTGGGCTTGCTCTCGAGCGTTTCCCTTCTGGATTCAACAAACCGGTAGACCTTCGGATTGTGCTTGCCGTAGCGAATACTGGCGCCCACGATCAACTTTTCCGCTTTTTCAAGATCCAGCTCGTTCGCCTCATCAATAGATGCCAGCTCGACCCGTTGCCCCTGCTGCTCGATCACCCGCTTCAGCCGCTCGCATATTTTGAGGGTGTGACCATCGGTTGTGGAATAGATAATGAGTATATCGGCCATAATCAATCCTGATTCACACGGCGCACCCTGACCTGCTCGATACTGCGGCTGGTCGCTTTCAGTATCTTGACTTCAAGGTTATTTATCAGGTACACCTCGTCGGGTTTCGGAATTTTTTCCGTGTGGCTGAGTATCCACAGGCCCACGGTATCGGTCGGCTTGCCCGGAAGATCGACGCCGAGCATCGATTCGATGATCCTGATTTCCGCGAAGCCCTGCACGACCAGTTCATTATCGGATATTCGTTCCGCGACCATGGGTGCGACATCAGTTTCATCGTAAATTTCGCCGACCAGCTCTTCCATTATATCTTCCAGCGTGACGATGCCGCGCTCGTCGCCGAATTCGTCGACAACGATCGCGAATATCCGGTTGTGCCGCCTGAATTTAGCGAACAGCTCGTCGATCGCCAGGTACTGGGGCACGTACAGCGGCTCGTGCGCGATACTTTCGATGCTCTTGTCATGGCATTCATTGGCCGACGCTGTCAGCAGGTCCCGCAGGTGCAGTGTTTTGTAAAACTGGTTGGTTTCCCTGTTCCGCAGCGGAATGCGCGAATAGGGTTTCTGGATAACAACCGGCAGCACTTCCGCGACAGTCTGCTGACCGTCGAGTGAAAACACGTCTCGCATCGGCGTCATCACATCGCGCACCGTCAGGTCGTTGAACCCGAAAACACGCTCGATGATTTCCTTTTCATCGTGTTCAATCTCGCCCTCCTGCACGCCGAATCCGAGCATGCTGATCAGCTCGGATTCGGTCACCGTCGGTTCCTCCTTGCCGCCGGTGAGATGGTATACCCAGGTCGTGAACCTGCTGAACAGCCATACCAGCGGGTAAATCAATCGCATGAAGGTCAGCAGCGGCACGGCTATCAGCAGCGATATTCGCTCGGGGTAACGCGTCGCCAGGCTTTTCGGCGTGATCTCGCCAAACACCAGGATAAAAAAGGTCAACAGTCCGACCGCGATGCCCGGACCTATGCTGCCGAATTCCCGTGTCGCAATCACGGTCGCCAGCGCAGACGCGGCGATGTTGACCAGGTTATTGCCGATCAGGATCGTGGTCAGCATCTGCGATGGGTCCTGCTTCAGACGGTACAGCGCGGCAGAGCCGACGCGCCCTTCCTTCAACAGCGCTTCCACGCGTCCCATCGATAACGCGATCAGAGCGGTTTCCGAACCAGAGAACACACCGGACAGAACCAGCAACACCACCAGGACGGCAAATTCACCCATGCGTTAGCGTACACCTGAAAGACTAAAAGACACTGATTGTATTATGGAAATATCCAATAATAGCGAATTATTCGGAACGCCCCAAAGATTTGTGCATTTCACTGCCGCTGGCTTTGGTGATTATCCACGCGTCGTTGCCGCGGGAACAACGGGCCGCAGACAGCTGACCGATGGATCGATCACGCCAGGCAGCCCTGTCAGTTGCGCTGGTACCCCTAGTTATCGCTATTAACAGTCTGACATCAGGCGGTGCCTTCCCTCAGCGTACGCACCGGCGGCTGAGCCAGAACGCTGCGCGTACCGAGCAGCCCGGCGATGCTGACGATCACGACACCGCTGAGTACCCCGGTCAACGCGACCGTGATATCGAACTGGTAGTCGAACTTGAAAATGGTATCTGCCAGCAGCCATGCCAGCGAGGTCGCCGACAGGCCTGCCAGCAGGCCTGACAGGGCGCCGAGGGTGCTGAACTCTGCAAACAGGCCGAGCATCAGCGTATTTTTGCGCGCCCCGAGTGTGCGCAGGACCGCGCTCTCGAAACGGCGTTCATCCTGGTTCGCCTGGATGGCGGCATAGAGCACCGCGAGACCCGCCAGCAGCGTGAACAGGAAGATGAATTCGACCGCTAGCGACACGCGGTCCATTATGCCGCGAACACGCTGCATCACGGCATCGACATCGATCAGCGTGATGTTCGGATATTCCCGGACCAGCGTGCCCAGCTGCCGGCGTTGTTCCGCATCCAGGTAAACGCTCGTAACCCAGTTTGACGGCTTGTCCTCGATAACCCCTGGAGGCACGACGGTGAAGAAATTGATATTGAAAGTATCCCAGTCCACCTTGCGCAGGCTGCTGATCCTGAACTCGACTATGCTGCCGTTGATATCAAAGCCGAGCACGTCGTCCAGCGCCAGTCGCAGCGTATTCGCCAGTTTCGCCTCGAGCGAAAGCATCGGCGCGCCGAATTCGGCCCTGCTCCACCAGCGACCGGCAACCAGCGTGTTGTCGACCTGCATGTGCTCTGCCCATGACAGGTTGAACTCCCGGGTGATCATGTGCCGGGCGCGCTCGGTTTCATAATCGGACGTGCGCACCGGCTCGCCGTTGATTTCCACCAGCCGGGCGCGCACCATCGGGTAGAGCCGGGTGTTGCTGACACCACGCTGATTGAAATAGGCATTGATGCCCTCGACCTGGTCGGGCTGGACATTGATCACGAAATGATTCGGTGCATTATCCGGCAGGCTTCGCTGCCAGTCATCGAGCAGGTCGGAACGCACCGTCGACAATAACAGCATGACCATGATGCCCAGGCCGAAGGCGACGATCTGGATAACGCTGCTGGCCGGTCTTCTGGCTATATTGGCGAGACCGAATCGCCAGGCGACCCCGACCCTGCCGCGCAAGCGGTTCAAAACCAGGATCAGCAGGTAGGCCGCCGCGGCCAGCACCGCCAGCGTCGCCATGATGCCGCCCAGCACGGTGGCGACCAGCCGGACGTCGCCGATCTGCCAGAACAGCAGCAGGGCCATGCAGGCAATCACGCTCAGATAGATCACCCAGCCGCTGACGGGACTGACAGGCACATCCTTGCGCAGCACACGCAGCGGCGGCACCCGTTTAAGTGAAAGCAAGGGCGGGATTGCGAAACCGGTCAGCATCACGATACCGGTGGCATAACCGAGCAGCAATGCCTTGAACGACGGCGGCGGCAGATGCGCCAGTACCAGCTGGTCGAGAATTTCCGTGATCACCAGCTGGGTCAGCAGCCCGAGCAGACAGCCGACGCTGCTGGCCAGCAGCGACAGCCACAGCATTTCCAGCGTGAACAGACGGATGATGATGCTTTGCGGTGCTCCCAGGCAGCGCATCATCGCGCCGGTATCGAGGTGACGGCTGGTAAAACGATAGGCTACCGTGGCGACCGCGACGCCGGCCAGCAGCACGCTGATCAGCGCCGCGAGCCCGAGGAACTGTCGCGCGCGTTCGAGCGCGGTATTGAGTTCAGGCCGGCCGTCTTCAACCGTCAGAATTTTTTCACCCTGCTCCAGGCTGTCCTCGATCGCGCGCCGGTAGTCGTCGATATTCTCGCGCGCCCCGGATATCAGCACCCGGTAGCTGGCGAGCGCTCCGGTCGTGATCAGCCCGGTCGCGTCCAGGTCGGCCCGGTTCATCATCACGCGCGGCGCGACGCTGAACATATCGCCGGCACGGTCGGGTTCATAGCGCAGCACCTTGCTGATCGTGAACACCAGGTTGCCGAGACTGACCTGGTCGCCGACCCCGGCGTCCAGCAGTTGCAGCATTCTTGCTTCGAGCCACACATCACCGGGCGCCGGAATATCCGTGGTCGCCTCATCATCACCGAAGGCCGTGTCGCTGACGCGAAGGACACCGCGCAGCGGATAGTCTTCTGTGACTGCCTTGACCTCTCCCAGCTGCAGGCGCTCGCCGTGCAACACGACGCTGCGGAACGTGGTCGTGGTCGCGACCTGGAAATTGTTTTCACGAGCAGCGGCGATGTAATCGGTCACATCCTGCCGGGACGAGCTGATCACGAGGTCTGCGCCGATGAGCTCGGCTGACTGTTCTTTCAGGCCGCGCTCTATACGGTCGGTGAAAAAACCGACCGCAGTGATACTGGTTACCGCGATAATCAGGCCAGCCGCAAGAATCGTGAGTTCGCCGCCGCGCCAGTCGCGCCACAGCATCCGCCAGGAGTTGAACCAGAGGAATTTGAAGCCGCTGTGCGGAATGTGTTCAGACATGGTCATGCGGTCCCGCTGTCAACCAGCCTGCCGGCATCGAGCCGCAGGCGGCGATCACACAGGCGTGACAGGTGGTCATCGTGGGTCGCCATGATCAGGGTTGTGCCGTGCTCCGAGTTCAGCTCGAACAGCAGCTCGATGATACGCCTGCCGGTCTCGCTGTCCAGGTTGCCCGTGGGTTCGTCCGCGAACAGGCAGCGCGGCTGTGTCGCGAAGGCTCGCGCGATTGCGCAGCGCTGCTGCTCGCCGCCTGAAAGCTGGTTCGGATAGTGATGGATGCGTTCGCCGAGTCCGACACGACCGAGCAGTTCTTCAGCGGTCCTGCGCGGATGGGGCGCCTGGGCCAGTTCCAGCGGCAGCATCACGTTTTCCAGCGCGGTCATGCCGAATAACAGCTGGAAATTCTGAAACACGAAGCCGACCAGTTCGGCCCGGATTTGTGCACGGCCGTCTTCGTCGAAGTCATTCAGGTTGCGGCCGTCCATGATGATATCTCCCCGGGTCGGGGAATCGAGGCCGGCCAGCAGCCCCAGCAGCGTGGTCTTGCCGGATCCCGAGGCGCCCAGAACCGCCACCGATGTACCCGCATCGATCTGAAAATTGATATCATCGAGCAGGGTCAGCACGCCTTCACGCGTGGT
>Ga0180437_10006305_pt1 | contig 15858 bp, 31 predicted proteins | sample SS_ome_4_FD_132410 | JGI IMG/M metagenome (GOLD analysis project Ga0180437, IMG submission 132410) | Hypersaline lake sediment archaeal communities from the Salton Sea, California, USA - SS_3_D_1 metaG | ecosystem: Environmental > Aquatic > Non-marine Saline and Alkaline > Hypersaline >...
CATCATCTTCAAGAGCGCCTGGCCCATCACGCTCTCGGTATCAATGGTCTCCCGGTTGGAGATAAAGCGGACGTGGTATTTGTCGATGAGGGCCAGGAAATCGAGGAAGTCTCGCAAAGAGCGATAAGCCCGGTCCAGAGAATCCACGATGACCGCAACGATATCAGGCCGCCCCAGTTGACGTTTCAATTTCAACCAAGCCGGCCTGCCCATTTCAGAAATAGCAGAGAAGTGCCTGCCTTCCTCTGCGTCCCGGTAGACTTCAGGAGTCCACCCGGCCTCATCACTGATCCGCCTGCAATTTTCCTCTTGCTTTTCGGGCGAGATGGCCTCCTCGCCCTTCCTGATAAAGCTTCGCCTGACGTAGATCAGTGCCGTTTTTTTCATTCCAAATAACCTGGATTAAGTCATCAAGAAAACTATGCCATAGTCTACGTTCCTCTGCCGATAGATGGAGAGGCACGATCACTCCATTGGAAGGCTTCATTGTACCGGTCTCCGGGCCCCATTGTATTCTCCTAGAGTGTCTGTAAACAGCTCGATGAACTCACAGAATGCGGGCCAGCCGGGTCAGCACCTCGGCGGCCTGTTCGCGGGTGGTTTTGTCCCTGAGGAACACCTGATTCTTGGCATTGAGCAAGAGCAGCTCCACAGCCTTCTCGGGTAAAGCCTCCAAAGCCTCGACCCAAATATCGGCCGTTTCTGGTTCCTCATTGATGAAGGCGGCTAGCTCTTTGGCAAACGGGGGATCAAGCCGTTCCCAGTTGATGCCAGGCACAGAGGGAAACACGACCAATGTCCCCTCGGCATCGTTGCGGAATTTGAGCAGCCGGGCATACTCCAGCAGAGCTCTTTGGTCGTCATACGGCAAAAGGGAAGCGATAGCGAGACATTCGTCAACAAGAGGCGTAGAAGAGACGGGAGGTGAGACATAGCCGGCCATCTGGAGAACGCGGTTGGGGTCTTCATTGAAGTACTGGGCAATTTTATGGCAGCTCTCCACCCGGGGGCGTTTGATACCCTCACCAGTTTCGGGATCATAATTAATTACCCTCTCCAGCCAGTTGCGGGACATGCCCATCTGTTTACTGGCCTCGCTCAAACTGACTCCCTTACGCTGGCAGGCATCGCGGATGAACTTTCGCAAGTCCTTGTCGTGCCTATCCATTCGTACCTCCTACCTACTTAGAACAATTATATCACGGATTTCTTAGCCTGTCAATAGGATTTGCGTCCCGCCTTTCTGGACTTCGTACCCTAATTTTAGAAAAAGTGGCCCCAAAACCCCTTGACTTGATCAGGTAATTTGTGGTATAATATCTGTAACTACGAATAGGCAAACGCCTATCAGCAGGAGGTGACCCATGGCTGAATCTGAATACAGCGAAGTCGTGTGCTTCAAGCTGACTGCAGAAGGACGGCAAAAACTGGAACTGATGGCAGAGCGTACCCAAAGAACCATGTCGCAGGTTGTCCGCCTGCTCGTTGAGCAGGCCGAAGTGCCCGAGGCTCCAGATATCCAGTTCAAGCTGAGGTATGTCGATGATCGCCAACCCCAACCCGCTTAAGCAGGACTCAGGGCAAGATTTTTTTGTCCTCCCTGCCTATCCCCAATTGGCAACCGCCCATTCTGAGGAAACCATGTTGGCCGATCCCTACTGCCAGGCATTCATCGAAGCAATGGCAGCTATCCTGGTCTACCTGACACAACAGCATGACAACCAAGAAGCTGGAAACCATCCGCCCATTTGAAAAACCGGGCTACACCATGTTCAAAAACGCTATCCTGGACCATATCATGCCGAACCTATCCGGCAGCGGTTGGAAAATCCTCTGCGTGGCCATCCGCCAAACCATCGGATGGGTAGACGAGGAGACGGACAGCGGGCGCAAAGAGACAGACCGCATCTCCTATACCCAGTTCATGGAAAAAAGCGGCATCGGAAGCTTCTCGACGGTCAGTAAGGCCATCAAAGAATGCCTGGCTAAAGGATACCTGCTGCGCCATCCGTCCGAGGACCACAAACAGGGCTTTGACTACAGCCTGAACCGCCGCTATGAAATGGAAGTCGAAACCACTACAGAAACTGAAGAGGTTTCAGCAGATAAAACCACTCCAGTTTCTGGAGCGGTTTTACTCGAAACCACTACAGAAACTGAAGAGGTTTTGATCAAAACCACTACAGTTTCTGGAGACACAAAAGAAAGGGTTAAACAAAGAGATAGAAAGAAAAGGGGCGCCGGCGCCCAAAAATACCAGCAGTACATCCAGCATTGAGGAGGCACACGATGACACAGAATTGTTGTAGCGATGGATGGTATGAAAAAGACGTTCCGATTGATCACCCCGATTTTGCCCGCCTGTTCCTTTGCGATTGTCCTAAAGGGCAAGCGATCAAGCAACGACGACTGGCCCGCATCCTGGGCGCCAGTCAAATGCCCCCCGATTATGAGGACATGACCTTTGTCCGCTTTGACCCCAAGCAGGCCGTCAAACTGGAATTTCCCGATCCCCAGGACAAAAGCAGAGAAGCCCACCGCATCCGGCACCGCATCCATGCCCTCGATGGCAAGGGACTGGTGGGCAACGTGGCCAGAGCCAAAGAGACGGCCCTGTCCTTTGCTCGCGATCCCCGCTTTTTCCTGACCTTCCTGGGCGAACCAGGCTGCGGCAAGACCCACCTGGCAGCCGCCATCGCCCATCACTGCCTGGCCAAGGGCACGATGGTTATATTTGCCGTAGTGCCAGACCTCCTGGACAGTCTGCGGGCGACCTTTGACAAGGGCAGCCGGATCGGCTACGGTGAACTCATGCACACCTACGTGGAAAGCGAGCTCCTGATCCTGGACGACCTGGGTACGCAATACGATACAGCCTGGGTCGCTGAGAAGATATACCAGATTGTCAATCACCGGTACAATTGGCAACGGCCCACAGTGATCACCACCAACGAGGTGGGCGGCGACCTGGACCCACGCCTGCAAAGCCGGATCTTCGACGCCCGCAACGAGAAGTTTGAAATCCTGGCCGGTGACTATCGCCCGGTCCAGAAGATGAGAAAGGCGGCCTGACCATGCCGATGGACCGCAGCCTCTACCCGGACGATTGGGATGAAATAGCCTTTGAGGTCAAAGAGAAAGCCGACTGGACCTGCCAGCGATGCGGCATTCAATGCTATCGCCCTGGTCAAAAGGCCTATTACAGGCGCTACGTCCTCACGGTGCACCACAAAGACCACAACCCACAGAACTGCGCCGATGACAACCTGGAGGCCCTGTGCGCCCCTTGCCATCTGAAAGAAGAGGTGGCCTATCGCGTCCACCTGGCCTTCATAGCAGCCAGAAAAGCCGGACAATTGATCCTGCCCGGAATGGACCACACCCCCATGATCGATGACGGCGGAGCCTGGGGAGGCGGGCCGGATGGATGGCTCTGAATGGAGGGAACCCGATGAACGATGAACAGCTAGCACAGCATTTGCGGGATGAATTGGCTCGTATAGCCAAAGAGCCAGGCCTTGTTACCGTGACGGTTCCTGTCTGGATGTTCAGACGGATGGCCGAAATTGTGGTGGGGAACACCCCCCTCATGAATATCGATATTGAGAAAGTGGAGGTGACCGATGGTTGACCATACCCTGCGATTTGCCCACGACTTGGCACTCCACGCCAAATGGCAAGCCGCCCTGCAGAGGAAAGAAGAAGGACTGCGGATCTGCTGGAGAATGCACGACGCCTATCATTGCTTGCCCGTCGAAAAGGCCAAAGAACTGCGCGACGTCCTGACCGACCTCCTCATGGACGCCGAATTTGTCTCGAGGACAACATGAGCATCTTGTGGATTTTGATCATAGACCCCCTGGCCGTCCTGGGAGCCATCCTGGATGATGGCCACTGGCTGTGGGACTGAGGAGGACAACCATGTGCAATCTTCAATACAACCTGGGCCCCTGCTGCGCCTGCCAGAAAGAGAACTCAACCGTGCGCAACATCATCTGCCTGGACCGCAAAGCCCCCATACCCGGCAAAGGATGGGGATGCTTTGTTTGCGGCCTGCCCTCGGACGGCGCGGTGGCCGTCCTCTGCGACCACTGCTTTGAGGCCAGGGCCGAGATTCGCTTTGTTTGCCATGGCTATCCCTATGAGGGCCGGATGCCGATCCAGGACCTGCCCTTTGAACCCTTTGAGCATGACCTGGCCTATCATCCAGAGAGTGGACCATTTTGGAGGAGAAACCATGACCCGAGGTTTGTATCAGAAATACATTATTGAGAAAGCGGACGGCAGCCCGACCGATCCTAAAGCCGTTTATTTTGTCCTCCGGCTGGATACCGACCCTGCAGCCAGAGAGGCTGCATCCGCCTACGCCAGTGCCTGCCAGGAAGCCAATTCGCAATTGGCCTCCGACCTGTGGGCTTTGGTAGATGAAATCGAAAGGAGAACCCCATGATCCAACTAGACGACGCCGGATGGGGGAGCCTCGTCGGAGGCGTGATCGTCGGCGCCTGCCGCACAGAGACCCCAATGACCCAACACGCCTTTAAAGAGATACCGGTGGGCATGTTCCAGGGGGAGGCCTATGCCAAGAAATATTACCTGCGCGTAGCGGCAGACCTGGCCGTTGAATTGATGAGGGATCTCCGGGTGATGCCCGGCGAAGAGGTCCACGTCTGCACCGCCCACGTCCTGGAAGAAGCCAGAGCCCGATTGATCGCCAAAGGCTACAACGTCATCCCGGGCAAAATCGGTGAGCCCCTGCAGACCCTGATCGAGCAGGAACTCCTGGACCGCGTCCTGGCCCTGGGCGTCCGGACCGACCTGGAAACCCTGACCACCAAACAGGGCCTCTACTTTTGGCAGTGCGTCAATTGGCTCAAGGCGGGCGATATGAAGGGCAAGGCCATCGCCCAACGTGCACAGCACTGCAAGATCGGATGGCCCTCCTACGAGATATGGGCCAACTACCCCTATCAGAGGGCCAAGGTCATGGCCAAGCAACAGAGGGCCGAAAGGCGCCGCGAACGACGTCCCTGGTAGACATTATCCGTTTCTCTCCTCCTTTGGTCTTGGGCAGTGGACGTGACGAACCCACTGCCCCAAAACCTCCTTTGGAAAGGGGCAGTGGACGTGACGAACCCACTGCCCCTGCTTGTTTTCTGGACTTTGTACCCAAAGCCCAGGATAAGGACACAAAAAAAAGCCCCCACCTCGCGAGGTAGGGGCTTTTTTTTCATTATTAGAGAGGCATGTCCGCCTGGTAGCGCGCCTTCACACGAGGAAAGTCGCACCGATCCGTGGGGATATCCTCCAGGTGCTCGAGGGCCATGCGGACCAGCTCGGCCAATTCCTTCCGCTGCTGTCGTCGGTGCCGGACGCTTTTGGAGTACACATACTGCACCTGCATATCGAAGAAATGGATGTGCAGCACTTCCTGCCGGCACAATTGGTGCAGCAGCGGCAAATCCGCATCACTGCCCGGATTGAGGAATGTCTCCAGCTGATAGGGATGGCCAGGCTGGTCGCGGATCTCCAGATAGAGCCGGATAGCCGCTCCCTCCGGATATCGGCCCAGCTCGTAACGATACAGAATTGGCACGGGACCTCGAAAGCTCTCAATATCGGACACGGACGTTTTCACGATCACGCTGCCGATGCCATCGACAATGAGAGCTGAGCAGATAGGCCCACGCTGCTCCAGCAGCGCCTGCCGCAGATGATCTGGTAATTGTACTTTTGCCATATTGCCTCCTCCTTATCATTTTACCACAAATTAGAGGGTAGGTCAATAGAAAAAGCCCCACCTCGCGCGAGGTGGGGCTTTTTCTACACCGCGTGACGAGCAGCCTGATGCCGCTTTTTGACCACTTCGAAGTCCAGCCGTTCCTCAGGGATGAGCGAGTTGTATTTGACTGCGATGCGGACCAACTGGTGCAACTCGCAGGTCGTCATGGGACTCTGCCGGACCCGTTTGGCATAGTGCGTCTCCAGCGCCGTGTTGGTCACGTGGATGTCGAGATGATCTTGACGACAGAGCTCCTGGAGCAGAATGAGGTCCGCCTGACTCGCCGGATTGAGAAAGGCCTGAGCCTGGAAAGGAGCCTCAGCCCCAAGCCGGTCGTAAATCTCCAGGTAAATCCGGATGATGGAGCCCTCTGGGAACACGCCCAGTTGGTAGTCGTGCAAAATTGGTACGTTCCTACCAGGCATGTGGAGCTCATCCGTTTTGAGGAGGATGATCACACCCTGGTCCGTATTGACCGCAACACAGAGAGGGCCCTGCTTCTCAAGTATACGTTGCATTTCTTTCGGTAAAACTCTCATGGGAACCTCCTAATCCAGTTTTTGGATGGCATCGGCCATGTCTGCCGCCACGACGTGGGTATAAATCTGCGTGGTGGTCAGATTGGCATGGCCCAACAGCTCCTGGACCACGCGCAGATTAACCCCTTGCCGTAGAAGCCGCGTGGCAAAGGTGTGTCTCAAGCAATGAGGGGAGAGCCGCTGCTCGAGGCCGGCCTGTTCACCGATCCCCTCGATGATGTACCCGATTCCCCTGGGCTTCAAGGGACCCCTGTAGCCGGGGAAGAGCGGAGATAGGGGCCCATTGCCCGTACTCTCGTAAATCCAGGCCTCCAAAGCCTCATGGAGCCTCTCACTGAGGGGCACCACGCGCTCCTTGTCTCCCTTGCCGGAAACCAGGACGGTCCGCCGCTGCAGGTCCACATTGCCGCGCACCAGCTGGCTGACCTCGGTCAATCGCAGGCCGGCATCCAACATAAGGAGCAAGATGGCCTGATCGCGGGTGGAGAGCGTGCACTGCAAGAGCAGCTCAACCTCCCTCGCTGATAGGACCTTAGGCAACCGCAGCGATCGTCTACGAGGGAGCGTGATATTCTCCAGGGGTGAGACCGCCATAAGCTGATTCTGGACGGCCCAGTTGAAGAAACATCGCAAGGTGCCCAAAGCCCAATGCAACGTGGCCGAAGACCATGCCTGGCCCTCCTGAGCAATGAAAGCTTGGACGTCCTGCGAGGTCACTGCCAGCAAATCCCCCCCCACAAAGCGGCGAAACCGCTTCACACCATAGGCATAGGACCGCACCGTGCTCGTGGCGTACACGGCTCCCATGTACTGTTTCCATTCCTCCATGTAGTCCATTGTTTGCCTCCTTCCTATGCTTTGTACCCAAAGGCCAGAGATGAAGAGGTGAACAGGGCAGGGATCACCCTGCCCCTATTCTAGTCATCGTCCCAAACTTCCTCCATGACCCCTCCCGGCATGACCAGGCCGAAATAGGTCACGTGGACCTCTACCAGACTCCCATCACTATCGGGAGCCATCTGGTGGCTGGAACCTGTCTGCACCCGCTGCCATTCCATAAGGAGCCACTGGGCCAGCGTCCAGATTTGCCGATCCGACAAGAGCGGCTCCTCCTCAAGCAGCCGCTGGCCAAACGTGCGCCGATGGCTGTCTGAGGCCCTGACGATAGACAGGTCCAGAAGCCCATCATTGATCAGCTCTCCAAAGATGGCCGGTAACGTCAGCAGGAACACCAGGGCCTCTAACCACCGGACAGGCCGGCCGGTCACCTGGGCCAGCCGCTCATGAGAGATGCCGGTATCTATGGCCGCTCTGTACGCCAGGGCCTGGCCGACCAGGTCCGGCTCCTCGGCCCCACTGTTGGCCTGGATCAGGAGCAAGATTTCATCCTCCTTAGACCCATCCCATAGCCGATAAGGGACACTCAAGGTCTCCGGAACCTGCTCCTGCAGGAAGGTATAGAGCCCTTCATCCAGGAGAACAAAGCCGTCCTCGACACTGCACAGGTCCTCGATGATCCTCTCCATGCGCTCCAGCACACCCACCCTCGTGCGCATCTGCGCCGGGTTAACCCGTAAATTGTGAACGGATATTTCTGTAACCATAGTACCCTCCTATTCTTTAGATTTTGTGACCGTGATGGCCATACTGGAAATGTGCCCATTCTGGCCAGAGACGAAATACCGCAGCCAGTCATAGAACGTCATGGCAAAGGCGCCCTGCCGGGCCGTCTCGATCCGGAATGCAAACTGTACCTTGCCTACAGGCTGGCCTGGGTCGTACTCGTAGGCAGCATCCAGCAGCGCCCTGGGAATGCCGTCTAACCCATGTTGGGTCAGGTAGTGGGAACCCCGGACGTTGAACTGCCGATACAACGCCCATCCCTGGCCAGCCAGCCGGCCATAGTACAAATTCTGGTTGTACTCGCCATGCACCGGGCCATCCTCCGGACGGATTTCTATCCACCTGGCCTCCGGGATCTGCGTGGCGCTCCGGCCCATACCCGGCGAAAGTCTGTAGGTGCAGCCATAACCATAAGCCTCGTACAGAAAGGCCTCCGGCGTCTCCCAGGGCCAGATGACCTGACACCACTGCCCTTTCTCGACCACCACGAAACTGAGAATCCTCATGGTCTCCATAACGTACCTCCTTTCACATAGATTTGAGACCTGCCCTCTGGCCTTTGTACCCAAAGGCCAGAGGGCAGGCATCAAGCCTGCCTGAGACTATATCACCGCAGCCTCGGCAACCTGCAGAGGAAAGACGATCCGCGTGACCGGATCATCTAACTGCCGATCCACTGCCTGATCACCGGCGCAATCCGGACAGAGACCCGCCCGGACGTCGACCAGGATCTGCCCGCAGCACTCGCAGGGCGTGGCGGCCTTGGCCGTGATGCGATGGCCCGCAGCCTCCAGCACGGTCTTGACCGCTTTGGTGGCCAGCAGCATCCGCATCGCCAACCGCTCGGCCTCCTCCGCCGAAGCGGCGCCCTCTACTGTGATGAACAAGTTGATCTGTGCCATTTGTGCCTCCTATTGGTCTCAATCAAAAACGTCGAACTGAGGATACACCTCCACCAGCCGTTGAGCCTGACCTTTTGTGAGCACCATGGGCCATCCCAGCGCATACAGACCATGAAAGGTCATAGCTACTGCGTAGGCACCGTGCCCGCTCTTAATTCGCGACATCGTCGTCGCAAATTCCTCCAGCGGGGGCATCTCTGCCCCCTCCTGCAGCTTGACCACTACCCGGGACGGTGGCAGCCAAAGCCCCTGGATCTCTCGCTTGTTCGCCATAGGATTCAGACCTCTATACCCGGGCGCCGCTCATATTGAGCCTCCTGGGCGCCATTCTTGTGATAAGTGCGCATCAGATACAGAGTGACCGGGCCGATCTGGATGCGCTTAGGCCAGGCCTCCAGCCACGTGCCATCGTCCGTGAGCACGGCCACGCCTTCCCTTTCAAGGGGGTGGCCGCGCAGGACAACCCGATCCACCGCCGCGACGACCTCAGGGCTCAGGTGCCCCCGCGCCGAAGGCATCAACTCCACCAGGCACCACTCTATAGTGGCATCCGGTGGAAGCGCGGTCGCCCCTTCGGGCAAGCGGGGTCCTCTGTATTGGCCGACGATTAAGCTGTCGCCGGCCCCCAACTTCAGGGTTGCACGGTTGACGGGGATTTTCATATCGAGTTGATCGCTGAATATGACCGCAGTATCGGGATGGCCTACTGCGCTTTCCGGGTTTTCCGCCTTTGCGAGGGCTTTGGCAGCCTGCAGCGTCAGGGGCCGGATGGTGACGTTGACGTTGAAATCGGTCAACATGTTAAGTGAAAACGCACTGCAAATGAACATTTTCGTCTCTCCTTTCCCAATTGCGTTAAATAGCAATTTAACGCAATTAGAACTATCTAAACTTTACACTTATGGGGCATATTTCTGTCTAATCTTTACACTTTAGGGCCTCATCTGCCCTCTAAAAACGTGGCCCACTCGCCCGTTGAAGGCGTTTTTGTCCTATCCCTGGCTCCCTTGGTTTGCCTGACGCGCCAACCAGCCTGATGACAAAGTCGAACGGTCTCCATCGTGCGAGGCCGACCAGGGGGAACCTCGCAGGTTCCCCCTCCATTATAGATGCAGCCGGCGCAATAGCGTAACGTCAGCTTCATGGTCATCCCTCCGGTTTTATGGGCCACCAGGACGGCAAAAGCCATAACCGATTCGTCTGCAGGGCCCACTCCTCGATCTCCTCCCCGGTCACCTCGCCGGAGCCATCGCAGAGACGGCAACAGTGGTCCGGCAACGTACTGGTCACGTCCTCCGGGGCGACGTCGTAACACAATGGACAGGGATGCGTTTGGAGCAGCCAGAACAGGACTCGATGGTCAAGTTCTCGCTGCGCCTCAGCCTCCGGTGACCCCATCTCCAACGTGGTCAACGGTCTTTTCATGGTAACACCTTTTCCCTTTCCGGCAACTCGGCCTCTGGATCGAAGCCCGGCATGACTAATTGTGTAGCGCCACTCTTCCGGTAAGGGCAGGCAACGGCCAGTCGGTGCCGCCTATCCAGGGAACCCGTGACAGTCGCCAGCATCACTTTGCATCCACCTGGGTTATAGCACCAACCTCCGGCTAACGGACACTGCCGCACCCAATCCCACTGAGGGTGGATTAAACTCATGGTAACACCTTTTCCCTTTCCGGCAGCTCGGCCTCAGGATCGAAACGTCGGACGGCCAGTCGCAAGGCCGACTCCCTATCCTCGTGATACCCGAACATGCCCCTCAGAGGCACCGGCTCCGGATCTTCGAACAGGCCCAATTGGAGGGGCTTGGCGCAGACCTCGCCTTTGTAGAAGGTGACACCCAAGGTGGCCTTGACGATATGCCGCCCATCATCCGCCGTCCAGTAATCCTCTAAAACCCGGGTCCATATCATGGTCAGCCTCCCTTATCCGGGGGGACCTTGGAGAACCCTGGCCAGCGGATGAGAAACGGCGCCTCAGAACTGAACTCCTGCGATTCCATCAGCGACTGGATGAGGGCAGCCCGCTGCTCTTTCGGCACCTCCCAATCTGAGCCATCGAAAGCCCGCACTCGAGCGGCAGCCATCGGACGGCGCAGTTCCTGAGGGAAACCGATCCAGACCCCCTGGCCAGGCCAGGGCACGTGATCAGGAGCGTACTTGTCGTCCCCCCAATCCACGTGGACCATATCAGCAGCACCACAGACCGGGCACGTCGTAGTGAAGGGGGTCACCCCATCCCGACTGTTCCAGATAATCTCCCGGTGCTCACAGTCCCGGCATTCGTACCGCATCAGGCAAAAAGCCTCCGCGTGCTGATGCCCTCTTGATGTCTTTCTCACGATGCGCCTCCTAACCAGGCCGTGAAGTTCTCCAGGGGCAACCAGGGATTGGGGTGGCCAGGGATCTCCTCCAGGACCTCCCGCACGGTCAACAGGCCATCCGGTAGCTCCAGCTCCTGCAGGCGCCCACGGCGAGAAAACCATTCGATCCAACCCCGGTCGTCAATCTCCCGGGCCAGGGTATACAGAATCTGGACGTCATGGGCACAGTAGTCCATCACTTCCTGGTAGAGCCCCTGGGCCCACTTGACCGGGGCATCGGCCCCGTTGCCCGTCTTGGATTGGCCGGTCATGGCCATGGCGCAGGCATCCAGGCCGACCGGATACCCCAACATCTGATTGATCTGGAACATGGGATCGACCATGCCCAGTGCCAGCTCGCGGCACTCCGGCAGCATGGCCGACTCCTCGGCCAGGATGTTCATGTCGAAGTGAAGCCCGTTCCAGGCCAGCAGGGTGTGGCCCTGCCGGACGCACTCCTTCAGATAGCACACCAGGACGCAGACCTGCTGCTGCGGCATCTGGGCAAAGGGCTCATTACTGGGCCGGCCCTCCCCATACCACGTGCGGAGGTCCTCCTGACCATTGCGCTCCCGGAGCGTGCAAGCCACCGAGATACCCAGTGGGCGCTGCGCCAGCCAGTCGTTACCCTCCACAATCTTGGTAATTTCGATATCAAATGCGAGATACTTTCTAGGCATGATCATTCACCTCCGTTGAGCCATACCATTTACCTTTTTTGCGGCCATCCTTGGGCCGCGATTCGACGTAGGCCTTCAAAGAAGCCTTACTGATCTGATACCGATCCCGCTTCAGGGGATTGATCTGACAGACCACATACCCCTGACGACAAATCCACCGGATATGGGGCCTGGAATACCCGGTGAGCTCGGCGGCCTGCCGGGTATCCACCCAATCCGGGTCGAGCGCACTGCCTGGCAGAGGCACAACCTCTGTGGCGGCACCCAACGCGATCAGGGTCTCCCCCCCCAAGCGATGGCGCATGTAACGAAGCGCCTTCGCTTCCAGTTGGCGCACCCTCTCCTTACTGCGACCGATCCGCTCCCCGTAATCCTTCAGAGTTGTCTCCTCGGCAAAACGGGCCATGATCACGTCCTGCAGCCGCTCTGGTAGACTCCGGATGGCCTCGTAGACGGCCTCCTGCAGCGACCATATATCCAGCGCTGGAGCCGTGATCCATTCCAATACCTCTGGATACCCCGGCCTGGGAAAACGCGGCGCCCCGCTCAATCGCACCGCCAGGACCGGATTGGTCGCGGCCTGATAGATGTCGCCATTCCGTTGATCGTCCATAGCAAACTCCTTTCTCTCTAAGATTTGGGTGATAAGGCCAGAAACCCGGCATCGATCCCCTCCCCTGGGGCCCAAAAGATTGAGCCCCAGGGGAGGAGGCCGAAACCCCCTCCTCTGGTCATTTCCACGTCAGCTGGTGACGACTGGAATCATAAATGGTTCCAAAGCGGCTCAGAGAGCGCACCCGGCCATCGAAAGCTGGCATCGCCCCGGTTTCCTCCCATATCCTGGCCGGGACCAGGGCATACACCCGCCAAAGCGGCGCGTGCAGACTGCGCCCCACGTACCAGGCCCGATCCCGTAAGATGTCGAGGTCGTCGAGGCTGTAGTCCTCTATGGCCAGCTTGACCATGTCCTCCTCAGGCAGATATTGAGCCAGCAACGCTCGCCAGGCCATCGTCCTGGGCAGGCGCAACGCATCGTACCAGTCGAGCAATGCATACTCTACGGGCTCGGTGAACGGCCAGACCCACCCCACCCCGGCCTGATCATTCAGGGCGCCCACGACGGGGCGCAGCGCCACGCTATGCCGCAGGGTACTGTTGAAACAAGCCAGGTAACAGTGGCCGGCCTCACCGACCAGAATGCCGTTCATGTACCGCTTGATGATACGGAAAGGACCTCCCGGATAGCGCAAACTATCCCTAACAAGAATGGTTTTCAGTTCCATTAGCCGTACTCCTTTCTAAAATTTGACAGGGGGGAGGCTGGCTAAGACCTCCCCCCTACTCCAAGGAGGTGGGGGGACACAGCCCTCCCCCCTGGGCCTAGATGTCGTCGGTGGCCACGACTGCCTCGATGTGCGACATAATCCACTCCCGCATGGCCATGACCTGTGGGCACTCCGGATCGAGGACAATGGCCTCAAACCAGGGCAAGCTCGACAGAGGCGTCAAGGTCTGCAACTCCCACTCCGTATATTTGGCAGCGACCAAAACGCCCGCCTCTCGCTGATCCACAGCCACCAGAATGATGTCCCGGCACGTCAGCCGGCCATCGTCCGCCTCGAACTGGGTGATGGTGCCCACGTAGACCTGCAAGTCCGTCAATTCCTCGCCCAACCATACGATATTTGCCATCATCGCCTCCTCACCACAGATAACAGGGAAACGGGGGTATGGTGGGCAGGATCTCCTTGTTGACCGCCGGCACCACCAGAAAGAAACCCTGCAATGCACAGTGCCGTTCGAACAGACTGACCACGTAATCGTCATCCATCTCCCACTGACCGAGATAGGTGGACTGCGCCACCTCGCCAGAAACAGGCAACACAACCTGACCCTGCCCGGAGACGATCAGGGTATGATCCTTGGCCTCCATGTCCCAACTCCCACAGTGGCTCATGCTCTCGATGCCCGTCAGGGCATTCTCCAACGTAGGCCAGGAGATAATGAGCAGCATGGCCGGTGCACCGGGCCCCTCCAGCAGGAAGGCAATGACCGCATCTGTGTCCTGCTCTTGCAGTATCAGTATCTCAGCCATGACAGGCCTCCTCGACTACCATGCCCACGTTGACCACGCATCGCTGATTCAGCCAGTCAGTGGGTACAGGCTCCTCGAGGACGATACAGTCTGAGCCCCCTTGTAGTCTCATCACCGTGCCGTGCAGTCCACGCCCGGCGAGCTGCACTGGATAAACCCGGATGACAAAGCCACCCGACCAAGGCTCGGCCTTCTCGACCAGCCGGATATAGGGGATAAACTGACTGTCCGAGATACCCAACCCCATCTCCAGGCCATCACAAATGGACTTGAGATAGTTGTCCGGATCGCGGACAATCCCATCGTCGGGAAAGCGGATCTCCACGTCAACGATGTACGTCGCATCCTCAGGCCAATCGAAAGCAGCATGGGCCATCTGCTCCTTTACACGCCAGGCCAACTCCTCCTGCCAGGCCGCGCACTCCAGGCGCAGCTTGGGGCGAGTACCCCGCTGGTAGCGGTCGTTGACGGAGAGATTGCTCTCCCACGCCATGAACACCGTAATTTGATCATTCATCGTACTGACCTCCTTCTAAGATTCTATGGTGCCCTCAGGACGGAGGAGCGGGAGCCGTCTGCGGCGCCTCCTCCCCCCTGAGCGCCTCATAGAGGCGCCGCTCTGCTACTGCCCCTGAAGGGGGCCCCCTCGTAGCTCTGCCTGGCATCTGAGCATCCAGGCTTCCACTACTCCCAAGTTTCCCATGCCCCTCACAGAGCCCAAGAGATGGAACAGATTTTGAGGCCTGCTCCACCCCGATCCCCACCCTGCGAAAGTGGAGTTACGGAGAGGTCATCAGGTTGATGAGCATGATGTTGGCCTCATTCAACTGACCCTCTACCAGAAAATTGTAGACCCCAATCACGCCTTTCTGAGTGAACCCGCCAGCGCCCAACAGAGCATGCACCAGCTTGTTAGGCTGCATCTTGATACCCAAGGCCTCCATCTTGGTGGCCAATTGCTCAAGAGTTTTGGCCTGCGGTACCTGGGTAGCATCCACGTGAAGCTTGCCCACGTGCACCTGTGCTGCAGCCTGGATCGCCTCCATGTCTGGATACCCGGCCCCGGTTTTAGGCGCACGGGCAGGTCGCGGCGTACTACCAGATTGGCGCCGGCCTCTACTACCCCGCTGACGATTCCCTCCCTCACCCGAGTTGCCATCCTGAGCCAGGGAGATTTCATCCTGATCCTGGTAGACTTCCTGGCCGACCCCTAACCGTGCCGCAGCCTTGGACAACGCACTGGTCTCGGCCGACCGGTGGGCATCCGTCAGCCGGGTATTGCCGCGCCGATTGGTGGATGACCCACCCTTGGCAAAGATGGGCTCCGACCAGACATGATACCCCAGGCCGTACTCCCACCCCTCGGTCACGATGCCATCCGGATGCACGGTCCGCTTCCAGAGGACAGGCAGAGAATACCGCCCGCCCTCGGCATCCTCGGTGATGCGCCATTGAAGGGCAACCTCGACCAGGATCTCCTCGCCTTTTTCAGCAGCCTCCCGCCAGAAGGGGCCAAAGGCATACCGCCAGCCATAGCCGACCAGACCAAAGACCTCCTGCAACCGCTCCATGACAAAGGCCTGATTGATAGTGGTCAAAGTCACGCCCCGACTGTCGTCCGCCTTGAGCGCCTCACTGGGCATTGGCTCACTCAAGAAGTGGAAAACGTCCACCGACGTTTGCCGGTCAACGATCTCAACCGGCATCCTTGCAACACGTACCTTTTCTGCCATTGTGTGCCTCCATGCACTACGAAGTGATAGGCACCGTGGGTGCCTCCCCTCTCTGGACTTATACCCATAACTCCAGAAAGGGCAGGCACTCACCCTGCCCGGCCTTAGAAAAGGGGATATGCCCGGCCCATCTTGCGACCCTC
>Ga0180437_10006306_pt1 | contig 15857 bp, 8 predicted proteins | sample SS_ome_4_FD_132410 | JGI IMG/M metagenome (GOLD analysis project Ga0180437, IMG submission 132410) | Hypersaline lake sediment archaeal communities from the Salton Sea, California, USA - SS_3_D_1 metaG | ecosystem: Environmental > Aquatic > Non-marine Saline and Alkaline > Hypersaline > Sediment...
ACCCCTGCCATGGCGTTGTGACCGTAGATTCTTGCCCCCGGGCCTTTTAGAATCTCAATGCGCTCCACATCCTCAAGGTCCACGGGCAAGTCCAGATTGTGGTGCCCGGTCTGTGCATCACTGACATTGACGCCGTCTACCAGAATCAACGTCTGCTCAAAGGAGCTGCCGCGGATAGCCACATCGGCTTGAACACCATGTCCCCCGCGCTGGCGGACGTCCACACCGCTCACGGTTTCCAGAAGGTCTGCCATGTTGTCCACAGGCAGGGCCTCGATTTCTTCTCGACTAATGACGGCGACAGAATGGCCGACCCTTGAAAGGTGCTCAGGAATGTGGGTGCCCGTAACCACGACAGGGTCCAATGTGTAACAGGGGGTATCTTCTTCTTGGGCCATTGCAGAACCCTGGCGAACCAGGATCAGGCACAAGGTCACGGCCACTGTTCCTATCCGGCGTGGCCACGGCGTCTTTTCACTATCGAGGTTGGCCAAAAAGAGACTCCTTACCAGATCGAATGCGTGTTGGCAGGCAGCGCGGGGCGTATGCCGTGAGCGTCATGACAGGGGCTAGTTGACCAGACTTTGCGTGGGCGCAGGGATCCGCCCTCCCAGACGGACAAAGGTCTCAGAACCGCCATCGTTTTGAACGGAAAGGATCGTGGCTTCGCCCAGGAGTCCTCCGAAGTGGGCCTTCTCGCCCGCTTTCTTTCCAGGTACCGGAATGAGCCGTGTGGCAGTGGTCTTCCTGTTGATGACCCCAATGGCCATCTCATCGGCCATAATGGCCGCCAAGGTCTCGGCAGACGTGTCTCCTGGAAGGGCCACCATATCGAGACCCACAGAGCACACACTGGTCATGGCCTCGAGTTTTTCCAGCGACAAGAAACCGAGACGGGCGGCCTCTGAGATATTGATGTCTTCGCTTACAGGAATGAAGGCTCCACTCAGTCCTCCCACGTACGAGCTGGCAAAAGCCCCGCCTTTTTTGACGGCGTCATTGAGGAGGGCCAAGATGGCCGTAGAACCAGGAACGCCGATGCTTACCAGCCCTAGACTCTGAAAAATCTCTCCCACGCTGTCTCCCACATTGGGCGTGGGGGCCAGAGAAAGGTCGGCTACGCCAAAGGGGACATCCAGTTGCTCGGCCACTTCCCTTCCGATCAGTTCTCCCACACGGGTCACCTTAAAAGCAGTCCTCTTGATAATATCCGAAACCTGGCCCAGACTGAGAGAGGGATTGGCCTCCCGTGCCCGGTCAATGGCCTTTTTCACAACGCCTGGGCCGCTGACGCCCACATTGATGACCGCCCCGGGCTCCCCAACACCAAGATAGGCTCCGGCCATGAACGGGATGTCCTGGGGAATGTTGGCGAAAACGCATAGCTTGGCGCAGGCGATGCCGTCCGATTCGGCGGTGTGTTCTGCTGCTCTCTTTATCGCCTTGCCCATGAGATAAACGGCGTCCATATTGATACCCGCCCGCGTAGAAGCCACGTTCACAGAGGCACAGACCCGTTGGGTCTCGGACAACGCCTGGGGGATGGCTTCAATCAGGGCCAAATCACTCTTGGCGAATCCCTTCTCCACCAAGGCGCTGAACCCGCCAATGAAGTCCACGCTGACCTCCCCGGCAGACCTGTCCAGGGTTTCGGCAATCCTTACCAGTTGAGCCGACGAAAAGGGAGCAGCTGCCACGGCAATGGGACTGACGGCAATCCTCTTGTTCACCACTGGAATGCCATACTTGTCGCCCACGTCATCGCAAATCTGCACCAAGTCCTTCGCCAGTCCACAGATCTTGTCGTGGATTTTTTGTCTAAAACAGCCCTCTTCGTGGCTTGCACAATCCAAGAGACTGATTCCCAGCGTGACGGTGCGCACATCAAGGTGTTCATCTTTTAACATCTCCAAGGTGGAGAGTACTTCCCTGTCAGTCAGCATGGCAATTCCTCATCAAAAGAAGGGTTCCGTGCGAATTTATCTACTAGACCCTGTGAATGCCTTCAAAAATATCGCGGTGTTGTAGGCTCAGGTCCAGTCCCAACTCCGTGGCCCGCTGCCGAAGGGCCTGCCTGAAGGCCTTCTGGTCTGTGTCCGCCGGGACATCCACCTCATAGATCATAGTGTTCTGGTTTGGATCGTCTCCTCCGCGGAAGGCCGCCCTGAGACTGGTGATGTTGCCCCCAAATCGGGCCATCACCTCCGTGATACCTGAGACCAGACCCAAACGGTCCGGCCCCACGGTGGTCACCACAAAGGGCTCGCTTGCCGTTGGGGCATGGGGTTCCGCCGTGGTCTCAAGGGGCTTCACCATGACATGAAGACCAAGGGATTTCACGCCCCGTTGCAGTCGGGCGAGGAGTTCCTCCGGTTCAAGTCCTTCCAAGATAGAGGCGATGAAAATGCTCGTAAACTCCGTCTGGAGCACCGTTTGTGTCACATCTTCGATGTTGCAGCTGTTTTCAAAAAGGATCCTTGAGACCGTGGCCACAATGCCGGGCCGATCTGTCCCCAGGACAGAGATCACCACCTTTGTCATGAATCAACCCCCTTCCTTGGAAAACTCTACGCTCCCATGGCTACCAACTCCTGCTGGCGACAGGTCGATTGACTGCCTAATCCATCGGCGTAGCCGCAAGATTAGGCCCAGCATTACTTCAAGAAAATACTACCAGCCCATTTGATGAGGCTGCCACTCCTGGTACGGCACATGAACCTTCTTGTGGAGCGTCTGCAACCTTCCGGTGGATCTCAATTTGACAAGGCATCCAGAGAGTATTTTGTCAATCTCTATCCCCTTTTCCCCTTTTGGGATTACGAGCACATCGTCATACTTGTCATATAGTTCCCTGTGAACGTTCTTGAGTTTTAATTGCTTTATCACAAAATCGCATTCTTCCTGAGCAAATATGAACGCATCCGCGCGTTTTAAGTCGACCTTTTGGAGACTGCTCTCAACCCCGAGGGACTCGGAGATAGGGAAATCGAAATAATCAAGGAATCCTCCACCGGATTCGATGTTCAGCGGAAAGGGTGTAGTCTTTTGGGCCTCCCGAATCCTTTCCACGGTAATCGGTTTGTCTTTATGGGAATAAATAACAAAACAGACGTCACCCATCTTCTCCGTTGTGTACGCATATGGCAGCGACTCCAGTGGGACGACTTTGTTCCGGATCATAGGAAGGTGGAAATCGGCTTTCCCGGATATGACATTGTCTATTGATCTGGGGAAAGGGTATACATTTCTTTCGATATTTCCTTCGTACACGTCATCGATCGCCTTTACCAGATCCACAAATACGCCCTTATCAGGTGTTTCCAAGATGTCCGGCAGAAAGGCCATGCTTGCCTTTAGGTCCCGGGCGCTAGCAAGGCCACTTCCAAAAACGATAAAAAGCCCTGCCGCAGCAAAAAGACAAAGCCAGTTCCATAAACGTTTCATGTTCACTCTCCTTTTCCTTCTTGTGCTACGGTGTTGAAGAAATGAAATAGACTCTCAATGCTAGTGTCGTATCGACCTCCTTTCCTTATACCCTTACGAGCCACGTGGGTAGGACGGAGAAGTGATATCCCCGCCCTACACATACTTGTCCGTTGGGCTCCTCTTGATACGCACATCTTCAACGGTTGACAGATACGCCCTTGCCGCACGTCAGATGGACCTATCTAATCTAATGCATCATGCAAACAGTCTGGAATGTCTTTGTAACCATATCAAATGGTAACAAATCTGGCCCCTATTACGGTGGCAGCTTGTTGATGACACGCAAGATAGTTCTTCCGACACTGTAGCCCACTGTTCGGGCCCCTATCCAAAACTGGACCGGGTTGCAATATATGTACCAATCAAAGTGTTTGGGCAGCCGCTTTGCCTCACACCATGCATTAGCCGTAAGTAGCCTTGGGCTGCTATTATCCATATGAGGATATATGTAAATCCCTCTAGCTCGCCAGCCAACCTTTTCCGCTAACATATCTACAGAGGCTATCATTTTGACTGTCATCACTGTCGCTGCCCCGAGGACGTTCACCTAAAGACAAGTCAAAGAGACTGTCAAGGTGGCAAAGAAACGAATTATTCGATGCCCTTGAAAATCATCCCCCACCTTCCCTTACCCTGCCCCGCGGTCTTGGCACGCTAATTGCTGAAAGTCTTTTCGTCGAGGCTGCGATAACAAGTCGGTGCTTTCTGCTGCCAACCCTCATGACACGTTGACATTTTACCCTGATCCACTTACGTGTCAAAGGACCGGGTGCTATGTGCTATGAACGACGCGCAATACCACGCAGGTAAGGATGAAACGCAAAGGCGCACCCAAGCAGGTTGTGACAGATGCCATGTTGACCATGAGAGGATCTTAAACCGTGGTCAATAGCAACAAGGGAGGATCACCTTGAGACGACTGAAACTTGATCTCCATTCCATTCAGGCAAAGCTTAATATTGTTTTGATTGTCCTTGTCACCATCATCCTGGCCGGTTTTGGGATATATGATTATCTTGTCATGAAGAAAAGGACAATAGGGGAGTTGCACAGCATTGCCGAGTCTAGCGCCAGAAGGTTGTCTGGCGGTATGGCAGTGGCGATCTGGGAGATGCATAGGGACACGGGAATCGCGAGCCTAGAGTCGGAGATGGTCCAAAAAAGTGTCTACGCCATTGTTGTCGAGGAGACAGGCCACGAGGCGCCCTTCGTAGCCATGAAACGAGATGAGGACACGTGGGAACCTGTTTCATTTAGTGGAAATATCGAGGGAGACTTTATCGCAAGCAGTAAAGAGGTGGTGAAGGGAGAAGAAGAACTAGGCTCCGTGCATGTCTTTCTCACTCAGCAGTTTATGGAGGAAGACCTTAGGGGCTCTCTTTTTTCCCTTCTTTTCAAGATTCTCCTTCTTGATCTAATCCTAGTGGTTGGGATGTCTCTAGTTTTCAGGAAAGTCGTGACTCGTCCTCTTAACCAGATTGTTGACCGGGTCCGGGATATCGCAGAAGGCGAAGGCGATCTTACCATGAGAATCGACTTCAACTCGCTGGATGAGATCGGAACGTTGGCAGGACTCTTTAATGGATTCATCGGGAACCTTGAGGGGGTGATCAGACAGCTTTCTGAAAACATCAAGAGACTAGACTTTTCTTCAACCCAGTTGGCTAACGTTTCCACACAGATGGCCTCGTCTGCCGAAGAAATGACGTCCCAGTGTGACAGCGTTGCCGGAGCAACGGATGAGATGTCCTCCAATATCAATGCCATAGCGTCTGCCGCCGAGGAGATGAGCACCAACATTCAAAGTGTCTCTTCCACTACGGAGGAGATGTCACAGAATGTCAATACGGTGGCTTCGTCCATTGAGGAGATGTCGACGGCACTCAACGATGTGGCAACCGGCGCACGCAAGGGCTCTGACATTGCCAAGAAGGCCATGCAAATGTCCACTTCCGCTTTGGACACCATGAATCTCTTGGGCAGAGGCGCGAAGGACATCGGCGAGGTAACCGAGTTGATCAAACGGATCGCAGAGCAGACCAATTTGCTTGCCCTCAATGCCACAATCGAGGCGGCTTCAGCCGGCGCGGCAGGCAAGGGTTTTGCCGTTGTGGCAAATGAAATCAAGGAACTTGCCAACCAGAGCGCCCAGGCTGCCGAAGACATCGCCAAGCGTATCGAGGGAACTCAGGCAAACAGTGAAGAGGCTATAAAGGTTATCGCTGCCATATCCGACGTCATCGAAAGTGTTAATGAGTCCTCTGCGATGATTACAGAATCCGTTGAGCAACAGAAAGTTACGGCCAGCGGAATATCTGGAAACATACACGAGGCCAGCACCGGGATCACTAATATCGCTTCCTCCATAGCGGAAATCGGCAAGGGCGCCAATGACATGGCAAGAGGGGCGGCAGAAGGTGCCAACGCCATGACGGAAGTGTCGTCAAACATTCAAGGGGTGAGTAAGGCTGCGGCCGAGTCGAACACTGGGGCCCGGCAGGTTAACACTTCGGCTGGTGAGTTGGCAAATATGGCCGTTGAGATTCAGGGCATGGTCGGCAGGTTTAAGGTGAAAGAGGCCTGATGCCTCCAGTTAAGCTTATACATCGGGGCTCGGGACCTGTGACTTAAGCGCTACGACGAAATGTGCTTCATACCATATGTAACAACGTCAAGAGGCCTCTCTGAAATTTCATCATGACTTGAGGGCTTGCACATGATAGAAGTGCAATCAGCCATGCTTTTGTCGGCAAAACCATATCACCTCTATGGCCGCGAGCCCCGTCTTGGACCGGGCCACGGCCTCCTATGAATTGCCCAGAATCGGCCTCAAGGGTCCGTTGCCATGCCTGAAGAACACCCAAGGAAAGAGGAATCAACCCCTGGCACCTTCCGAGAAACCCTGCAGTTTTACTTGATCGACTGCAAGACACCCCTGGGCAAGGTCATCGATATTGCCATTATCTTTTTAAACCTGGTCATCTGCGCCATTGTGGTGATTGAAACCTACCCTCTTTCAGACGCCACCAAGGCGCTGCTGTGGAAAGCCGAGGTGGTAATCGTCATGTTCTTCATCGTGGAGTATGGCGCAAGGCTTTACGGCGCCAAAAGCAGGCTGCAGCAACTTAAAGACATCTACAGCGTGATCGACCTTATCGCCATATTGCCGACCCTTTTCCTGCTTCTGCTTCCCGCCCTGGGCTTGACGCAGTACCTTGGCTTCATCAAGGTGATCAGGGTGTTGAGGGTCTTCCGGATATTCAGGTTCCTCCGATTCACAGCAGACCCAGACTTCTTTTTCGGCAGCATCAACATGCGGCTCCTAAATGTGGTAAGGCTCTTCATCACCATACTGATGATCTTCTTTGTCTCCTCCGGGCTCTTCTTTCAGGTGGAAAGCAACGTGAACCCTAACGTGCGCACCTTTGGCGACGCCTTCTACTTCACCGTTGTGGCCCTCACCACGGTGGGCTTTGGCGACATCATCCCCCTTTCCGCGGCAGGCAAGTGGGTGACGGTGCTCATGATCCTCTCGGGCATCATCCTCATCCCCTGGGAGGTGAGCCGCATCGTGAGGGAATGGATTCACATGGCTTCCAAAAAGGAGAGCATCTGTCCTGGGTGCGGTCTGCGGTTTCACGACAAGGACGCCTCCCACTGCAAGTCTTGCGGCCACATCATCTTTCAAGAGTATGACGGCGACGGCTATTAGATCACCATGAAAACCACCCTTCAGCTCTTTACCAGCAACCGCTTGGAGCTTCTGGCCGAGGCCTTGGCCGAGATCTTGAGGACACCCCTTTCATCCCCTCTGGACCAGGAGACTATCCTTGTCCAGAGCAAAGGCATGGAGCGGTGGGTGCGCGCACAACTGGCCAAAGGCCATGGCATCTGCGCAAACTACAGGTTTCCCTTCCCCAATCGCTTTGTCTATGAGCTCTTCCAACAGGTCTTTGAAGATCTTCCTGAATGGTCGCCTTTCGACCCCAGAATATTGACCTGGAAGGCCATGAAGCTCCTGCCCTCTTTCATCACCCAGCCTGGCTTTGAAAGCCTTGGCCACTATCTCAAAGGCCCGAGGGAAGATCTAAAGCGCTTCCAGCTTTGTGAGCGCATTGCAGACACCTTTGATCAGTATCTCCTGTTTCGTCCGGAGATGATTCTGAGATGGGGGGAAAACAAAGAAGACCACTGGCAGGCCTTGCTTTGGAGGGGATTGGCCAAGGGCCATGAGGGCAAGCATCGGCCGGCCTTGGCAAAGGCCTTCTTTGAAGCCCTTGGGGCCGATTCCTTCAAGCCAACTGGTCTTCCCGAAAGGGTCTCGGTCTTCGGAATATCTGCCCTTCCTCGGTTTCACATGGAGGTCCTTGCCGGCATCTCAAGGTTTGTGCCGGTGAACCTCTTTCTCTTGAATCCCTGCAAGGAGTACTGGGGCGATATTGTCTCTGACTGGGAGATAAAGCGGACCTTGACGAAAGAAGGGGCTCAAGATTCCAGCGCCGAAGCGCTCCATCTGGAAAGAGGAAACAGCCTGCTGGCATCCATGGGCAAACTGGGCAGGGATTTCTTCGACATGATAAACGACTTTCACTGTGAAGAGATCTCCTCCTTTCAGGAGCCCGGGGGGGTCAGCCTGTTGGCGTCACTTCAGTCCGACATCCTCCATCTGCGGGAGAAAACCGCCTCACCAGGAGACAAAAGGGCTGTCTCTTGTGATGACATGTCCATCCAGATCCAGTCGTGTCACAGCCCTATGCGGGAGATAGAAGTCCTTCATGACCATCTGCTTGACATGTTTGAAAAGGATTCCAGCCTGCGGCCCAAAGACGTGCTGGTCATGACGCCCGACATTGACACCTATGCCCCGTACATCGAGGCTGTGTTTGACGTCCAGGACGATGACGGGAAGAGATTTCCTTACAGCGTTGCAGACAGAAGCGCCAGGAAAGAGAGTGAGATTCTCGACACCTTCCTTGGCATCCTGGGCCTCTTTGGCAGCCGCTTCAGCGTCTCACAGGTGCTGGCCATTTTGAAGGCCCGGGCAGTGCAGCGGAGATTCGGTCTCTTGGAGGCAGACCTTTCACTTGTTCGCAGGTGGGTAACAGAAACCAGGATCAGATGGGGCGTCGACGCAGAAGGCCGCGCTCAGATGGCCCTGCCCGCCTTTTCAGAGAACACTTGGAAGGCGGGCCTGGAAAGGCTCCTGCTGGGCTATGCCATGGCCGGAGAAGGCAGATACACCTTCAAAGGTGTCCTGCCCTATGACCATGTGGAAGGCAGTGCAGCCCTGGTGTTGGGAGAACTTCTCGACTTTACAGATGAGCTCTTTGCCTGCGTTCAATCCCTCAGCCAATCGCGCACCTTGGGCCAGTGGTCCGACATGCTGACAGGCCTTTGGGACCGATTCTTCTTGCCCGAAGAAGATGAAGAACATGAAGCGCAGGTCATACGACGTGCGCTGAAAGAGCTGGGCGACATGTCCGGCCCCGACAGGTCAGGTTTTGACGACGCCGTGGATTTCTCAGTCATCAAGTGGTATTTGGACAGCCGCCTGGAGAAGGAAGGTTTCGGCTTCGGCTTTATTGCCGGCGGCATTACATTCTGTGCCATGTTGCCCATGAGGAGCATCCCTTTTAGGATTATCTGCCTTGTGGGAATGAACGGAGATGCCTATCCCAGGCAGTCAAAACCATTGGGGTTTGATCTTATGGCAACACATCCGAAGCCAGGAGATCGCTCCCGCCGCCATGATGACAGGTATCTCTTCTTAGAAGCCCTGCTCTCGGCCAGAGAAAGGCTCTACATCAGTTATGTGGGACAAAGCATGGAGGACAACACCATCATCCCGCCGTCCGTCTTGGTGAGCGAGGTGACAGACTACATAAGGCAAGGGTTTCAGATCGAGGGGCGGGACATCACCGATCACATCGTCACCAGACACCGTCTACAGGCCTTCAGCCCGGACTATTTCAAAGAAGACGAAAGGCTATTTAGCTACTCCGAGGCAAACTGTCAGGCCGCCCAATGCATGCTGCAAGACCGTGAAGACCCACAGGCCTTTATCTCCAGAGGCCTTTCGGACCCGCCTGAAGAGTGGGAAACAGTTCATCTCGATGATCTGTGCAGGTTTTTTGGAAATCCAGCGAAATTTCTCCTCAATAGACGCCTCGGAATCTATCTTGAAACAGGGGCCTCTGTGCTTGAAGAAAGAGAGTCTTTTCAACTCAAGGGACTTGAAAAGTATCTACTGGAACAAGCCCTCCTGGAAAAAGGGTTTTCAGGACAGGACCTCAGAGAACTGGAACCCCTCATCAGGGCCTCTGGCCGGCTTCCACACGGGGCCGTGGGCAAATGCGTGTATGAGGAGATCAGCCGCGGAGTAGAAAGGTTCGTCCGAAAAACAGCGCCCTTCGTCCAAGGCCCCGCCCTCAGGCCCCTTGATGTGGATCTCCAGCTATCACGTTTCCGCCTCCTTGGAACCATTGGGGGCATTTACCCTGAACGGCTTGTGCAGTATCGCTATGCAACGGTGAAGGCCACGGACCGTTTGAGATTGTGGATTCATCACGTGGTAGTAAACAGCCTACATGCCGATCATTATCCCAGGGCCAGCATGCTCCTGGGCCTGCGTTTCCAGAGTACAGACCGTAAATGGTCATCCTGGGAGTATGGTCCAGTGCAAGAAAGTGAAGAGATCCTTTTAGGGCTCTTGGAGACATATTGGAAAGGGTTGAAAACACCTCTTCATTTCTTACCCGAATCGTCGTGGGCCTATGCAGATAGGCGTCTTAAAAGGCAGTCAGCCCCTGACGATGCGTTGCATCGTGCCCGCGCCGTATGGGTGGGAAACGATTACAGCCGCGGTGAGGGTGAAGACGCCTACTATCAGCTCTGTTTTCGCACCACAGATCTCCTTGACAGGGAATTTCAGCAGATGGCAGAGGAGATCTTCGGCCCCCTTTTGGCGCACCAGAGGGGAAAAAAGTAGTCTCGTGCCCGTCCCCGAAGGCCCTGCAGGGAAGTGGGCACTGGCGTCAGTTTCCCGACGGACACTAGTCTGAAAGAACATTCTGAGTCTGTGGCCCATTCCGGTAGACAAGAAATGACAACAGCCGAAGATTTTGATCTCCTAAATGCTCCCCTTGAGGGGACCAATCTCATTGAGGCCAGTGCAGGCACAGGAAAAACCTATGCCATTTCCGGTCTCTTTTTGAGACTGGTGCTGGAAAAGAACCTTTCCGTGAACGAGATACTGGTCGTCACCTTTACGGAGGCGGCCACAGAGGAGTTGAAAGACAGGATCCGGACTAAGCTCAGGGAAGGGGCAGAGGCATTCGCAACGGGCCACAGCACAGACCCCTTTCTAAAGGGTCTCAGGACAAAACACCGAAATCGGGACGTGGCCTATCGACACCTTAGAGAAGCCCTCCGGGCCTTTGATCAGGCATCCATCTTCACCATACACAGTTTCTGCAGGAGAATGCTCTACGAGAATGCCTTTGAGAGCGGGTGCCTCTTTGATACCGAACTCGTCCCAGACCAGGAAAATCTCAAGAAAGAAATAGTTGAGGATTTCTGGCGGAGACATTTCTACCAGGCCCCCTCCCTTTTTGTCCATTATGCCATCTATCGGAACCTCAGCCCGGACAGCCTCCTTTTGCTCCTGGGCAATAAGATCGCCCAGCCCTATTTGAAGATCATCCCTCAGCTCAAGCCTCCTGAGTCGTCCCCCCAGGAAGAAGCATTTCGAGTCTCCTTCAAAGGGGTTTGCCAGGCATGGCAAAGGTCGAAGGCTGAGGTCACACAGATTCTAAGGGGCCACGAAGGGTTAAACAGGAACAAGTACAAAAAGACCCATGTTGCCCTGTGGCTCCACAAGATGGAGGATTACTTGGCCAGCAAAGGCAACGATCCGGCCTTGTTTCAGGGCTTTGAAAAATTCACCTCAAAGGAAATCCAAGGGGCAGCAAAAAAAAACAGTGCCCCTCCAACCCACCCCTTCTTCGATCTCTGCCAAGACCTTAAAGAAAAACAGGAGGCCTTGGAGAGGGTGTTTGACCAGCGCCTCCTTTGGCTCAAGGAAGAATTGTTTTATTACACCCATAGGGAGCTTTCAAGGAGAAAAGAGGAGCAAAACATCCAGTCATTTGATGATCTTTTGTTCAAACTCCACCGGGCCCTGAAGAAGAGAGGCGGTGAGGAACTGGCAAGGGCCTTGAGGAAAAAATTTAAGGCCGCCCTGATTGATGAATTCCAGGACACGGACCCCATTCAGTACGGCATCTTCAAAAAGGTTTTTTATACTGGAGGGAGCACCCTCTTTCTCATCGGCGATCCCAAACAGGCCATCTACGGTTTCCGGGGGGCCGATATCTTTGCCTATATGGCAGCCGCGGGAGACGTAACGCGCAAATACACCCTTGCGGAGAACTGGCGGTCTGAGGCGGGGCTGGTGACTGCTGTCAATGCCGTCTTTTCCAACGCCGATCAGCCCTTTTTGTATGACCGGATAGCCTTTCAAACCACTGTGCCGGCAACACGGCAAGAGGCTGAGCCCCTTCGGTTGGGCGCCCACCGGCAAGCCCCTTTTCAGTTGTGGTTCCTAGCCGCCGATGACGAGACAGGCCCTTCGAAACCCATGAACAAGGCACTGGCACGGGAACGCATTTCAAGGGCCGTGGCAGCGGAGATCTCGCGACTTCTGAGGCTCGGCAGAAGGATGAAGGCCCTCTTGGGAAAGAGACCTCTTGAGGAAGGTGACATGGCTGTCCTGGTCAGGAGGAATGCCGATGCACTCCTCATGCAGGCGGCCCTCTCTGCCTTAAACATCCCCAGTGTGTTGTGCACGACAGAGAATCTCTTTGATTCCCATGAAGCCATGGAGATGGAAAGGCTTCTTGCCGCCATTGTGGAGCCGAACGGCGACATACGGCTCAGGGCAGCCCTTACCACAGATGTGATGGGTCTTAGAGGAGAAGGGTTGGAGAGTCTGCTGGCCGATGAGACCCGATGGGAGACGTGGCTCGTCAAGTTTAAGAGATACCACGACATGTGGGATAAACACGGTTTTATCAGGATGTTTCGACGCCTCCTCCTGGAAGAGGACGTCCTTTCCCGCCTTATGTCCTTTGCCGACGGAGAACGCCGAAATACCAACTTACTGCATCTTTCAGAGGTCCTGCATGAGGCATCTGTGGGAAAAAAGCTGAGCAGCGCGGGGCTCTTGAAATGGCTCTCCGATCAAAGGGATGAACATACGCGACCGACGGAAGAACACCAGCTGCGCCTGGAAACGGATGAAAAGGCCGTAAGACTTGTCACCATCCACAAGAGCAAGGGCCTTGAGTATCCTGTGGTCTTTTGCCCCTTCTCATGGGATGGTTCCAGAGTCGGCCGCTCAAGACAGCCCTTCACCTTCCACGACGAAGGCGACAACATGAGGCTCACCCTGGATCTTGGCTCTCCTGAGGTGGAGGACCACCTAGTCCTTGCCGAAAAGGAACAACTGGCTGAAAACCTGAGGCTTTTCTATGTGGCCCTCACCAGGGCAAAAAGTCGCTGCTATGCCGTATGGGGCCGTTTCAAAGACGCTGAGACCTCTGCCCCGGCTTACCTCCTTCATCAGCCAAGGCCCTGGGCGGGGGAGAATCGCCTAAAGGTCATTGAGGAAAGGTTCAACGGCCTGAGCGATGCCTGTGTCCTTAGAGAGTTGGAGACGCTTCAAACAAAGACCCGTGGGGCTATCAGATTGTGTGACATGCCTCTGGGCCAAGGAAGGGCCTTTTCTCCGTCCCTTTTTGGGCAGAGAGCAGCACTGACGTGCCGAAGATTCTCGGGAAATATCGATCGCTCCTGGCAAATTTCAAGTTTTTCCTCTTTGGTGTCGGGACACTCCAAGAAGGCAGACTTGGCAGACCGTGATCAGACCACGGTTGAGGCCCCTTCCCTCGATGAGGAACCTTCAGGTATTTTTGCCTTCCCCATGGGGACAAAAGCGGGGACCTGTATGCACCACATATTGGAGCACCTGGATTTTACCCAAGAAGATCCTTCTGAGATGAAAGGGTTGGTCAAAGACGCCCTCAGAGAATTCGGCTTTGAGCCCACATGGTGCGACACCCTTTGTACCATGCTTAAGAAGGTGTTCTCCGCTCCCCTTGATCCTCTTCGTGAAAATTTTACTTTGTCGCACATTGGCAATGAAAAGCGACTCAACGAGTTAGAGTTCTACTTCCCGTTGCAGTCCATCTCACCCAAAAAGCTCAGAAGTGTCTTTCAGAAACACCGGAGCCCCGGTCTCCGAGAGGATTTCCCTGAGCAAGTAGAACAATTACATTTTGCGCCTGTCACGGGGTTTATGAAAGGATTTATCGATTTGGTTTTTCAATTCCAGGGCCGTTTCTTTCTTGTGGACTGGAAGTCGAATCTCCTGGGAACGAAGGTGCAAGACTACGACCAGGAGGCATTGGCTGGGGCAATGGAAGAGCACTTCTACATCCTTCAGTATCATCTATATGCCCTTGCACTCCATCAGTATTTGCGTCTCAGGCTTCCCGATTACCGTTATGAAAAACATTTTGGCGGGGTCTATTACATATTCCTCCGGGGCGTTGCGCCTGAAATGGGGCCAGACTTCGGCGTTTACAGGGACAGGCCAAGCGAGGAATTGATGGAGGCTTTGTGTCGAGACCTGCTCAAAACCCCTTGACGACTCCAGAGGATGAAGATATATTTTTATGATAATCACCCTATTCTTCACCCCTCCAGACGGTGCGATTTTCTGCTGTGGTGACTGGGTCGTTCTTCTGAAGCTCTCTTTCTCTTCGCCGAGGGGTGGGGCCTTTTTAGGTTGTTCTTCTGTCAAACTGCCTTCAACATGGAAGAAAGGAGCAGCCTCATGCTACGGAAACACTATTCGAAATCAGGTCGGTCGTGTCGGGTCACCTTTGATCTCCCCTCGGAGGTCAACGCAACGGAAGTGTCTCTGTGTGGCGATTTCAATCATTGGAGCCCGGCCTCGCACCCCCTGAGTCATCGAAAAGATGGTAGATTCAGCACCACCATCTCCCTAGAACCAGGCCAGACGTACAGGTTCAGGTACTTGCTGGACGGTGATCGCTGGGAAAACGACTGGGCTGCAGACGGCTATGAGCCCAATACCTTCGGGTCTGAAAATTCAGTCATCAAGGTCTAGGCTCGGGCCAAGCCTGAGGATGACATGTTGCCCTCTTGAGGGCTTTGCACAACCCCTTCGCGCTTATTCCTATAAGCCTTTTGATCCCGACAGGGTCGGGACTTGTTCACTGCATTCTGGAAACTCTCCGCCTCGGCGGATTAGACAATTTAGGAATTGGCCACTTACGTGGGCCCTTCACTTTGCCGGAATGGTTGCTCCAACAAACTCGTGATGGTCGCTCAAAGGAGTTATGCAAAGCCCTCCTCTTTGGGCGAGCAAGGGGGCGCCATGGCTTCTTGAAAACTGGGGGGCAAAGAGACCCTCTTCAGTGTCATGGGCGGCAGGTTTGGCAAATATGGAGATGCAAAACGGAAGGCCCAGATCCGTAAAAATCGCCTCAGGCCTTCGGCCCCCTGTCAAAAGGCAAAAGGCAACCCTGTGAAGGGGGCCCGCAACAGGAAATGGCCTCCAGGGACCAAGCGCAGACCCTCCTGAGTCGCTCTCATCCTCTCCTCTCTATTTCCTCACTCATGGACATATTGATCTTCAGGTGAAAGGATATCAACGATCATGGACGTGGCGATGGTCAATACGAACAGGATAAGGCCCCCCATAGCACCCATTGGCATTGACTATGTGGCTGAGGCCCTCAGCAGTGCTGGGCAACGTGTGAAGATCCTGGACCTGTGCTGGGCCCATGATTGGCGTTCCGCCTTGAGCCGTTTTTTCAACAAGGCAAGCTTTGACCTTGTCGGGGTCACCCTGCGCAACACCGACGATTGCGCCTTCACGAGCCGTGAGTCTTTCCTTTCTGGGTTTACAAGCATGGTAAAGACCATTGGCAAGCACACGGATGCCCCGTTGGTGGTAGGTGGTGTGGGCTTTTCGGTGATGCCGGAGCAGGTCTTGCAACGCTGCGGGGCCCATCTCGGGCTCTGGGGCGACGGCGAGTTCGGTCTTGTGCAGTTCGCGGAGAGTATGGAGGGAAAACGGTCACGACAGGACGTGGCCGGTCTGATCTGGCGTGATCAAGGCGCCTGGCGCCGGAGTGGGATTTCAAGGCCCCCTCTTAAAATGCTTCCCCCTATGAGCCGAACCTGGGTCGACAACGGCCGCTACTTCCGTGAAGGGGGACAGGCCGGCATTGAGACCAAGCGGGGCTGCCCAGGCGATTGCATTTACTGCGCTGACCCCA
>Ga0180437_10006307_pt1 | contig 15857 bp, 20 predicted proteins | sample SS_ome_4_FD_132410 | JGI IMG/M metagenome (GOLD analysis project Ga0180437, IMG submission 132410) | Hypersaline lake sediment archaeal communities from the Salton Sea, California, USA - SS_3_D_1 metaG | ecosystem: Environmental > Aquatic > Non-marine Saline and Alkaline > Hypersaline >...
AATTTTCCCACTCCTATAGTTTGGCCGTTTAGCATATAAGTTCTTTCTCTGTAGTTCTTTTTATTTACGAAGAAATTAACAGGTATTTTTAAAATTTCATGTACTTCTTCTTCGCATTTGAGCAATTCTTGCTCTTGATCAATAAAACCAACTATGGGAGTTATTATAAATTTTTGAGGTGTTATGTGATCGTCAAAACTACCTAGAACTTGTATATTTTCTCTTGGAACACCTAGTTCTTCTTCGCATTCTCTCAGGGCGGTTTCTTCTAAGGAAGTATCTTCAGGATCTTGCTTTCCACCTGGGAATGACATCTCACCTGAATGCTTGTCTTTATCACTATGAGTGCGCCTGATTAACACTAAGTCGTAAGGTTTATCTGTGTAGGGGACGATTAAAAAAGTGATTGCTGAATTCACGAATTTATCGTCCTTTAACGATAAGCGAGAAGACGAATCCAGTGGAAGTAGCTTGTTCCGGATGTAATCCTTGTTAAAAATTAGGTTTGAACTCTCCATTTTTTAGCAACTTTACTTGCTTAATTTATAAAGATCTTTTATTTTATCCTTGTTCAAAATGTAATTCTTTAAAGTTTTGATTTCGTCTGTGTTAAATCGACGCAATCCCAGTTTAGACATCTTTATGTCATATAGCAGTTCAATAAAGGTGCAAATCATATAGGCCGTAGCCCCCCATATCATATAACTCTTTTTATTTGCCTTGTATTCAAAAAAGAACACGGGGAATGGTTTCCCTTCAAAATCCATTGCCGTCTCTCGAAAATTCTGCTTTTTAGCAAAAAATGATATGGGAACCTTAATAATCTCTTGAACTTCTCTCTCGTCTCTGACTAACTCTTGATGTTTATCGATCGTTGCTATAAAGGGTGATATGATGAACCTCGTCATTGTAGGAAAGTCGTGGAGGCATCCTATAATTTTGACATTGGACCTTGGAACGCCTATTTCTTCTTCTGCCTCCCTTAAAGCAGTAGTTCTCAACGAATCGTCCTGTAACTCTAATTTTCCTCCTGGAAAGGACATTTCGCCTCTATGTCGTGTTCCTTTATTCGTCCGATGTATGAGTACTAATTCATAGGGTTTTTCTTCGTGGGGGATGATGGTAAATAGTACCGCGGAAGGCGTGAAGAAATCATCTTTTAGTGAAAATCTCGACGGAGAATCATACGAGAATATCTTTTCTCTTATTAATTTTTCGTTGAAAATAAAGTTCGGAGGTTCCATGCTTTTAGTAAAAAATTTAAGATAATAACTATTAAAAATAATAATATTCTATATTCTAAAAATATTATTTAGCACGTGAAACGACATGAAATTGCCGAAGGAATTAAGAGAAAGAAAGGAGCTTACAGGAGCAGCAAACAAGGCGAAAGCATGTTCCGTTAGAGATTGTTCCGAACCAGCTATACGTTCCCTCTCTGAAAATAAATGGAATACATATATTGAGAAGACGGGTTTAATCACGGAAGAAAATAAGCAACACAAGATTTTCTTATGCAAGGCCCATTATAAAGAAGTAAACAAGGTCAGAAAATCCCAAGAAAAAATGTACCAGAAAAAGGGATTTCTAGATAATACATCTGCGGCAAGAAAAGGTAAGTATTTAGGCGAATGATTAGGGTTTTAAATCATTACGTGAGATTCATTTGCGCGTACAATAAATCGATCAAACCAAATTGACCTTCGATTATTCCAAATGTTAACAAGGATAAGGCAATTAATAGTATTATTATTCCTATGAGCGTCTTTCTCATTTTTATAATCAAGTGAGATAATTATTAAAAGCAAATAAAAATTTCTATTTCTTTTTGATCAAGGATTCTAATGTTTTTATTTTTGCACCTAATTTATCAAGTTTAAGCTTGAAATCGTTATCAGATTTCTTAAACTCATCTTGCGTGATTTCCTTAGCAGACAAACGCCCTTTATTGAGTTTACGCTCTCCAGTCATTTCTGCTTTCTCGGTTTTTAATTCTTGAATCCATAGCTTGATACCCATCATTAATTCGGCCAACTCTGTTTCTGCGTTAGTTACTTCTCCCTTATATTTATCTCTTAACTTCTCGAAAGTTTCCTTGTTCATTTTTTTCAATCGGTATTCTTTAGTGAGATTTCTAAGTTGGTCTTCTTTAGTTTCAACGGTTTTATTGAGTCTTTTTACTATAAATATATCATCCATGTTTCCTTTTATGGACTCTTCTTCTTCTTTAAGTTCAGTTATTAACGTCTTAACGGCTTCAAGTTTCACGTTTACACTAGTCTTAAAATCAAAATCCGTCTCATATCGTGATTCTTTTGTAGATTTCAATATGTCGTTTAATTTGTCAGTTAATACCTTTTTATTAAATTGAATGTCTGTAGATTGAATGTAGAGATCTATTTGTTCTTTTACATCATCAGGAAGCGGAGTTGCTTTTGCTAAGCTTATTTTTTCTTTTTTCTTCTCTTCCTTTTCGGATATCTCTTCTGTAACTTCTTCCTTTAATGCTTCTTCTATTGATTCTTCCTTTTCAGGTTCTGGTTCAGGTTCCTTTTCTTTTTCTGGCATTTTTTCTTTCTTATGTTTCTTTTCGTCCTTTGTAACATTGCTAAGACGCGGTTTGCCACAGAAAATGCAGAATTTGTCACTTTCCTTTACTTCCGAACCACAATATACGCAGAATTTTGCCATTTAAAATCCTTTTTATTTGTGAGTTTAGTTTTTATTTAATTTCTAATAAAAATATTAGTTAACTAATTATAAAATTATTTGAGTCCAATTTTTATATTTATTTTTTCAAGTAAAAAAGATTTTACAGCTATATTTTTATATACAATTTGTTTATTGAAATATGGATTGGTTTGATCAATGAAAAAATATAAAAAATGAATCAAGATGGATTATAATTACGAAACCTTTGAAAATGTAATAATTTATGAGTTTTTCATGCCTTTAACAAACGAGAGGCTCTTAAGATCGGCTTTAGATGACATGTTCTTTAAAGATACTGTAATTTCAAGGTTAGAAAATATTCCAGCTGTAGAATTGAATGCATATTTTCCAATTAAAGACTTAGAAAATGAAGGAAAATACATCGAACGATTATGCAATTGGATTTCAAAACGATTTGTAGGATACTCAATAGAGACCGTGAGCGGAAGACTTAAAGCTGGTGCGCTGAAAACTTACGCTGAAGCGGGTAAATTGCTCTCTAAAGGATTATCTTACTTAATTGATGAAACTACTGCAATTGTTCGTTTTATATTTCCTGTAGGGGGTTCAATGCACGAAGATTCTGATTTTGAGCGAAATCATTCTTCAAAAGTAGATAAGGAAAGCATTTACAGGGAAGCAAATCAAATCAAGTTTTGTTTTAAGAAATTATTTGTAAAGAAGATACTAGAGGTTGTACCAGCAGAAAACGAGATTTGGATGCTCGAAAGTGGTTTAAGAGCAAAATTACACATTTGGAAAAAAGAAGGATAATAGAGTAAGCGTGATTGGTTTTTCATTATTGCGTAAATTGTTAAATTAAAATAATTTTCAAGTATTATTAAATATCAATTCAAAATAGTAAATCATTTGTACGATAAATTACATGGAAATTGAAAAACAAATTCCCGTGCATGTGGGACTTTTCGGTCACATCGACAGCGGGAAAACAGCTGTAGTTGAGCAATTAAGCGAAATAATTTCGACAGCAGGCATAGACGCTCACCCGCAAAGTAAAGAGAGAGGTATAACCATTGATTTAGGATTTACTAGTTTTGTTCTTGATAAATATCTTGTCACGCTAGTAGACGGTCCTGGTCACGCAGATTTGATAAAAATTAGCGCATCTTCAGTAGAAATAATTGATTGCGCGCTTATCGTAATTGACATAAATAAGGGGCCTCAAATTCAGACCGGCGAACATATCATCATGATTGAAGCGCTTGATATTAAAAACATAATCGTTATTTTGAATAAAATAGATCTTTATCGAGGAAAGATTGAAGAGGAAATAGAAAAAACAAAAAATTTCTTTGCTACCACTTCTTTTGGTTCAGAAGTTCCAATATTCACGGTTTCTGCAAAGGAAAAGCGCGGATTCGAGGAATTAAAGGAAGGAATACTAAGAATTATCAATAATCTGGAGATTAAAAGAGAGCTTGAAGGGAGCTTGATCATTCCAATAGATCATCATTTTTTAATAAAGGGGAGAGGGGCAATAATCACGGGAACGATACTAAAAGGAAAGTTAAACTTGGGTCAAAATCTAGAAATACTACCAATAAACGCGTCCGGGAGAGTAAAAAACATAGAAACATTCCATCAAAATATCAAATCGGCTAAAGCTGGAGACCGCGTCGGAATTAATATAAAAAATTTAGACGTGAAGAAGATCTATAGGGGATGCATAGCTACAAATGATAAAAGTAAATTTAATCTATGCGAGATTTTTGAAATCGAGGTCAAGAACAACAAGTTATTTAAACCTGACACTCGCTTCGGCACTCAAGTACACGTTACTATTGGGATGTTAACCGTTGTAGGAAGAATATACCCTTTTTACGAGCTAGATGGAAAAAGGATTCAAATGACGGCTTCAAACGAGAGCGAGGGATTTAAAGCGATTTTATGGTTAAACGAGAGAGTTTTATTACACAGAGAGAAAAATTTAATGCTCTTAAGTCGATTAGACTTGCCACCTACTACTCTTAGGATATTAGGTTCAGCAAAAATTACTAAATTTTACGATAAAGAGAATGTTCCGTTGCTCTACAAGTATAAAGTTAAAAAGGGGCGAATAAAGAATCCAGATCACCCTCAAGGAATAATATGTACCGGGCTTTCCCAGAGCGCAATCGGAGCAAAAAAAATGGTCGGTAAAAAGTTAGAGCCTCCTTTTACTAAAATAATTTCGACATTTGGTACTAAAGGAGCTGTCGTTGTAGGGATTGAGAGCAAGGATGTAAAAATCAACATGGGCGATACCGTAGAATTAAAAGAATTGAGAACTTTCCGCTTAAAAAACATTTAAATTTCTATAAATTATTATATCATTAAGTGAGCTGGTAAAAATGTCGAATGATCAATGGAATGAAATTGATGTTAGTCAAGACATGCTTGACGAGATTATGCGTTCCTTGGAAGAATTAGAAGGTAGCACGGATTTAGAGGGGACTGCTATAGTTTCAAAAACGGGACTTAGAATTGCGAGTTCTGAAACGGCAGATATCATAGCTGACATTTATTCTGCAAGCCCCGCCACGTTAATTTCTTTAGGAGAGAAGATTTCTCAAGATTTAGACCAAGGGGAATTACAAGAAATCGTGATTAAAGGAACAAAAGGGTACACGATCATCCTCGTTACGGGAGAAAACGATAATTTCATGCTTTTTACCAACTGTTCCAAGGGATATAAATTAGGATACTATTTCCATAAGATCCGCAAGGCTTACAACGAAATGAAACCTCTCCTTGATAAAATCATGCCTGAGCAGGCTTAATCTTTAACTATTTTTATTTAAAATTGATTCCTTTTCTTAATGAAAGTGTTTTCTACGAAATAACTAGTTTTTGTAAATAAGAAAAAAGAAAAAAAAGATAAAATAATTTAATGTGCCGTAAATCTTACTGTATCTCCACTATTTAGAGCTGTTGTTGTAATTGCTCCCGCAAAACCACCATTAATCGTCCAAGTCCAGCCGCCGCTTGGTTCATATCCATCGATAGAAATGAGTTTATAACCTAAACCAGGATTATACTCTATTTCAACATCAAACCACGCATCTAAGGCGTCGTAAAGGCTTGTTTTACCTCCAATTAATGAAAAAGGATTGGGTGTAAAGTCATCTCTACCATCGGCATATTCAACGATTAGAGTGATATTATCAACTCGTTGGTTGAATGTTGATGAGCCCAATAGAAGGTTCATATTACTATTGAAGAATAATAATCCTGAGAAACTGCTAACAGCTAGCATTGCGAGCAATGCATATTTCTTAGTTTTGCTACTCGCTCTTGGCACAAATTCAAAAGGAACAACTATAGCCACGCTTGCAATTATCACTATTAGATAGGGTAGATACACGATATCTGCTGGAGGTGATGGAGTAGGTCCTGTCTCTGGTGCAGGGACATCCAGCCATGGTGTATATCCCTCAATTGCCATCTCAAGCAAATAAGCACCAATGGATGTATTGCCCCATAAGAGCAATCCAGTTAATTTTTCGTATATCATTTGCGTCTTCTGACCATTAGGATATTGGTTATATATAATTTTAATTGTTAGATCTGATTCCATAACCGTTACATTTCCTTTAAGTCCTACATTTCCTTGTTCTATTGCTACCTGTTCTATATAACTCAAGTTGTCTATTGGAATTCTAAAAGCTGATTGGAAATTGTTATAACCTATATTCAAATTTCTCGCTATCTCACTATTGGATTTATTGGATTGAGTGAAATTTAGAATTAGAGAACCAGAGATATTTTCAAATATACTGATATTTATCCAAGGAATAGGATCTTCGAAGATGTTTCCCCAATCATTAATGTCTTTATTATAATCCCCCGTAAAGTTGACCATTATTACCCCTGAAGGATTACTGCTGAACCATCCTTCTGTTTCAGATCCAGTAAAGTTCCACCACGACCAAGGGGTTGCAAAATCCACAACATCATAATTATATGTCTTGTTATAATCAAGTGTAAAATTTAAAGACTGGATTACAAGATGATAACCATCCCATGTCGAAGATGTGTTTGCTGATACCAATAAGCCTGTATTTTTATCGTAAATCAATTTAGTTCTTTGACTGCCTACTTGGTCAAAATCAAAGGATATGAAATTATAAGATTCCTCCACGGTAAGGGTAGCAGTTCCTGCGTCAGCATTTGTTTGAGCAGTTTCATTAAGCCAAGTCCAGTTTTTTGGAACTAAAAAACCAGGCTTAAAATTCCAATAATTAAATAATAGATTACCTGCTATATCGCTATTTGATTTATTAGTTAACTCGAGGTTTTTATCAAGAGTATTATTATAAATGGAAATATCCATCCATGGCATGTTTGTATCTGGAAAATCATCTCCAAATGCATCGCTAGGATCACGATCGTAAAACCCAGTAAAGTTTATGCATATTTGACCTCCTATATTTGTATTAATGTTTCCAATCGGGTTCCAAGAATAATTCAACCAGCTTTTCTCTGCGCCAAAAGCAGTGACATTATATATATAAGTTCCATTCAAGTTAAGTTGTTGACAATATTCGATTGGAATTGAATCTCCATTTCCTCTAACAAGTGGTGTTGTTAATGACAAAAAAGCCGTGAGTGAAATCATAATCGCTAAAACACATGTTAAAATTCGTTTACTTTTCATTATATTTCTATCCTCATCTAATTAATCTAATAGAGTATACACAATTTGGATTAATCCCGGTAAGATAAAAATAAATCCCAAGATGTTCCCAATAACATGTATAATTGTCCACGGTACTCCTATCATAAAATATGCCGAAAAGGGGACACCCGGAGCAGAAATAGTGATATAACCCGCCAGTTCAGCAAAGATCGAATATATTGTTGTTAAAACGCCTCCTATCGCACCTAATATTACCATTACTTGATATACATACAAATCATCCCTTGAATTAAAGAACGATTTCTTCTCAAGCAGGTCACATGTAAAAGCACCTATTAAGCCCACAAGGGAATAATACACAACCTGAACCGTTAATAATGGTAATTGTGACGCCCCCATGGGATTTAAAAAGCAAAAAATAAACGAACTAAACGCACCTATTACCAAGCCTTTCTTTTTCCCTAAAATGAAACCCGATAAAAAGATCATTATAGTAATTAACTCTATGTTGGGGAGATAAATGAGCATGTACCCTAATACAACGGATAACGCAATAAATATGCTTGTTAAAGCAATTCGAAAAGATCTCCGTTCAAGCCAATGTGTTCCGTTTTCTCTTTCTGGCTTGATTTCTTTTGTATCTCCGTCTTTTTCAATTGTATTTGTTGATTGTGTCAAATTTTTTCTCCAAAATTTTTTAAGAAAATAAATATAAAAAATGAGGGGGTGTTTATATATTTATAGGAAACATCGCCTACACTAGATCGCTTGAAGGTTGAATAAAAAGGTATTTTAAAAAGTAAGTAAATTTATAGAGTAGAATATTTAAGCTTTACAAAAACAACAACAAAAATTTAATTTTTTAATGCTCCATGAGAGGAGTATTATTCTTTGAATCAAATACTTCTGTTATGAAGTCAATAAACGAGGAAAAATTTGAAATTTCTCCGTTAAAATCATCAATTTTATCCTTGTAGATGGTTAAAAAGTTTTTAACTAACTTTTCTGCCAAGGATTCAAGCATTACTGAGTCAAACTGCTGGTTCAAGCATTTAAAAATTAGGTGTAATCCAGATTGATGAGTATAAAAATAGAAAATGTGGTTTTCTAGGGTAATAGATTTTAAATTTTCTTTCAAATTATGTTTTGTAAACCGGATAATTAAATCAAAATAGCTTGCTAACGATTGTTGATCTACTGAGTTGTCATCAGAGAGCGTATAGTAAAATACAGCAATACCCGCTTGATTAGTGATCATTAGCTCTTGAATAACATCGACGAAATAATTTTGTTCGGGTGTTTTCGTATCATCTTTTTGCTTTTCGCTTTCGTATAAACTTGCAAGAACTTCTTTGATTCCAATCCTTTCTTCCGATGTTAGATCCTCGTCTTTAAATATATATTCGAAGTTTTTATCATTCGAGTTTAAAATCTCTACAATACACCCTTATATCCAATTATTACTAAAATACAAATTCAATAATAACACAATTTCTTTTTAAATTTTGTTCTTTCCTTTTATAAATTTATTTTTCAAACATGAATGCTTTTAACTTTAATTGCACCGAACTACTATTTAAACTTGTAGGCGCAACATTAATTCAAAGCGGGTTAATTATTTTTGTCGGTTGATGTAAAAAGATGAGAATTAAGAAACACGCGTCAAAAAGATATTTTTTTATTCAAAATAATCTGAAAAACATTGCCAATATTGGCCAAGAAATTATTAAAATGATTATGAAGAGTGCGCATAGTCTTCTTCTTTTCATAGTTTTTTTGCATTCGGAGCAAAAATCAGAATCTTCAATGTCTGTTCCACAAATTCTACATTTCAGGAGAAATCCACTTTCAAATTCGTTTAAAATTAACCTAAAATTAAATAATGAAAGCTATTATAAAAAGCATGGTTAAGAAGCTTCGGAGATGGTTACTACCTTTCCCCCTGCGGCTTCGATCTTTTCAATTGCCCGTTTTGAGGCGTTGTTTACGGTTATGTTGATTTTTTTGGTTATGCCTCCGCGCCCAAGTATTTTTTGGATGTTGATATCTGAAAGATTTATAGTATATGTGTCTCCAGATTTTATTGCTTTTTTGTCTTGGACAAGTGATTCCAATTTAAGGTCTAAATCTTTCAAGTTCAATGCATTAACCTTATAGATGCGGATTATATCTTGTGGTCGTTTAAAACCTTTCTTGCCCATGATCCAATCGGGATCAGGAAATCCTAACTCTTTTTGTTTCAAGTAATACGATTTTTTACTGTATTTCCATTGGGTTGTCTTGCCTTTTCCCGCTCTTTGTCCTGCTTTCCGATGTTGTCCTTGGGTTCCATATCCAACGGTTCTAGAAGCCCGGTGTCTTCTGATCTTTCTTTCGTGTTTTCTCATTGATTGTTCACCTATTCGATTAAATCATTTTATGTATGACTTCGTTAATATAAATTCCCACATTACCGAGTATACCACCTTCTCCGTAATGTTTTTTAATTGTACCTCGATGTCCTTTTCTTGGTGGGTGCAAGCGGAACACGGGTTTAATTTTGTATATGTCTTTTTCTTTATATTGAATTTCTCCTTGTATTAAAGCTCGTGCTAAATCGTTCATGGATTTGTATTTCGTTAAATTTTTAATGTGCTCTTCGGTAAGTGGCTTATTCCCTTCAACTTTGCCCCGAGCTCTAAGTAGTCTAAGCAAGGACTTTTCGTCAATTTCTCCATATGAGATGTAATCCTTACATTTATTTAACATTCCTAAGTAACTCTTTTCTGCCCAGATGAGAACTCCGTGGTTGACCTTATGCATTCTTAACATTTTTAAAGTATCTTGAATCTTTCTATTCATTCCCGGTGCTCCTCGAATTCGCACTGCGAAATATAATTGAGGCTGGAATCCTTCATTTGTTCCCTTCATTTTCTTTTTTGCCATAACCATCTAACCACTTCAATTCTATATATTAAAATTATATTTATGTGCGTTTTTTAATGCGTCAAAAGTTGCTTTCACGAGATTTTCGCTCGTTCGAGTATCTCCAAATGTTTTACTCCACACATCCTCGATTCCAGCTAACTTTAAGACTTGTTTTACCTTATCGGCACACGCTAATCCTACACCTGCGGGTGCTGGAATGAGTCTGATCCTGACGCTTCCGCATTTTCCTTCTGTTTTGAACGGAATGCTATGAGATCCTCCACATCCACATTCTCCACTTCCACAACCGCGAAGTACCGGAACAACTTGGAGTTTTGCCTTGTCAATTGCTTTTCTAATAGCAGGTCCAACTTCCCTGCTTTTTCCTGCGCTAACACCTAAGAAACCGTCAGCACCTACAATGACAACAGCTTTAAATTTGGATCTTTGACCACTGGCAGTCATTTGCTGGACCATTTTTATGGTAATAACGTCTTCTGCTAATTGCGGTAAGAGAATATCTACTATTTCTTTTTCTTTAACTACTAAGTTATTTTGAAAGATTTTATCTAAGGTTATTAACCCTTGTTGAACTAATTCTCCAAGCTTAGTTCTTGGAATCCATTCAGCTTCAACTCTTTTATTTCTACTCATGATAATTCACTTTAACTTGATTAAGCGTTATTTTCAATTTTTTTTAGTGTATTGCTAACATTTGAACTTATTTTTGATGGATCGACCTTATTCTTTATGTATGCTGAAAATACTTGTTCATATACTTCCGGTTCATCCTTTTTTAATAATTTTGCGTAATTTTCAATGTGAGAACCCTTAACTTTTTCATCCATATCCTCTGAGAAGAATTCTTCTCGATAAGGGATGGTCATCCCCGCGTCAAGTACGCCTTTAAAAGCTGCTAATACTCGAGTTCGATGATAGAATATACCTAAATCGAGAATTGCATCTTCAATTTTGTTTTTTTTCGCTCTTAATCCTGCTAAATAGCCAGTGAGATATGCTGCTGGTATATTTCCGGTGTTAGGAGTCCAGTCATATTTTGAAGTTAATTCTTTAGAGAAAGCAGAAATTAGAACTTTATCTCCTCCCAATTTTGATTCAACAACCTGAACTCTCACGTGGTTATTAGAAGCTCTTATGACTAATCTTAATTTTCTTGATTTAAGAAGTTTGAGTCTTTTCTGATAATCCGTCTTTCCTTCAGCTCTCCTGCGGAATGGTCTCCTGTAACGGGGTCCTCTAGCCATTTTTTATCTTCCTCTCCTTAAGAGTTCTTTTTCTTTAATATATCGATTCATTTGAGCAACGCTGGCAAACATTCCACCTTTCGCATTCTTATACAACTTTCGATAAGTTGCGGTAGTAATTTGCTTGCGGTCTCTCATTTTTTTTAATTCTCGTCTTTGAGGTCTAATTCTCTTCATCCACGCCTTTTTCTTAGGAGTCCGGGCACCTTTAGGTCCTTTTCTTTTTCCAATACCTCTTCCGAGACCTTTTTTCTTCCTTTCATGACGAATGATCTTTCTAGTTTTACTTATGCCTTTCTTGTATTTCTTCTGTATTGCTCCTTCTTTTATTAAATTGCGAATATCTTCTCTAGTAATTGCCATTGCGATGTCTTCAATCAAATATGGATCGAGATATACCCGATTCTCCCCACATTTGAGAATATCTGCCGCCATCCTTTTTTGTGGTTTTAAATTCATTTCGTTATCACTTCTATACTGTTTTAATCTTCGTCCTCTAAATATTCGTCGTCTTCTAAAGCTGCAATTGAGGTTTCTAATTGGGCTTCCAATTGATCAATTTCCCTTTGGGATATTCCAATATTCAGGATCTTGAATCCTCTTCTTTTCGAGTAATCAATTAAGGCCATTCGTTTCTTTGCACCAAGATTACTTGAAATTTTAAGCGCATGTTTTTTGTTATTTAAATTTTCTATTTCTTTAATGGTTTCAACTCGGACTTCTTCGAATCCAGAAGGATGAATCCCTCTTACTTTTTTAGGTGCTCTATATCCTTTTCCAGGAGATCTAACGCCTGACTTTGTTTTCATGCGGGTTTGCGAATCGATACCTCGCGCTTTTCTCCAAGGATCTTTAACTCGTACATAACGCCACGATTCAACGCGCCTAAAAGACGGTCGTTTTCTCTTGATATCCTTGCGAAGGTCCATTAATCGTTTATCTTGTTGTACCATTATTTTACACCTACTTAATTTGCCAGAGAATTTTATCTCCTAGTAATTTTTTATATACATATACTCCATCTTGAAAAACACGTGGATCTTTTTTACGAATTCGGCACGCTTTCTTTATATTAGCGGCTACTTGACCAAGAGCTTCCTTATCAGGTCCTATTAGATACACTTCTTCTCCGTCGACTTCTACTTTAACGTTCTTATCGTCGTATTTAGTTTTTCTTGGAGCTCTTTCCCCTAGAAAATTAACAACATGAATTTCTCCTTTTTTTACTTCAACATTACATGGGAAATGGGAATAACAAACCTTACACAGATATGTATAGTTTGTTTGAACTCCTTCAATTAAATTGCTGATAATATTAATGATTGTTTTTGCGAGAGAAAGCGTCTTTTTTTTTGGAAAATGAGCAGAAAAAAACAAATTATTTTGTTCTTTATAGATTTTAATTCCTCTTATATGACTGAAGTCTTTTGATACACTTCCATTCGGTCCTTTAACGACAAAATGGTGCTCCTCGTCCACTGTGACTTCCACATCCTGAGGAATTTCAAGTATTTCCTCGAAAAATGCTGTTTTAACCATTTTTTTCTCACATTTTATTTAATAAATATAACATAAAGCCATGCCACCGATTCCTTTTTCTTCGGCTTCCTGCATAGTACAGATTCCCTCATTAGTTGTCAATAAAATTAATCCTAAACCAGGAGCTGGTAAAAGGCGACGCTCGAGTGCTTCAAATTGGGATACTTTATAATTTAATCTCATTAAAGCCTTACATTCGTTAATTTTTCCGAGTAAAGATATTTTAAACTTCCCTTGCCTACCATCGTCATATCTTTCAAATTCTCCGATATAAGCGTTTGCTTGGAAGATTCTCAAGATTCTTTGGAGTAATTTTGATGCTGGCGTTATGACTACAGTCTTCTTGCGCGCGAATTCTGCGTTCTTTAGCATGTTACATGCGTCTGCTAATGTGTTAACCATGATTTTTTCACTCTCTTTCTCTCTTTTTTTTCTTTATTCATATCTTTTAAATCCAATATCTCCCCCAATCTCGTAAAAGCAACGCCTGCAGATGTTCAATCCGTATCTTCGGATAATACCTCTGTGCGTATGACATCTTCTACATTCTCTTTTTCCTTTCCCTGATGAAGTTTGTGATGCTGGCATATTTTTTCCTCATTTCATGTTAAAAAAATTCTAATTCTAATCGTTCTACTATATTTGCTCCAAAATTTTTCTTTAAGAAATATTGTGCTTCAGTTCGAGATACATAATGATGTTTTGGGATTTTAGCTCGTTTTGGTTGTTTTCGAGTTTTGATTCTAAATCCTGGACGAATAATTCTCCCTACAACATCAAGGCCCCAAATTCCTAAAATATTATCGTATTCAATTCCAGGAATGGTGATATGTTCAGTTATTCCAAAACCAAAATTTCCATAATTATCAAAGGAAGATCGTTTCATTCGATTGTTATTTACAATTAGCAGTCTTTTTAATAATTTTTCTGCATCTATACCGCGAACAGTTACTTTCGTTCCTATAGGTCTTCCCTTGCGCAGATTAAACTCTTTCACATTTATTTTCGAGTTGGTTTTTACTGCTTTTCTTTCTGTTATTGATTCTAATACGGTTGCGGCTCTCTCCAATTCCTCCCCTCCAGATCCAACTCCAATATTAAGAACTATTTTTTCAAGGAAAGGGCGTTTCATGGGATTTTCCCATTTCTTTTCGAAAGCCTTTTCGAGTTCCGTTGTATCTTTCTTTTTCTTCCTTGCCATCTTATTCACTTGATCCTATCATTATTTCTGATTCATTTTCTCCAACAATGAAAGTATAGTCATAGAGAGTTTCCGTGTGAGAACCATCGTGTTCTATTGACACGGTTGAAGCTTTTGGTCCAAAAATTTTAACTATTGATATAATTTTTCCTACTTGACCAATGTTTTTACCATCTGCGATAAGCGCCATATTTCCTTCTTTAAATTTAAAAGTTTTCATAATTTCTTGTTCTGGTAGGGAAATTTTTAACACGTCCATCCTCGAGAAACCTTTAGCTTCTTTTGGATTTCTTGGATCCTTTACATTTATTAAGATATTTCTTCCATCATGTAGATTTAATTGAACGTGACCCCCTTTGATGGTTGTCTTTTGGTTTATCCTACATAGTTTAAAATCGTTATCCGCCTCGGGGATTTCTTGCAGGATTAATCCGTGGTGTGAATCGGGAAGAACTCTATAGTGCTTATTCATTTTATCAATAGAAAAGACATCCATTAAGCCAACTGGGTATGTTTTATCGCGAACAACTTTTTGATCCACTTTAAAATACCCTAATCCTATGAGTTTTTTTGCTTCTCTATTAGTATCGACAATCTTAAGGAGATCTCTTACAATGTGTAATAGGGGTAGGCAAAACCTACTTGGATGAGGTCCTGGTGAGGGTTTTACGAAAAATTTCCCGTGTTTTCTTTTAATCTGCATGTAAGCAGGAGTATTCAACCTTTTTAACGTCTTCTTTCCACCATGTCTCGCCATTTTATTCGCCTCCTTTTCCCTTATCCTTTTTTGGTGCAATTAATTCTTCGTCGAAAGTTCCAAATGCTTTTCTTTCAATCATTTGACCACGCCAAGCATCCATCTTTTTCTCCTTGTAAAATTTTGTAATAATTAAATTACTGCAATCAATCATTGGATAGAAAGTAGTACCATCCGTTTTCTCAAATGTTACTTCTTTTATTTTGACCCTACGAGTCTTGCGATTTATTTCCAATACTTCTCCTTCAAAATCTTGGAACTCACCTTTCGTGACCCTTACTGAATCTCCTACCCTCAATGGCAATCTCTGAACACCATATTCTTCGGCAAGGAAATCTGCCACCCTGGTGGACATCAAGCTCGACCGTTGATGATTTTTCGAGTTGTAAAATGCTTTCCTCTGCTTGTCTGGTTTTTTAGACGCTACTTTCATGATAAATACCTCTTATATAATCAAACTACTAATACTTGCTAGCCTTGGGAACGATTCTGCCGCTTCTCTTGCAATTGGTCCTCTAATTTCAGTTCCTTTTGGCTCTCCTTCTTTTGAAATGATGACTCCCGCATTATCTTCAAAGCATAATCGAGTTCCATCAATACGACGAAAAATTCTTTTTTGTCTTACGACGACGCATTTTAATATGTTCCCACGTAATTCAGGTTTACCTTTTTTAATGGTTACTGTTACAACAGAACCGACCGTGGCTTTTGGCAATCTTCTCTGACGGCCTTTATAATGGTCTACATTTATAATTTGCGCTATTTTTGCCCCACTATTATCAGCAATGAGGAGTCTCGTACCATTTTGCACCCCATACGATGTTCTTGAGTTGGTAG
>Ga0180437_10006308_pt1 | contig 15854 bp, 18 predicted proteins | sample SS_ome_4_FD_132410 | JGI IMG/M metagenome (GOLD analysis project Ga0180437, IMG submission 132410) | Hypersaline lake sediment archaeal communities from the Salton Sea, California, USA - SS_3_D_1 metaG | ecosystem: Environmental > Aquatic > Non-marine Saline and Alkaline > Hypersaline >...
CAAAATCCTGGAGAATCTTAAAATCAGACCCATCCGGGAAAACAACATTCAAATATTTTATGGAGATTCAGATGGTGACATCCAGGCCGCTCAAGCCGCGGGTGCCCGTCCTATCCGAATCCTCCGTCCTGAAAACTCCACCAATAAGCCGATCCCAAGAGCGGGGAGCCTGGGAGAAGAGGTTCTGAAAGATTCAGATCATTAGACATAATCCCTAGAGTGTGTATTTAAAAAACTATGGTTGGGAAGAGCCAGACCGTGTTCCTCAGCCATCTCATCATCAGAAAGTATTAATCCCTTGTGCCCTAAATGACACTTTTGTCTTCGCTGTCACTGGCAAAAGTGTTGCCTGAATATATTGAATAGAACAAGCCTATTTTTGTATTCGGTCATTCAGGTAAGCAAAATGATGCAAGAGGTTTTTTTATCTCTGGATTGAAGAGTGAATAAAGAGTGAATAGTTTTAGTCACCGACACCATATGGACGGCGGATCCAGGCGCCATTCCACATCACTAAATCTTTATTGAAATCCGACATTTGTCTGAGGAAATAGAATCCCTCTTCAGGGAGTAACCTGTTGAAAGCAAAATCACCTTCTTGAGTGCGGTCTTGCCCAAAGGAGGCGATTAGAAAGTCTTCGTTCCCTGAGTCGGAGATTCCATAGACACCATCCGCTGCATCACGACACCAAATCCGAAAATCATTCCCCCACTGGTCTTGGGTAGGAAGGACTTTGATATAGAATGGAGACAGTGCCAGGTATAAGGAGGAATTCGCATTATAAGTGCCATTTTGGCTGGGTGCGCGTCCGTTATCCACAATGTAATCTGAGAGGGCCCTGGAGATGGCCGAGACGTTTTTCATTGTGCTTTTCATCCTGGCTCTGCTGATGGAGACTCGAGCGCTGGGGATGACTATCATGGCGAGGAGAGCAATAATAACAACCGCGACAAGGAGTTCGACCAGGTTGAATCCTTTTTGTTTTCTGAAGAATCGAGCTTCTTTTCCCATTTCTTTTTACTATTCAGTCAACCTTTGCTTTCTCAAATTGTGTTTTGAGTGTGGATATTATATATATTTCGAACAAAAATGAAAGTTTAATCATTATATTCCTAAAATCCGGGCCGCGTTATCATACAGTATTTTTCTCACTGAGGTTTCTGCCAGCGGGAGTTCCTTAATGGCTTGAATGTTGGAATCGATTGTCTTAATTCCCGGCCAGTCCGACCCATAAACACATTTATCTATGTTTTTTTCCAGGTCAGGGAAGTAATGCAGCAGGTTTTTCGGAGGAAGACCTGAGATCTCCAGATACAGGTTCTGGTGAAGACGGGAGAGGAAAAAAGCCTTCTCGTACCAGAGACCTCTGCCGCTGTGGGCCATAAGAATGATGAGTTCAGGGAAATCCGCGGCCACATCATCCAGATGGATGGGATCTGCGTATTTTATCTTTGAGCCTTTGAACACAGAAGAACCTGTGTGGACAAGCACCGGAAGCCCGTGTTCTTCAGCCAAGGAATATACTGGATATATTTTGCTTTCATTGGGATAGAAATGGTTGTACGACGGGTAGAGCTTTATTCCTTTGGCTCCTTGCTTGATGTGTTTTTTAAACTCTTGTGCTACGTTGTTGACCAGAGTAGGATTGATTGTGCAAAAGGGAATGAAGATATCCTGACCGTGGCAAAATTCAAAAACGTATTCATTAGAGACAACGCCAGTTACGAGCGGGCTTATTTCGGAGAGAATCACGGCTTTCTCGATTTGATGGCCTTTGAGATAAGCTGCGAATTTTTCAGGGTCGATCATCTCTTCATAACGATCGTAGTACTCTGATTGGACGGCTTTCTGGTAAGAATGAATCCCCTCATGCCAGTGCTCTTTCAATCCGACATGGATGTGAAAATCTATGACTTTTTGTTTGGAGAAGTTAGCCATCCTTCAGTCGATAATTAATATTCTGCTCTTTCGCAGTATTGCTTTTCTGAGCTTATGTAATGTCTTGAATCAAAGTAAAAAATACCTCAATCATTTTGTCCCGAAAAAAAACCAAAAGATTGGTCGGCAACCCTGCCTATCGGGTTTCTTCTTTTATTAAAGTTTTAGCTGACCGCGTTTAGCTAGCTTTCTTTCTCTTTAAGGGCTTTAAGCTCTGCTTCGAGTTCTTGAATCCTTTTTTTGAGTTTTTCTTTTTCTCCCTTTCTCGTCCTCCCGAGGATCCTAAATAGCACCATGGCCATGCAGACCAGGATCAGTACATTTATTAATGAAGACGTTAAGAATGGAAACTTAATTTGCAGGAGGAAGAGAGTGCCCACCTGGGATAGGTAGGACAGGATGAACAAAACGGCTAATATCAGAATCCACCATATCATGACTGTTTCTCCTTTGGGAGGGAAAAAAGCTCTTTGTCTGCGATTACCCAATTTATCTCTTTTAGCTTATAACAGAGCCAAAACTCGAAGTCAAGCTGAGGCGAATGGCTGGAATTGAACAGGATTGAAAAGAAGGGGAAGTAGACATTTCTTTTTTATTTCGAACTGAGAAGCTTCGCCCGATCGGAGAGAAAGAGACACCGCAATAATGAAAAGCACTGGGCGTATTTTCCGTGGTTTCGATGGAGAAAGACATGTAGAATACTGCCAAAAGAGTTGTCACTTTCATTTTTTTCCATGTACAATTCTGATGCAAGCCATATCGAGGAGGTTATGATGAAAGTCAGGGAGATTTGCCAGCAAGTCCGCTCTATCCGGATTCCCAGAGACGGGCATCCTGTTGAGATGACTGTGGCCCAAGAACTTTTGGACGCAATTGAATCAGGTGCCGACATCAAGAAGGTCGAACCGTCTGGCATGAAATCCGATGCAGGGACATTCTGTGTGGCTGTTGCGGATAAGGAACTATTCGAGTCACTCGGGAGTCGGGGAATAAGACTGCCATCAGATAGAGAGTGGGTTTTTTTCGATATCGATGAGAACAAGTGCTGTTGGCTGCTGAGTTCGAAACCTTGCTTTTTGTATGCTCTGTTCTCTTATGTTATGGAGAATTGCCTGGATAAAGATGTCTCATATTTCAAAACATGGCTCCAGGAAATGAGCTTTACTTTCGAAAAAACTACTTTCGATATATTCTTGACACAATATGCCCGTCTCATCCATGGTTTCCAACGTGAGCGATACATCCGTGAATATGCTCGCTTGGGTTTCACTCACGTCGAGGTGAATGCCTTAGCCACGGCAAGGCCAAAAGAGAAAGGTGTGAAAGGAGAATTTTATCCTGACTTTTACACCTACTGTCCCGCTCTTGACCAGTTCGTTTCCAGCCGGTTGAATCAAGGCATTTATCCTCAGGAATATTTGAACATGAACTTGAATCTTTTGAAGGAAAATGCCCGGCTGGCTGTTAAATATGGTTTGACTCCTGGACTTCTTTGCTTTGAGCCTCGTTCTGTGCCAGAGACCCTATTCCAGAGATACCCCACACTGCGGGGAGCGCGGGTCGACCATCCTTTCCGCAGCTTCAAGCCCCGCTTTAATCTTTCCATTGCCCATCCAGTCGTTCGGATGCACTACACTGAGCTCATCACAAACCTTATGATGGAGGTTCCGGCCCTTGAATTCTTAAGCATCTGGAGCAATGACAGCGGGGCAGGATTCGAGCATACTAAGTCCCTGTATGTGGGAAGAAACGGAGGGGCTTACTTGATCCGGGAGTGGAAGGATGATGAAGAAATCGCGAAGGCTGCCGCCTCAAACATCATCGGTTTTTTCACTCTTCTTCGGGACACAGCATCCCGGATTAATCCGCGGTTTCGGGTGATGACACGATTAGAGTCCTTTTACGGGGAGCAAAAATATCTCTGGCCGAATCTGGAGAATCGAATCGATGTGGAAGCCAACTCCCTTTTGGCTGCGGGGTGGGAAAGCAATTACCCTCATCCTCAATATCCGGATGTCAAGGTCTCGGGTTCAGGATACCACCGCACTCTGATGGATAAAGAGAGGGAGCCGCTGGATGAGCTTGAATCCAGAGGGAGTCACAGTTTCTTCTACCATTCCTTTGGGCCGCACACCAACCACGAACCACTTTTGGGGATTCCTTTCCCTTGGATGACTCATGAGAAACTTCACGCTTGCCATAAGCTCAATGTCCGGACGCTGGCTCATTTGGGAGGCATTCAGCCCCCGGATAAGGTTCCTTTTGCCGTGAATCAGGAGGTCTTCCGGGAATTCCAGTTCAATCCTGAGCTGGATATTGATAAGACGGTGCTCAGCATAGCAGAGAAGTATGCGGGAAAAGAACATGGAGGGGATTTGGTGAAGGCCTGGCGTTTGGCAGAGGGGGCGATCCGTCATTTCATGCCTCTTCCTCTTTATTCGCATTATGGGCTTGTTTGGCAAAGGCTGCTCGTTCGTCCGCTTGTTCCCCATATCGACCGAATACCTGAAAGGGAACGAGCCTACTATGAGAAATTCATGTGCACATCCCGCCATAATCCAAATCGGATTGACCTGGCTAGAGATGTTCTTTTCGAGCTTATCTCTAAAGAGTATGCCTGGAAAACATTCATGAGGATAGATGAGCATGTCTGGGAATCCTTGGAGAATGCATTAGGTCTGTTGAGGGAAAAGATGGAGCTTTTATCTCAGCTAGGCGGTGATCATGACTTCCGTGTTTTTGAAGATCAGTATTACAGGATTAAAGCTTTGGGCTGTCTTTATCTAACGTTGCGCAACACAGCAGTCTGGATCTATGCCGTGCATGAGTATCTGGATTCACCAGATCAGGCGAGGAAAGCGGACTGCCGGAAACTCTTGGGTGAGATGATTGATAAAGAGGTTCAGAACTGCCGCGAGCTACTTCGGGTGTGGAATGAAGCCCCCCTTGAATGGATGATCGTTTCGGAGACAGAGACTCCATTCATTCATGGAGAGAATTTCCCTAAACTCTTGAAGAAGAAGATGGTTTTAATGGAGAGGCACAGAAATGACGAGCCCTACATAGATCCCGATTACATGTTCCGTGTCACAAACAACCCTTATGAATAGAAATGATTGGAGGAGTCAGGTCGCGCGCTGAACTCGGGTTGTGTCTTGAATAAAATTGTGATGTCGTATACCATGAATGATCATAATGAAAGATCTATTAGATAGCATAGAAAAGAATAAACCGATATCTATTGTGGTCCATAATAACCCAGATCCGGACGCGCTGGCCTCTGCGGCAAGCCTGCGTTTCATTCTCATGAAAATGGGCTACAAGAGCATAAGAATTCACTATGATGGATTGGTTGGCCGTGCGGAAAACCAGGAAGTCATTAAAATACTGAAAGTGTCTTTATTCCTCACAGCGAAAATATCTTCGCCAGAAAAGCATCAGTTTATTCTGGTGGATTGCCAGCCGTTCACCGGCAATGTCACTCTGCCCAATGGTGTGGTGCCCGTGGCTGTCATCGATCACCACAAGAAAAGAAAGAAAACACTCCAAATCCCTTTCCGCGATATCCGTCCTGACTACGGAGCCTGCTCCACGATCCTTTATGAATATTTCTCTTCCTTGAATATTCCCATTCCGGCTAACATCGCCACTGCCCTCTGTTATGCGATTTCCAGTGAAACTCAAAACCTCGGCCGTGAAGGAAGCCCGGCGGATAAGAGAGCCTATGTCGAACTTCTCTCTCGTCTGAGTTTCAGCCAGTTATCCAAAACTCAATATCCAAAATTATCAAAGGATTTCGTTTCCAATCTTTCACGGGCTTTGCTCAACGCGTTCTATTATAAGAATTTGATCGGAGTTGTCATGGAAGAGCTCCCTTACCCTGATTTTGCCGCACAGATGGCTGACTTCCTGCTGCGGGTGAGGGGAATGACCTGGTCCCTCTGCCTTGGGACGTACGGAGATGTGCTCTTCGTCTCTATCCGGACCACGAACACCCAAGCTGATGCGTCAAAGATCATAAAAATGATCATCCCCAGGCAAGGAGCTTCGGGGGGCCATGACATGATCGCTGGTGGGCAGGTCAAGATCGATAAAAGCGACAGGAGCAAAGTCAGGGCTATAAAAAATGATGTTATTCTAAGAATGATTCGAGCACTCCACTACAATGGTGCCCCGCAAATAGTTAAATTAATCAGCAATGAACCCTTCCCCCTTTCTTAATGACTTAGGTTTAACAGATTTTATGAATAACCCAAGTTAGTACTTCATCTTGAACTTTTTTAGAGTCACCCCCTCATTGGCTCTGGAATAAAGATAATCCTGAGCATCAATATAAATACGATGGCTCGTATCCGGTAGAGTGATTGTATTCAAGAGGTCACCTTTAGGATTGAGAATATAGACATCGCGGCTCGGATTTTTTGAAAAACTGCCTCCGAGGATGAAGATATTTCCTGAATTGTCTAAAGCAATGTCTTTGTAGATGAGGTTCGACGGGATGACGAGCGAGGCGATTTTTTCTTTTTTGACTTTTTTTACTCCCAGAATTTTTTTCGACCACAGCTTTTCTCCTTCCGGGCTGAATTTTTCGATTTTATCCTGGTAGTTAAAGGCAAGATAAAGGCTGCCTTCAATGTCGAGTTCGAAATTTACCATATCCATCAGAAGAGGGAGCGTTTCGTTCGTGTACTGGATATCGCGCTGGAATTTACCTGTCGAGTTGAAGATATAAATCCGGCCGGATTTTGTTGTGGAGAGTGTCGCCACCGCAATTTCTTCTTCAGATAGAACGCTGAAGTCTGAAACAGGCATGGGGATAGGGATGCTGTGTGTGTAGTTTAAATTTTTATCGAAAACCTGGATTTTGGGATTATACTGGTCACTGACATAGATAGATAGCTCTGTGTTGTCTATATACCTCGGGGCCAGGAATTCTCCAGGGCCCTGTCCTTTTCGTCCTGTTTTCTTAACCAACTTTCCTTTCACATCGAACTTTTTCAAGGAATAATCCAGAGTATCGGTGACATATATATTCTCTTCGCCATCAACCGCAACTCCCACCCACTGAAAGAGAGTATCGTCTTCGAGACTGCCGATGGAGAGGACCTCTTCAAGATGCCAGGAGTTCTTTTCTTTCCCCTTGGTATACAGAAAAAAGGGGATAATCATGATGAGCCAAAAGAATACAATCACTCGTTTTCTGCGAAACATTCGAACTCCTCTTGAAAAATCCTTGTTCATCTTAGAGTTGGATTTTATCCAGATTATTCTGGTCGGGCTGAGGGTTATTTATCTAGATATTTTAAACAAAATGCATATCCAAGAACACAAGACACCACTCCATTGGCGAATCGAGCGAAACTGAGCAAGAACTTAACGTTATCCATCACGCATCTTGCCAGAGCTTTTTCACAGCTTTCATCTTCCTGTACCTGAGAAAATCCATTAATAACCAAAAGGATAGTGATGAGGCCTATAAGAAAAAATGCTTTTCTGGATTGTTTTCTAAATGAATTCATTTTTTTCTCCTTTATTTTTGGATGGTTATCTTCGCAATTTCTCTTTGAAGCGGATTGGGTTTAAACGTAATAACGTTTGCAGAAATCGTATCCAACCAGACAGAAAGTGAGGTAAGTCCCACCGGCTGCGGTAAAGCCAAGAAGGGCACCTGGGAAATTACCGGCGGCTAAGCCTGCCACCAAACCGACAACCGAAGTGATCCCTGCATCGATCATACATTTAAGAAAAGCTTTTGAGCAGATGTCTGCAGACAGTTGGGGCGGCAAGGTAAATGCCATGAGGATGGTTAGAGATAAAACCGCTGCCGTGATCCGAAAATTCCTTTTTCTTTTGAAATAATTCATTGTTGAACCTCCTTTTGTAGATTTGATTGATCGGTCAATGGGCATATGCCATTCCAATCTCGAAATTACTTAAGCAAAAATAAAGACGAAGGGGCTCCATTTTATTCTCGTTCTTCTTGTCATTTCGTATAAAAAATCGACACAGAAAAGACGAATCTTTTACAGGGGTTAAGAAACTCACTCAAGGAATGGAGAGAGGGTCAGAAATGCTTATCCAAATTATTATAAGGAGGTAGGCTGTCTAAGCGGCTCTCTTATTGTGTTTTTCATTCATACGCATGCCCAGATAATAAGGTTTTTGAGAAGCGAAGGCCTTAGCCTGGGTATGGATGGCTTCCTCAACATACTTGGGGCTGTAGCGCCATGTCTCATAATCGAAAGTCACAGACCGCGCAAAATACAGAGGTTTTAATGCTTCCACGATATCTTTTCTGGTTTTTGAAGAACCAATCCTGTAAGAAAAAAGGAGCTGATAGACAACCTGAGTCCACATCAGAATATCGATGTTGTAGATGTCATGCTCGAACATCTCAATCAGGCTTGAGTGAGCATAATCGCTCAAGATTCTTTTGAGGAGTTTGGCTCTCAGGAAGTATTCATTCCTCAATTTGTCTTTGAGTTCTCTCATATCAATCTTCAATTCCTGAGGCCAGCCGAGTTCTTTGAGACCGAACTGGGCTTTTCGTTTGGGCCTCACCACTGGAGTCGCTATCCAGGATGATTCTTTAGAAAGGAGAAGATTAAAGAGAGTGGTGACTACCTGAGTGAACATGGGGCCGAGTTTTGGCGAGCTGGCTTTATGTACTTTAGCCCCAAGGCCGACTTCGCATATTTTGAATTCACCGAAGACAGCGTGGAGGGTCATGAAAACATCCACGCCGTACTGCTTGGCGGAAGAATTCCAGTGTTTCTTTAACCAATGATTGATGAGTGTGGACGAAAAACTGAATTCCCCACCGATGGGCTGGCGGAGGTCTTCCCCCAGGAGGCCGTAAAACAGAGGATAACAGAGGTGATTGGTGATTGTCCCATCGAACTGATGTCGGGAATAAAGAGGTAAGCCGTAATCATACCCTTTCAGGATGGGTTCTCCCAGATACTTTATCCATTCAGGAGTGATAGAGCGGAGGTCCGCGTCTACGACCACACCACCCTTTAGTGTTTTGGCATGCATTTTGGCAAACTTGAAGAGGTTCAAGAAGTTATTCCCTTTGCCCTTCACTCCTTTGGGAGTGGAAATGTAGTGTTTTGGAGTCTTGGTCTTTGTGGAGAGAAATGCGCCCTTTGTGTTGTCTTCACTGTTGTTATCGACGTTTACAATCAAGGTCTTGAGATTGGTGAAATATTTTGTCAGTCCCTGGTCAACCTGTTTAGTGACAAACGGGATTGTATCTGCTTCCATATACGAAGGAATTCCCACGATAAATTCGATACCCGACAGTGAGTTTTTCATAGGGAATGCTCCTCAAGTCATCTGAGAGTCTGTTTGTTTCTGTAAAGAGAGGTGAGGGCTCAACTTTAAAAATTTTAAAGCGAGCCACCGCGCTTTAATGATTTCTTTTTTATGAATTTTCAAATCGAGCCTTGAATCCATATCTTCAAATTTACTCTTGCCCATTATAGGAAGGGGAATTGATTTTGTCCATTTCTTAGTGAAAGATTTTGCCGTCTTTCTTTTCCCCTTAATCATTGAGCTCAGCCAGGAGCTTATTCTAAAACAAAATTTTAGAGTGGAATTATAACCAAAGATTAGTGTAAAAGAAAAGAAAAAGATGTGAAAAGGAGGATTATGAAATGAAAGGAAAATTCGCACTGTGTTTTTTTGTATTCATCTTTCTTTTTTGCCTTCCCGATGTCTACCCTCACTGTCAAATTCCATGTGGAATATATAATGATGAGATGAGATTCACGATGATGGAGGAACATATTCAGACAATCGAGAAATCCATGAAGCAGATTATCGAGCTTTCCAAGGAGCCGGCTGAAAACGCCAACCAGCTCGTGAGGTGGGTTCTCAACAAGGAACAGCATGCGGATGAGTTGGCTGAGATTGTGACTTATTATTTTTTAACCCAAAGGATAAAGCCTGTAAATGAAGATGATGCGGCCGCTTTCAAGGATTATCTTGTTAAAATATCTCTACTTCATAAAATGCTCGTGGTGGCTATGCAGACAAAGCAAACGACGGATCTGAACAACGTGGAGAAATTGCGTTCTTTGTTACAGGATTTTCACAAGACCTACTTTAAAAAGGAAAAAACAGTCTCTTAAAATGGAAAATCTTTACTTGAATATATTTTCAATTTCATTTATAAATTAAGTTCTGATATTAGTATTGGCCCTGCTTTACAGAGGGTCGACTTTGCGTCAAGGATTTTTCCTTTTGTCAAAGTCGAGACCTGAGGCTTGGGACCAAATGAAAAAATCTTTAAGGAGGTCATAACTTTGCCAAAAGGAACTGTTAAGTGGTTTAATGAGAAGAAGGGATACGGTTTCATCACGCAGGAAGACGGACAAGAGATATTCGTACACTTTTCTTCTATAAGTATGCCCGGCTTCAAGACTCTCACTGAAGGCGATGAAGTGCAGTTTGATGTTGAAGATGGCGATCGCGGCCCCGTCGCCAAGAACGTCACTCGGGCCCAAGAGGAATAGAGCTTTTATTTCTTTCTACAAGATCGCAAAACAAATTTAATCACTCCCCCGTTTATTCGGGGCAAGTCGAATCGTCCCCGGATGAGAAATAAGAGGGTGTATTCTGCCCTGACTCCGTTAAGGAAAAAGATGGATAAAAAGATACTATTACTTTTGCTGGTCTTGGTTTCGTTTGTCTGGGTTTGTTCAACGCGATCTCCGGAAGGAACCTTGGAATGGAAAGGAACGATTGAGTACAGGGATGGAATAAGAATCGTCAATAATCCGGAAGAACCTCTGTATGGCCATCTCCAGCTTGATCTGGAGAAGGATTTGAGCTTGGGGAGCGAAGAAGACGAAGCATACATGTTTTACCGTGTGGAAGGTCTCGGTGTAGATAGCGAAGGCAGCATTTATGTCCTTGATGCCGGAAATCACAGAATCCAGAAGTATGACTCCGAGGGAAACAATCTTCAGACTATCGGGAGGAAAGGTCAGGGGCCTGGTGAATTAGATACCCCATACGGGATGTTCTTGAGCTTTGAAAACATCATTTATGTTCACGACGGGATGAAAATTAAGGCATTTAAAACGAACGGCAGCTTCATTCAAGAGACTACTCTTGAGAGCTTCACACACGATATATCGGTTGATTTAAACAGAAATATTTGGGGAATTGGCCGGCTTCCTTCTGAAGAAGGAAGAACGAGAAGCATAATCAAGCTGAACAAGAAAGGGAAGTTGGAAAAGATAATCGACGACTTTCCTCCCCCTAAAGTCGCTGTAAGAAGTGAGGGAGGAAGAGGCGTCATGTTTTTTATTGGCCATGAGTACGTTCCTCAATTGAGTTTTGTCGCGGTCGATGAGAAAACTTTACTGTATGCTTACTCATTGAACTACAGACTGCATCTGATTGATGAAAATGGTGAACCCGAGATGGTCATCACAACAGATGCCCTCCGCTCTTCGATTTCTCAAAAAGAGAAAGATGAGATTTCTAAAAAGAATTCTGATTATGAAAAGAAATGGCCCAAAGATGTTGTAAAAGATGCTATTCAGTTTCCTCCTCACCGGCCTTTTTTCAACAAGATCTTGGCTGATAACAGAGGGAGGATCTATGTTGGAAGAGTAAAATCAGTCTTGGAAAAGAGCGATACATTCGAATTTGACATTTTCAGCAGAGATGGCTATTACCTCTACAGCGCAGATGCCCCTGTTTCTCCCGGGCTTATTAAAAATGGCTTCCTCTATCGTATTCATTCTGAAGAGAATACAGGCGGGATAGTCATTGAAAGGTACAAGATTAATAGCTGGCCCGCCATGAGAGAAAGCCTTCAACACTAAATGGAGTCAAGTCTCCATTTTCCATCTTTCTTGATATTCATATTTTTTTTCTGGAATTTTTGATTTGTCTGCAGGGATGTGGTATTAGTGTATCCTTTTAAATGAAAATGACTTATGAAAGGTTGTTTGTGCACAAAGGGAATGTAAGAAAATGAAAAGACAGGCGGCTCTCCTCGTAGCTTTCATTCTTATTCTCACCACACTCTCCTATCCGCAGGATCAGCAATCTAATAATAATGAATTAAAGAAGGATGCTCCAAAAATATTTCTAGATTGCCGTCGTTGCGACCGCGATTACATCCGGACAGAGATTCCTTTTGTTAATTTTGTCCGGGATAGAAAAGAAGCTGATATCCACCTGCTCATTACGACTCAGAGGACCGGGGCCGGAGGGGATGAATACACTATGGCCTTTATCGGCCAGAGAAATTTCGAGGGCATTCAAGATACATTGAAGTACGTGTCCACCCGGGCAGACACAAGAGATGATATCCGCAAAGGAATGGTGCGTGTGATGAAATTGGGGCTTGTCCCATTCCTCAATAAAACTCCGATAGCGGATATCATGAATGTCCAATTCGAGGGTGAGGTCAAGCCTACTGCAGTGGAAGACAAGTGGAATTTCTGGGTTTTCCATATGAGCTTTAGCGGATCTGTGAGCGGAGAAAAGCAAGCGAACTTTATTTCGCTGCGGGGCAACTTCTCTGCCAACCGAGTCACACCTGAATCGAAGTTTAGAATGAGTGTCTCCGGGAATTTCAGCGAGAGTAATTTCACATATGAAGACGAAACCATTTCCAGCTATTCAGACAGGAAAAATTTTTCCAGTATGTATGTCTGGAGCTTGAGCGAACACTGGTCCGTGGGGGCCTGGTTTACCATTTCTTCGGCGACATATAACAACATTCACTTGTCCTTGAGTCCGAGCCCAGCGATCGAATACAATCTATTTCCTTATTCACAATCTACGAGACGGCAGCTCCGTTTTGTTTACAGGCTTGACTTTGATTACATCCGCTACAGAGAAGAAACAATTTATGATAAGACCAAAGAGGGATTATGGGGTGAATCTCTTTCAGCCACTTTTGAGGTCAATGAGCCGTGGGGAAACGCGAGTGCGACAGTAGAGGGATCTCATTATTTCCATGATTTCAGTAAATATCGTTTAGAGTTATACGGCCGCCTTTCCTTGCGTCTGGTAAAAGGCCTCTCTTTAAGCGTGAGCGGAGGATTTTCAGCGATTCACGACCAGCTCTCTCTGCGCAAAGGGGATAGGTCACTGGATGAAATTTTGCTACGCCGTTCTGAGCTGGCCACGGATTTCGACTATTTCGCATCCGTAGGATTCAGCTATACTTTCGGCTCTGTGTACAGCAATGTCGTTAATCCCCGCTTCGGAAGATAATCAAAAAGGAAGATGTGTTCGCTCTCAGTTATGAAGCAAAATTTTTTCGTTGTCATTGCGAGCGAAGCGTGGAAATCTCACATTCTTGTCATTGCGAGGAACAAAGTGACGTGGCAATCTCATAAAAAATTTTTCTTTAATGTTTTAAAAAGATTGCTATGCTGCCTCGTAATGACAAAAATAGGCGATTGCTACGCCCGCAATGACAATTTTATATTCAGTATGGCTGTTTAAAGTGTTGCCTAATCACGGATCATAAACCAGAGGCTGAGTTTTTCGTGGACACTGATTTTGGCATGACTCGTACAAGAAAACTATCCGCTTCAGTGAAAAAATGTTGTCTTCCTTTTCTCTTGAGTGTATAACATACCTGAGTTGTGTATGCCTTTGATAGTCAGACAAAAAAGATATAAAAATTCGGAGTGTGAGGGAATAATATGAGCGGCCAACAAGTCATTTTCGGCTCACTGGAGTTTTTAGTCTCAATATTTATCAGTTTTATCCTTATTTTCGGAAGCTACCGTCTCTTTTTGGTTATGACACGCCGTATGGATGAAGAACGCCAGCTCAGGGAAAAGAATGCCTCGGTCGGGCTCCTTCTGGGCAGTATCCTTCTGGGAGAAGCGATCGTGGTCAAACAGGCCATTTACCCGGTGATGGCAGTCATCCAGATATTTATTCTCGGAGAAGAAAAAGGATTTGCGAATTTTTTAAAAATGCTTGGCTACAGTATCGGATATGTTTTTCTGGCGGGAATCCTGGCCCTGGCCTGCATTCTGTTCAGTTTTTGGCTGTTTAATAAATTGACCCCCCGGATCGACCATTTCCAGGAAATCAAAGAAAACAATATAGCCGTGGCTCTGTTTATGGCCATTTTTATTATCGCTATTTCTTTTTTGATAAGCACCGGCGTTGCCGGCTTGACACGCGCTTTGATTCCTTTTCCCGATGTCGGGTCGATTTCTATAGAATAGAACTATTCCATGAAGACTCCACTTTCATCTTTTCTCCTCGTATCTGTTCTCATCGTCTGTCTTCTGCTACTGGCTTATCTGAATGATGACGATGGCCTTTATGCTATCGAGGGCGCTGAGGTTTTCAGGCTGGATCAAAGCAGTAAATCGGCTCCAGTCACAAATACTTTTGAAAAAAAAGAAACGGCGGATGAATTTGAGCTGACTTATGGCTGGAACGACTTTAAGCGGAAAACTTATTCCATTAATTTTTCTCTCTCCAAACAGCATCTCGCTGAGGCGGAAGACGAATTCGGATACAATCCTGAAAAGCTCAGGGAGTTTCTGGCGGAAAGCATGCAAATAATGAGAGATGAGATGATGAGCCATCTGACAAGATTCACTACCGAGCAGATTTTGGCGAGCAAATACGCACGGTACATCTCGATGGATAATGTCAGCCTCAAAGATTTTAGCATTAAACTCTCCGCTCCTCCTTCTATCTCTGAAGAAGCCAAGGTCGAATTCGGCAGGATTACGGATGTGATCAATCAGGAGAAAGAAATCTATCTGCAAAGAATCGAGAAAGAACAGGAAAAAAAGAGAAAAGAGTATTTAGAAAAGAGAGGTTTTAGATTTACCGGAGATCGGATGGATTTGAATTATCGTCTGATCGTTCTGAACAACCGCCCGAGAGTTAAACAGGTTGTGGAGGCCATGAGAAAAGGATCTGGGAAGATGTCTCTTAATCGATTCCTGGCCTTGATGCTCGCTTTTATCCAGGAGATTGAATACGGACTTCCTCCCCTCAAGGAAGAAGATAAAGTGATTCTGGAATTCTGGGTGCCTCCTAAAGTCCTGGTAAATAATTTTGGAGATTGCGACTCCAAAGGAGTGACCCTTGCCTCTCTATGGATAAGTTTTAAAAAGTACCCGTTCCTCTTGATAAAAATCCCGAAACATTTATTTGTCGGAGTCGCGATTCCGTCAGTCGGAGGAGGATTGACAGTCAACGGAATCCGGTACACACTCTGTGAGGTCGCCGGCCCTGATCTGATCCCCCCAGGCCTGATCACGCAGTACAGCCTGCTTCATCTTCAAGGGGGAAATTACCGGTACGAGCTGATCAAGTAAGAGGGTTTTTTCTTCTTTTTGCTATTTTCAAGCAAGCGGGGATATTTCAAAAATCAAATTAGAGTTAGGAATCTCTGCTCTTTCAAGATAATTATCGGTTTTGTTTTATCACAGTTTTTTAAACTTGATCTCTTTGAGGTCAGGAAAAGCATAGACTTTGACCTTTTTGCCTCTTCTTAAAATGATGCCACTTTCACACACAAAAGAACGATTTCCCGTTTTTGTGATGTCAAAATCTTTAAAGGTTTTAAAAAGCCTTATCTGGCCATCCATAAGCTTATGGATTTTCATCTCCTTAGCAATGGGATCTGACTGGATAAAGTACACATCATCAGGGTAATGATAATCCATCCAGCCCTTCGTGTTGCCAATTTTCGTAATCTCAAAAGTCTCGAGGTCTAATCTGGCAATGGACGAGCCTTTTTCAGCAAATTCTGGCGTAGCTGTACTCCTTCCGTATAATTTCTTAACTGACATGTCATCGAGTTCCACCCTGGAATAGTAACCGGCTCCAAAATGAAAGCCATCAGGATTAGGTATCCTCTGGACGGAGACAAAATTTCCCTCTTTTTCCCGATGGA
>Ga0180437_10006309_pt1 | contig 15853 bp, 16 predicted proteins | sample SS_ome_4_FD_132410 | JGI IMG/M metagenome (GOLD analysis project Ga0180437, IMG submission 132410) | Hypersaline lake sediment archaeal communities from the Salton Sea, California, USA - SS_3_D_1 metaG | ecosystem: Environmental > Aquatic > Non-marine Saline and Alkaline > Hypersaline >...
CCATCCTCAATATTTGAGAATCAATCGTCGATAATTGAAACTCACATCGATTGGAAATTCATTAAAACAATAGGAGTTGAAGGTAAGGATACTTTTATTATATTAGATTTAGATACCGTTTTTACTCAATTAGGAGAGTTCCATGAAGTCTCAAAACCAGTACCAAGCACTGCAGAAAGGTACATTCCAGAGGAATTTGCTAAGGTAGAGGCACCACCAATTCAAGCTGAACCAGATATTGATTTAACAAAACCTGTTGCCAAAGAAGCGAAAAAACCTAAAGCAAAAACAAAAACTGCTGCCGAAGAACCCCCAAAGGGAGAAGTAAAGGAAATTAAAGCATCTACAGGGGGGGATTATTTAGAACTTTCGAAAGCTCAACAAGATGCTTTAAAGGAAATTGGGAACATTGGCTCTGGCAACGCAATTACTGCGTTATCACGAATAATCAATAAAAGAATAGATGTTGATCTTACAGATGTTGGAATAATTAACTTTAAGGATTTACCAAAGCATTTCGGTGGGAAGGCGGAAGTTGTATGCGGAATTTTTAGCCACATTAAAAAACCATCTCAATCCACGATCCTGCAAGTGTTTGAATTAACACCTTTAATGACCTTGATAGCTAATTTAGCAGGAAAGGATTCAAAAATCGAACCGAATAAAGTAAAAAACAAAGATGATTTGGACGAATTTGCATTATCCACTGTTGTTGAAGTAGGGAACATTCTTGCCGGTCATTATGCCTCCTCAATTGCAGATTTGATGGAAATGCAATTGGATATTGAAGTTCCTGAATTTACAATGAGCAAAGCAGGAGAATTAGGCGATTTCTTAGCGTTAGAAACTAAAGATTTAGCGGATTATGTAATTCTTATCAAGACAGCAATGAAAGTTGTTGATTTAAAGATGAATGGTTTCTTTTTCTTCATCCCTGATCTTGAATCACTTGAAAACTTATTTAAATCGTTAGGAATTGAAGACGAAATATCAATGGCCGCAAAACCCATACCAGAACAGTCTATTATGCTCACTGAACAACAAAGAGATGCCTTGCAAGAAGTAGGTAATATAGGCGCAGGAAATGCCGCTAATGCCCTTGCAAAAATGATTAATAGACGGGTTGATATTAACATTCCTGCTGTAGAAATGGTGGAGTTAGATGCTTATGCAGATGTTATTAGCAGAAAAAACCTAAAATTATTTGTTGCTTGGTCAAACGTTACCGGTAAAACTAGGGCTACTGTACTTTCAATTTTTAAAGTATCTGACGTGTTAAGGCTTACTTCGTTGATAGTAGACGAGGGAACTGACAAAAAATTGACAGTTTCAGGAATCAAGTCTATCAATGATTTTCCTGAACTTGAAAGGAGTGCGATAGGAGAACTTGGGCATATTTTGGCAAGTCATTATACTACAGCTCTAGGAGATTTATTGGGTTTAAGATTGATGACCGAACCTCCAGACATGAGTATTGATGTGGGTAAGCAATTGTTTACCATCTTAAAAGAAGAAATTGGGATCCTTAAGAAATTATCGCTTGTAATCACTACCGCAGTAATTATAAAAGATATAAAAGTAACTGGAACTTTTCTATTCATTCCAGAGCTCGAAACCTTGGAAAACCTTTTAGAAGCGCTATCCCAATTTTTATAAAACCTATCCACGATATTTATTGTAGAAGAACTTAGTAAAAAAAAATAAAACAAATATTTGTATATAGAATGCAACAACAAGAGAACTACTTCGATTATGTTTTTCAGATTGTCGGGGAAAATTTAAAGCCGAACCCTCAAAGTCTTTTTGAGACTCCACAAGTTTACCTTTTTATTGATAAACCTTTAAAAATCATTTGGATTTGGGCAGGGACTAAATCTCGCCTTTTTCACAGGTATATTGCCGCCAATTGGGCAGGAAAACTTAAGGGGCGGAAAGATTTCCAAGACTTCAAGTATGAAGTTATCAAGGAAGGTCGTGAACCTAAATCATTTACTCATATCATGAATGAGATAAATAATGGAGGTCAGTTCAATTACCCAGGGGAATCGAGAGCTTCTGGAGAAAGTGATACGAGTCTTACAACTGCACCTATTAGAGAAACCACTTCTCCTGTTAGAACGAAATCTTATCAATCGACATCCACGCACGATAGTTCTTTTATTACTTACGAATCTAGCGCGGTAATACCTCGAAGTGAGCGAGTTAAACTGAATGCACTCATTGCTGAGATTAAAGAGATTAATTCGCACGTGAAGTACTCTATTGAACACATTGATAATAGAATAAAGCAGATTGAACAGATCATTAAAAAATACACTTGAAGAAAGTGCTATTTCTTTGAGTTTAACTTATTTTTTCAATATTTGTGGTAAAAAAATATTTTATTTCTCTTTTTAAAATGTTCTTTTAATAGGCTTCAAATAAGAATAGAAATGAGATTATTCAATTTTTTAATTTTTGTACTCTAGAGCAGAACAATAATTTTTACAAAAAAAAAGCTTAAATAACAGAAATATATTAAAGAATAAGAAAGAAAAGGAAAAGAAAAGGTTTTTTTTTACCACAAAAAAGGTGACCTAATAATCGAAAATTGCGTTTCAAAACCCCATTCAATAGATCTTTTAATAGAAAAATTATCTCTTGATTCAGGCATCGCGTTTTCTTGTTATCGCCGAAATTTTATCGAAAGGAGAATACAATCTAGGATGATAAGATTAGGATTAGATACTGATATGGAATATTATAACTATCTAAAACTGAATCCAGATGAACTCAATCATTTTTTAGAGGGATTTACAATTAATTTTTCTGGTTTCTTCCGCAATCCAGAAGTTTTTCAAGAATTATCCCAAATTCTTATTTCGTGTTTAAGCCAAAACTGGACCATTAGAGACAAAATTAAGAACCTTTCAATTTATAATATGATTCGTCAGCAACAAAAATTGAAAGTATGGTCTTGTCCTTGTGCAACGGGCGAAGAACCCTATTCTATTGCAATGATGTTCGACCAGATTAAAAAAAAATATGGAAAATTCCCCGATTACACGATAAACGCGTCTGATATTGACAAAAACGCGCTGGAAAAGGCACAAAAGGGAATTTATAGACAGGATTCCCTTTCTGACCTTGATGAAAACTACATGAGCTATTTTAAAGAACATGGCGATAAATTAAAACGCATGAAATATGCGATAAATGATAACATTAAACACAAAATAAACTTTATCGAAGAAGACGTGACTAAAGGTCATAAGGTATCGATTAAATACGATATCATTTTTTGCAGGTACTTGTTTATATATATTAGTCGTAGTTATCGACAAAAACTCATTGAAGTGTTAGAAAATCATTTAGAGCGGGGGGGATTATTAGTTCTTGGAATGACAGAGAGCTTGTTCTATGCAAAAACTCAAGTAAAATTATTCAAAAAAAACGCTCGCATATACCTGATGAAGTAAGGAAAAAATTTAGCGCATCATAATTACGATTTTTCTTTTACTTAAAATTTAAAACATTATATTTTCATTATGTTTATAACTCGATATAAACAAATTAAGTATTACTAAGGATGGAAATAAAAAAGCGAAAAGATCGCGTTTCTAGAACAAATGATCGCGGAGAGATTAGCATACCTATTGGTCATTTTGCTCTTAAAGACACTTCAAAAATTACAGGTAATACATATCCGAAATTTATTATTTATGGATTAGGTTCGTGTGTAGCTTTAATACTATTCGATAAAAAAGCGAAAATTCACGCCATGTCTCATATCTTACTTCCATCCTTTCATAATGTGAAAGAAAAAACGCCTCTTAGATATCCCCAAAAATACGCCGATCAAGCGGTGAACGATCTTATAAAACTAATAACACGCAAGGGAGCTACTATAACTAATTTAAGAGCTGTTATAATTGGAGGAGCGAAAATATTCAAGAACCATTATAACAATATAGGGGAAGAAAACGTGAATATGGTAAGAAAGGAGCTAGAAAAACAAGATATTAAGATCGTACAACAAGTTGTAGGAGGCACATCAGGTAGAAATATTAAATTTAATACGAAAGACGATTCAATTTTCGTAAAAACTACAGGAAAATCAGAGTTTAAAAAAATTACATGAAAAAGTGATAAAATATGAACGATCGTGAGAAAAATCAAAGTGAGGAAGAAATAAAATTAACACCTGCCCAAATGGATTCATTAATGGAGCTTGGTAATATAGGATCAGGTCATGCAATTACGGCTCTTTCTCAATTGATGGATAAACGCATTGACATGTCGTTGACATCTGTTGATGTGATTCCATTTTGGAAACTTCCAGAAAAATTCGGAGGAGAGGAAGTCGAGGTTTTTGGAATATTATCTTCAGTTCATGGAGAGCAAGAACTCTTAATCCTACAGATTTATCCTAAAGACTCTATCATCAAAATGATTAATTCTTTATCTGAAGGAAGAAACACGAACTCAGAAGACATAAAAATCCTCTCGGATCTGGATGATTTTTCGTTAAGCATAATAATGGAAGTGGGGAACATATTATCAGGCCATTATGCTAATGCTTTAGCAGATTTAATGGAGATTAAGCTAGTCCCCGAGGTTCCAGATGTAGCATACGATGTATTGGGGGCTATTATGAACAGTGTTATTGCTAAAACTTCAGAAACCGTAGATCTCATGATCTTGATAAATACAAAAATGGATATTGAGGATTTGAATCTAAACGGAATCTTTTGTTTTCTACCAGCAGTAGCTACATTAAATAAGATATTTACTGCTATAAATCTTGAAGGATATTATTAAAAAATATATTCAAGGCAAATAAATAGTTAAATAATAGTTTAGACAACAATATTATATTAAAAAGAATTAGGTTATTAAATTAAATGATTAGAGTCTCCACTTTAAACGAGCTTCTTACCAATCTAATTAACGAAGTTCCTGATTTGTTAGCAGCTTTAATCGTTGATTTAGATGGTTTAGTGATTGCTCAGCAATCTGTAGAAGGATTCGACGAAGAAATTATAGGAGCAATCATGAGTATCGTTGAGAGAACAATCAGTAAAATTAAAAGATTTGCTGAGACCTCATATGGGAGTGGAACTATTGACACAAATGATTTTCAATTGTTTTACCTGGAACTTGGTGGAGCTTCTCCTTCCCTATTCGTAATTGTAGCAGGCGTGTATGCAAGGTTAGAGGTCTTCATCCCATATTCATATATTGTTGCTGAAAAAGTTTCTCAATTGTTAAATAATAAAGAAATTACCCCAGTTCTCCCAAAAGTAGGAATAGAGGGGAAACTTGAGCTCTCTCCAAATTATATTACCATGGGAGCGAAGAATATCACGGGCAAAATCATCATTATTGGAGCGGATGCTGTAGGGAAGACATCTCTTGTAAACATGTATATTAATGGGATTCACGATGAGGAGTATCACCCGACAATAGGAGTGAATATTGTTGAAAAGGAGTTACAAATCACCAAAAATTTGATTATAACATTCTTTTTGTTCGATTTCGGGGGTTTAAAATCGTTTGCGAAGGTCCGAAAAAACTTTTATGACGATTCGAAAGCAGTCATCATCTTATTCGACTGTTCGAAAAGCGAAACTTTCGACCAAATTAGCGAGTGGATAGAAGAAGCGCGACATTTTATAAAGAACACGTCTGTATCTTACATCATAGTTGGTAATAAAATTGATTTGATTGAGAATAGAGAACCGATTCTAAATAAAGCCAATGACTTGGCAAACCAATATGGATTTCGTTTCTTTGCCACTTCAGCTAGTACCGGAGAAGGACTTGACGAATTATTCATGTTCTTAACAAACTTCGCCTCAAGTCAACTCGAATAAAGCATAACACAATAGTTTATTTATAAGATATTCTCGATTTTCTTGGTTAATTCTTTTAGCAATAAATTTCCCATTCCTAACTTGATATGAGGGGAAAAGATGAGAATGAGAATAAATTTAATGGTATCTATTTCCATGTATTCTGAACAAACCGTTTGATTATTTTCAAGTTCAAGAAACATTTTTTTAACGCTAATTAAATTTTTCTTAGCTCTTACTTCAAATTCTTTTATTACGCTTGAGAAGGTTTTTTGAGGGAGGGAGGAATATAAAACTTTTCCATTAACAGCTAGTATTGCACTACCTAATATATCCTTATCACCCACAGATCGCCGTAAAATGTTGATGATATTCTGAAATTCAGGGATAGTGTCTTTTTCTTCTTCTTTTTCAAGAAATTCTACGCTTGAAAACTCAAAATCAACCTGTTGATACCCTCTTACTTTGAAATTCTTGTCTATAAAAGCTTGAAAACTGTGTTCACAACATAAATCCACGGGTATTGAGACTGTTGTTAATTGTTTGCTTTGATTAATAATTTTTGTAGGAACTTTCAATTTTCTTTGTGTTTTACATTTAGGACAAACAATAAAAATTGTTTCAAATAATTCTTCTTGACCATTCCCCATATTAGCTGCTTTAATATCGTTCATTTTACGACAATGATTGTATTCTTAAAATCTCTTCTCTAATAATGAATTGGATATATACTTCCGACATCGAAAGGGCAAAAAATCCAATTATCTATTCTAATTAATTAAGTATTTGTATTTATATCTGTGGTAATCGGTAAATCTATAAATTTTAAATTAAAGCTAAGTTTTTTATAATTCTAAATTGAACTATATATTGAAAAAGAAAAAATTATGAATTAAAATGTCATTAGATCTCGACGCGGTTATTAAAAACATAATAGAAAAATTTAGTTCGAGAGTTTACTTCATTTTAATTACCACTCAAAATGGTGTTATTGTTAAAAGTTATATCAACGAAGAAGAATTTAACAAATCTTCAATTAGCTTAAATATTTCGCAACTTTACGAAACTGCTGAAGAAGTAACAGATGGGTGTGGCATCCACAGTCCTGATTTTGTTACCATCCATTCAGATAATTATTTCATCCTTTCCATTAAAATCTTAGAAAATATCATAATTTTACTCACGGAAGACCAAATTGAAATCAAGAACGCTTTAGATATAATCAACGAATGCGTCACCCCGGAGTAAATACAAATTCTGTTAAAAAGATAAAAAAAAAAAATTAAGAATTAAGGGGGATAACAGACAGTATAGAGATGTTTTCCACCTTTTAGTGGTCCTTTTAATAGCATTTCCATTTCTTCTTCTGAAAATCTCTGAGTTAATTCTTTCCAATCAGGTAAAGTTCCAGGAGGATATTTTTCCATGATCATGTTCACCATTTCTTCAAAAGTATCAAGGATTTTTTCTATAGATGTTCTTGCTTTTTCAGCGGAGGCTTTAGTCTGAGCACCAACAACTCCTTCGGGATACTCAGCAAACTCAACAGGTCCCGCCCCAACAGCACCATACCAGCAGATTGGACGATGCAAGCAATTTCCTGCTTTATCAAAAAACTTTGAATCTAAGAAGCCTCTTGGTTGTGTGTCTTCTCTTTCAGCTTCGTTTACGTATTCTGGACACAATGCCATTGCGAATGAAGTTTCTACTTCATCAGCGTGAACGAACGTCGTGTCAAAACTACATCCTTCATAGTGTTCCTTGCCAGCAATTAATTCAGAAATTCCGTGATACCAATTATAGTTCAAGATTATCGCAGGCACTTGGTATTTTTTTGCAAATTGATGAATTGCAGTCGGAATGACGTATTCTTGGCCATGATTATTGAAAAGTATTTGTTTTCTGAAGCCCATATTCCATAAACCCGCTATTACTGCTCTAATTTGCCCATTAAATATCTCTTCAGGGACTACTATGGTCCCAGGCATTCCAACATGATGAAATGGATGACTCCCGTAAAAAATTGGAGGGGCTATCGTACATCCCGTTTTTTCAGCAATGATTTCTGCCATTCTTGTACATTGGTAAGTATCTTGACCTAATGGACAGCTAGGACCATGGTTCTCTACTGACCCAAGTACCACAATTGCAAGATCGTTCACTTTCAATCGTTTTTCGACTTCTTTAATGGTCATGTTCTGTAAATATAGCTTCGGATTGGCACTTTCTATTTTTCCTGCTTGAGGAAACTCCCATTTGCTTATTTTACTCACCTAAGTTGTATGATTTATTTATTTATGGATTTATAAGTTTCTTAACCTAAAATTTATTTGTAAATTATATCTTAGTTTATAACATCTATTTGTTAAATTTTATATTCATGGTAAGTATTTTGATAATTATGAAATTAAGTATTGTTTCTGGACTAAACGAATCTCACACAAGCAAAAGCGAAATACTTACCAAATTTTCAACTACATGCGATTTTTTAAAGTCATTAAATTACGATGGGATAGAATTAGCACTTCTAGAACCAGAGAAAATTGATACTAAGAAAATTAATGAAATAAAAGATTCGTTTGATCTTGAGATTTCCGCCTTAGGCACTGGCAGCACGTATATCCGATTCGGATACTCTTTTGGACACCATGAAGAAAGTATAAGAAAGAAAGCAATTGAGAGAATCGATGCATTCATTAATTTTGCTCAAGAAACGCAATCAAAAGTGATTATTGGATTAATAAGAGGGCGTCATGATCACGATAATACCCCTAAGAACGAAAAGCTAAACATCAAATCGTCTCTTAAAAAATGCTGTAAATTGGCAGAAGACAAAAGCGTTGAATTAGTGTTTGAACCAATCAATAGTTTTGAAATTGATACTTATAACACTATTGCTGAATCGGTAGAGCTCATTAAGGAAATTGGATCTGAAAACTTGAAACTCTTAGTAGATACTTTTCATATTAATTTAGAAGAAGATCCTGGTTTTGTATGGGACGATTTGAAAGAGATTGCTCACTTAGTTTCTCACTTGCATTTATCAGATTGCACTCGACGGGCGCCTGGTACGGGTCATTTTGATTTTAAGGCTTTTTTGAACATATTTCAAGAATCGGGGTATAAAGGTTTTGCATCATTAGAAACAATAATGAAACCCTCGTTTGAAGAGGTCGCAAGGCAAACGGTCGAATACCTCAAAATGATATTATAGAAGAATATAATAATCCGAATGAGCATGACGATAATGAAGAAAGCTATATTTTTAGATAGAGATGGTACCATAAATGTGGACATAGGGTACGAGTTTTCTCTAGAAAAATGTAAGTTATTACCCGGCGTCATTGAAGGTTTAAAATTACTCGAGAAATATTATGTATTTTTCATTGTTACAAATCAATCTGGAATAGGGCTCGGATATTATCCTCATGAAACTTTTGTGGAATTTAATGAATGCGTCTTGGAAAAACTAGGTGCTCAGGACATAAAAATCTTAAAAACTTACTGCTGTCCTCACGCAAAAGAAGAAAAGTGTGATTGCAGAAAACCTAATAAGAAGTTTGTTCTAGAAGCACGGGAAGAGTTTAATGTTGATTTAAAAAATTCCTGGGTTATTGGCGATCACCCTTCAGACGTTCTTTTAGGAATAAACGCGGGATGTAGAACGGTATACTTGCTTACGGGTCATGGTGCAAGTCATCTTGATGATATAAAAGAGAAAAACATTAGAGTTACCATAATTGCAGAAAATTTCCTAACTGCTGCAAAGGAAATTTTGAAGAGAAATAATGGTGAATGATACATCATGCTGGGAAACTCAACAAATAAATTTCAGACATTTGCCATGGTAATGAGAGATTGGATATGTTTTAGTTGAGTTAACATCGACTCCGTGATTACTTCGACATCTTGAATTGATAAATTGACGAGTCGTTTCTTAAATGAATTTGAAATAGTTTTATGCAAGTCATTAAAATTGACTTTATTTACATTGGTAAAGGGCCCTAACTCATCTTTTATTGACAGTTTGATGAGCCCTCTTGCTGCTGTAGGGCTTATGCTTATTTTATCAGCAAGTGATTCTCCTAGGGATTTAATTATTTCCATTTGTTCCTCCGTTAGATAATTCTCTTTTGATTAAATCCATTAGTTCTTCTTCTGAATATTCTTTATCAACAACAGCTTGATATCCCTTGTTGAGAAATCTTTTAAACCACCCTGGCATGAACCAAGCTAGAGCAAAACCCACTGCAAAAATAATCGCCATTATAGAGATGATACCAAATACAACATAACTTTCAAGGTAGTTTGGATCGCCAAATTCTTGGTACCAAGGCTGGAAAATCCTCACTATTCGTTCAAAACATATTAGAAACGAAACCGACGAGACTATCTTATATCTTGCTTTTATCCACGGTTCGATATTCTGGTCTTTAATTTTTTTATATGCAACTAGGGACGACCACCCTAACCATCCAAAAATGATCGATCTATAAATGAAATCGTGTACGATTGTTGCGTAATAGAGCGGCGCAGAATCTGCGATATCTCTTAATAAATTAAGCACAAAAAATATTAGTGAATTAATTATCGTTACAATCAATATCAGGAACGGAAGGGAAGATTTTTTCTCTTTATGGAATGTTAAATTAGTAAATATAACGCACATCACGAATGCTATGGAAATTAATATCGTTTCAATAATATCTGGAAACGTAAACAAGAAAGCAATGATTTGACTAATTGCCATTAAAGTAAAAGAAACACTTCCATAAATGATGTGATGTAACCTGGTTTGAAGGGCTCGTATAGAGAAAAAAATCCCAACTCCCAAGTACACTCCTAGAAAAACCAGTAGAAACGCTTGAAATAATAAGAATAAAAAATCCATGACCTATACCTAAAAAATTAATAATTTTAATAAGTACATAGAGGTGGGTTTTCTTTTTAAATCTAAGCATTGAATCGATGTAATTTTGTGTAAAAACATGTACTAAGTAACTCGAACAAAAAATTAGATAAAATGGGATATTCAGCCAATTTTAACAGAGATTTTGCAGTTTTCTCGATCAGTTTGTAATAATTTGAGGTTTTCTGGAACCTCATCAAGCGTTATTTCTTTAGTTACCATTGGCGTCATATCCATTCCAGCAGCCATGCAGCTAATTACATTAGGGAATGTTCCATGTCCTGAATGTCCTTGAGCTCCCACTATTCGAGCTCTCCTCACTTGGAAATATTCTCCACAAACTGGCATCCTTTGTTCCGCTCTTGCTACTATTACGACAGTTGTGTTTACTGATGTAGTTTCCCAAATAGCGTTTTGAATATCATCAGTTACTATGTGAGGTAATCCGGTTGCTTCTAAATAAAGAGCTGCGCCTTCGTTGTCAGTATAATCTTTAACTTTCTCGACGAAGTTTTCTTTTAATGGATCGATTATGTAATCTGCTCCCATCTTTTTGGCTAAAGTTGCTCGGTTAGGATCGGGTTCTGAAACAATACACACTCCAGCACCACTGAACTTTAGGATACTTGCAGCAGCTAAACCAATTGGACCCCCGCCCAAAATTATTGCGTTTTCACCAGGTCGAATACCTCCTCCACGCTCAATAACGGCATTATATGCCACGGAAGTAGGTTCTACTAAACTTCCAATTTTATAAATATCGTCGTATCGTTTTTCTAGCTTTTTTAAACTCCAACATAATTTTGCGGGAACGGCAATGTACTCGGCATATGCTCCGTCTATGGAAAATCCAATTTCTTGTAATCTCTCGCAATGATTTGGATAGCCATCGCAACAAGGCTTACACTCTCCACACCATACCATCTCTTCAACGGTAACAGGCTCACCAATTTCATAAGGCTTACTAGTTCTCTTGTTTATGGCTTGACTACCCACCTCTACAATTTCGCCAGCAAATTCGTGACCTAGGGTGCAGGGAAACGCCGTTAATCCAGGATAGAAAATATATCCGTCGTCGTAAGATTGGTTCATGTGTACATCAGAACCACAAATTCCACACCTCTTTACCTTGACGAGCACTTCATTTGGTTTTATTTTAGGCATTTCTTTATCCACGACTTTGACGATCGGATCTTTCCACACTTGAGAACCCAAATAGGTTAATTTTCCATCTATATCCTTTGTACCTAACTTAAATTCTGGTTTTGGATCCCATTTGGCTGATAATTCTACAGTTTTCATCTTTAAATTACCTTTTTATATATAGTAATTATTTTATATTCGTTAATATTTAAATTATAATTACAAAATTCATAAAGACTTTTACATGGGTAGAATTGAAATGGAACAAAGGAAAATTACAGAACCATCAGATTTATTAGATAAAAATGGCGAGCTCATGCAAGTTGGATGGGCATCGCAGCTTATTTTAAAATACGAACGAGAGAAAGTGTCAGCAGGAAGCTTGCGAATAAAAGAATGGGATTGTTACGAGATTTACAACGATCAATTTGGAATAACCCTAATTATCGCCGATGTGGGTTATTTTGGAATGGCAACTTTAGATTTCATGGATTTCAAGAATAATTTTCTGGAAGGAGATAGAGCCGTTACCTTCTTCACAAGGGGATCTTTGAACATGCCCCCATCTACAATGGCAGGAATCACGAAACTTGTCAAGAAAGATAAGAAAATGAAGTTTGAAAGGATAGAAAACGACATGGTGCTTACTTTCGATTTTCCAACCTTTGGGAAAGGAAAGGGAATGAAAGGAAAAATTACTCTCGATATGGACCCAAAACGGGACACGTTAGTGAACGTCATTCCTTTTGAAAACAAGAAACAATTTGTATATGTGCAAAAAATAGTTGACATGCCGGTTAATGGAACATTTACCCTTGATGATAAAGAATACTCCTTTTCAGAGGAAAATGGAAGCTTTGGAGTTCTCGACTGGACGCGTGGTGTCCTCCCCTACAAAACTTCTTGGTATTGGGGAGGGGGATTTGGAATAGTAAATGGAAAAAGGTTGGGATTTAACCTCGATTATGGCTTCGGAATTGAAACGATATCAAGTAAGAATATGATATTTTACGAGGGAAAAGGGCACAAAATCGACAACATCAAGTTTCATTACGACAAAGAGGACGTCATGAAACCTTGGAAATGCACGAGTAGCGACGGTCGCTTCGAGATGGTAATTGACCCCGTGATGAAAAAAGAAAATAACCTAAACATGCTTATTTTAAAAACAGGTGGCGTGCAAGTTTTAGGATATTATATTGGAGATCTCATATTAGACGACGGAACAAAGATACATATTGATAAATCCGATCGAGTATTTGGTTGGGCTGAGAACTTCTCCCACAAGTGGTGAATTTCGTGTCTTTGAACGAAGAAATTGAAAAGTATTTGTTGGATAATGGAGCATTAAAAGTAGGTTTTGTAACAAAGGAAGGCATGATGGGAGATCCTCCCAGCGCAGACATCACGTATGCTTTACCCAAGGCTCAATCTGCCGTCAGTTTTGCCGTACCTTTAGATAAAGACAAGATTCGCGCCTTCTTGAGAAAAGATTTGCCAAATGGACGTGTAGAACATGAGATTGACAACATAAAAGCGTATTTAAAAGCCTACAAGATTTCTAACGAAGTTGCACGAATATTAAAAGAGAAAGGGCACGAAGCATTAGCGTTGTTTCCAAACTTCAAATACCGTGAAGACGTTCCATTCTCGGGTGTAAGATCGTTCCCTCCCGTTTCACTTAGGTACCTTGCGGTTCGTTCTGGTGCGGGAATATACGGATGGTCGGGAAACGTTGGTTTAAAGGGTTATGGAGCGACTATTATTTTAGGCGGATTAGTCACGTCGGCTAAGTTGGAACCCACGGATCCCATTCCTCAAAGCGAGACATTTTGCAACGAATGTAAGTTATGCGAAAAAGTATGTACTTTGAGGATGTTTGGCGGCGAAAACGAATCAGTATCCATAGGGGGTCATGAGTTTAGCTTTACTAAAAGGAGGCATTTGATGCGTTGTTTTGCCGGATGTGGAGGATATGCGGGTTTAGATAAGGAGGGAAAGTGGTCCACATGGTCACCGGGTCGCTATCCTTATCCAGAAACGAACGATGATGTTGTTCGTCTCTTAGCTCAATCATTTAGGCTTAAAAGGAAGTGGTACATTAAAGGTGAAAAAAAAGGATACGAGATTTCTAATTTGAAAAAGGACGGGGGGGTGACAGACGAAGAATATGAGGCGCTTCTTGCGCAGAATAAAAAGGCTCTAAAGGACTTAAAAAACGTGACCCTCACTTGTGGCAACTGTCAATTGATATGCTGGGGAGATCCAAAAGAAACCGCTGAAAATTATAAGATACTAACTAACTCAGGATGTGCAGTTCAAAAGAAGAACGACGAGCTTGTCATCCTTCCTCCAGAGGAGGCAAGAGATCTTTTCTACGAGTTAGGAAATAAGAATAGAAAGAGTTTAGGGAATAAAATCGTTTCTTGGATTGCCTACAAATATTTAAAGCGTGCGAATAAATATTTCCAAAGGGATGGATAGAATAGAGAAGAAGAATTACAAGACAAATTCAGACGTCTGTTCTCTCGGATATTCGATATCTGGATGCCTTTCTATATTCAATCGTCCGTCTTTAACCACGATAAAACCGTCTTTAATAACCATTTCAACGTTTCTTAGAGCAAATAGGTCTTGATCTGGCTTTCCATCGATTATAAGCACGTCCGCTAACTTACCCACCTCTAAAGTCCCCAATTTATCCTCCATTCCAAGAATTTCCGCATTGATCCTTGTTGATGCGATGAGGGTTTCTTCAGTATTAAACCCAACCTGTAAAAATTTAACTAATTCACCAATATAAGGATCTGGTAAGTAGCGGAACATATTTAATGACAAATCAGTTCCAATACCGAGTTTAATTCCTGCTTTCTTCAATTTTTTCACGTGGTTCTTTACACTTCGTTTAGTTATTTGAAATTTTCTCGTTGTAGAACCGTAATATCCCCCTATGTACTTGTCTATGATGTCGTAAATCAATAATGTTGGTATCACGTCTACTTTTTTTTCTGCCATTAACTTGATAGCCTCGTCAGAGCAGGGAAGACAATGCTCGATCATGTCTATTCCTTCCTCCACTGCCCATTGAACATAATATCTTTCAGCATCGGATGTTATTTTAATGTTAAGCGCGTGTGCCTCGTCAATGGCTGCTTTTATTTCTTCTCTTGAAAAATGACTACCAGTTTTTATTAGATCTGCTCCATTTTTATACATCTTACGAACGATATTTCTCCAATCGTCAGGCCCAGAAGCTTCAATCACTAGTCCGTAAGCAGCATTTCGTTCGTCTAGGAATTGTGCGGCGTGACCTCCAGTGCCCGTGATGAATTGTCCTGCAGCAAATATACGAGGTCCCGGAATTCGATTCTGCGCAGACCATTCTTTAAGCCTAAATGGAACGGTTCCGTGTGACCCCACATCGCGCACGCTTGTTATCCCACTTTCAATGTAATACCTCATCCTTTCTAACCCTCGTAAAGTTTGGTCCGCTTCGCTTAGCGTGATAGATATTGGTAGTCCTTGATCTGAATCAGTTAGATGAGTATGCATGTCAATCAATCCAGGTAATATGGTTTTTCCGTTTAAATCTATTACTTCTGCATCTGAGGCCCAATCAGTTGATCCAGCGGGTAAAACTGCCTTTATTTTATTGTGTTCTAACACAACAGTTCCCTCAAATATAGGTTTGCCAGTTCCATCAAAGATGCGCCCTCCAGTAAGTACTAAAGTTCCTTCTGGCCCCTTAATGAATTTTGGATCTGCGGGAACTCGGCGTGGGTCGTCTGATACTACTACTTTTTCATCAAGCCATTCGTTTTTCAATTTAATTCACTTTTTTACTCGAAGAATATAATATTGTTATAATAGCACTTGCTTCTTAAAACCTATGGATATTGATTTATATTTACTGCTCTTGTTTTTTCCAAAAAATTAAAACCATTAATTCTTAATATATCATGTATAC
>Ga0180437_10006311_pt1 | contig 15850 bp, 4 predicted proteins | sample SS_ome_4_FD_132410 | JGI IMG/M metagenome (GOLD analysis project Ga0180437, IMG submission 132410) | Hypersaline lake sediment archaeal communities from the Salton Sea, California, USA - SS_3_D_1 metaG | ecosystem: Environmental > Aquatic > Non-marine Saline and Alkaline > Hypersaline > Sediment...
CTCGCCGTCCCGGCTTCCCTCGGGATAGAGGACCTCGTGAAACCACCGGTCGCGGAGAATGTGCGGATCCCCGCGACGCCGGACCAGCGTCCTCCCTTCCCTCAGTGAAGGGAAAATTTCCGGGTACTGCTCCAAGTCAAGAGTCAACTGCGATGTCACCTCTCGCAGATCGCCCGGCCGGGACCGGGGAGGCCGCGTGCATGTCTGCATTTTTTCCTGCAAGGGTACTGCATCCGCTTCCCCCCACCGGAGTTCCGCCTCCCGTTGCGACTGTGCACCGACGGCTTCCGTTACACTGAGCATGTAATCCGGGCCGGTTTGACGCAGGAAAAGGATCGCGCGGCTAAAGCCAAGGCACTCGTTCGTCGTGATGGCCAGGAGGAACAGACGATACAAGCTGTTCACGTCGGATGTGCGTGCCATCACTGCCGTGATTTCGTTCAAGGAGATCTTTGCGTTCAAATGCCAATTGAGTTGCCGCATCAACCGCTTTGCTTCCAGACAAAGGCCGGTCTTAAGAGCAAACTCCTTGACGACGTCTGCATCGTCCGCACTGAGCCAACTGGGAATCGAACTCAGGGCCACGAGCACACCTTTGACCGTGTCGCCTGCGATCACCGGCTCGGCAATCTCGCAGCCCAGCCAGTGGCAGAACGTGTTTTCCGGCCCCCGAGGAAACAGGGCTAGCAGCCGCTTCCGGATTCCCTGCCACTCGGCCGCTCGATAGTCATCTATCTGGTAGCCCTTGCGGTTGGCGGCGGCCAGCGAGACAATGCCTACGTTTGCCGGTATCAGTTTTGGCAACGCCATATCCACGGGCAACCCTCCCAGCGTGGCACCGCCTACCAGCGCCAGCGTGCGGCTCTGAGTGTCATAGCCATAGTACGCGGCCACTTCCGCTGCTGTGAGTTCGAACACCATCCGGGTGACTTGCTTCAGCACGTTGGTTTCCTCTTCCTCCGGGCGCTCGGATCGGCGGAACATGGTTTTGTCGAGGTCCCGAGAGTAAGTCACGATGGTGGCCCGCTCATGCGCCCATTGCAGGCTTCCCAGCGCACTTCCCAGCGCGTTGGCCATGGCCTCCACAAAGCTGCGCTTGGCGGGCGAGAAGAGCGAATCGTCCTCAAACTGGATGCAGAGAGTACCGAAAACGCGGTCCATGCACGCCAGCGGCAGTGTCACGTATCCGGCGATCCGATTGAGTTCCGTTTCTTCGGCCTGCGACAACTCCCAATCGAAGAATCGGCGGATCTCCGTCATCTTGGCATGCTTTACCCAGTACCCTTTCCGGCTGCTGGCCACCTTGCCCGAACCGATTCCGTCGTGTCGCAACTCGCGCTTCTCGGGAGCCATTTCGTAGTACGGCCCGAAGCCATTCTGCTTGACGAGTGTGCTCGTATTGCGATCCAGGGTGCGAACATACATGGACAGAGGATCAAGCGCGATTCGGACGCCGTCCACCACCGCTCGCAGAGCACGATCCAGTCCAGCCTCGTCCCGGATGCCGTTGGCCGTTCGGGCGAGGAATGTCTCCAGGTGAGAATTGGCCGCCTGTTCAAACTCTCTTTCGCGGCTTTCCCGCGCCGCTTCAAAACACTCGACCACGTATTCCCAATACGGCCGGAGGTCGGCGGTCAAGAGTCCCTCGGGCTTGTCGTCAGTGTATACCACGTCGATGACAACGCGGGTATCCACTTCGCGCGTTCGTGCGGTCCACAGGAAATGCCGCCGCCGCTGCCCGACCGCCTCGTCATCGAAGAAGCGCGGTTGCCCATCCGCCAAGACTTCACGATAGGCAGTAGGGCATTCGGTCAACCGCAACAACTTCGGGAGTGTGCCGCGATCTGCTGCCGCCGCGTCAAACAGATGCAGGTCTTCGTCTTCTTCAGGCCGGTAGTAGACCGCCACCGCCGCAAACGGCAGAGCCTGCTCATACTCTTGCCCCAGTACCCGCGCAGCAGCTATCACGTCGTATAAGCGGTCATGGGCCGCCGTGTTCTCTTCCCACTCATCCGTGACGAACCGACTTGCCTCAATCACAGCCAACAACTTGCGATCGTCACCGTTTGTCAGCGGTGCTGCGTTAACCTCGATCCGGCTGATTCTACCTTGAACCGGCAAAAAATGGTAGCCTGTTAGCGCACCGTTGCCAATGCGATTCCCTTCTCTGACACGCTTGGCAGCCTGTTGTAGCACGCGCCAAGCCGTGCAACCTGTGCACGGCCCCTTACGATGGTAGAACTTGTGATATCTTTCCCAGCATCTTCGTCGTGCGATGTCCGACTCGTCGACGATCGGCGTGATCCGCTCGTTGGCCCAAAGTACATCCATCTGCGGATTCTGGATACTGATGCCGACCTTGATCCTGTTTACTACGCGTGCCGCGATCGGTGCCGCGGTATGCAGACCATCAAGCTCGTTTCCCAGGAACGCGCCGTGTATCGCGGCCTCCACGTCGTTGATGTGTACACAGGCGGATGCCCCGGCTTCAAGTGCTTTTTCAAGTACTTGCTCCAGTGGCTTGTCTGTATAGGCGATAATTCGAGTTTCCGGCGGCACCTCCTCGCGAATCTTCGCGATCAGATGTTGCAGCTTCGCCGAGTCAGCATCGAATTCGAGCGCCAAGTCCAGCGCAATGATGGGAACCTCAAAGCCCTTGTCGTCTTGAAGCGACTTAAGGAGCATCACTGTTTCGTCAAGATCCGTCGCTTCGGCGACCTCGTAGGTGTCGTCAAAGTGGGACTGAATGCGATCGGACACTGCTTGCCTGGTCTGCTGCTCCTCGTCGACAATCAGAATCGCGCCGAGACGAACCGGCTCGTCGCGTCCTGCCCTCCTACGTACCTTCGACATGACACTACTCCCGCTGAGCAACTTCGTGTAGTTCGTGAATCCTTCACGACGGGAAGCGATAGTGCCGTCTCAAAGATGTCTCCGTCAGAAAAGCGATTCGACCTGCCTAGTCTCGGAGCAGATCCTCGCGGGATGCAAGACAAACCCCGCTGAACCTCGGCCACCGGGATAACCTGATTATACCGCCTGATAGAAGAACATCAATCACCCGCACGAGAATTGTGCGGATGCAGAGAGCCCTGGCTAGAGTCCAGCGATCACGCGCGAGTAGCGAGCCCGCATGAAGTCTCACCGTGCTCTAGGTGGGTCTGCGCGGAATGGGGAAAATGGGAGAGTCGGCGTGAGTATAGCGAGAATCAAGCCCTCCCACCGACAAGCAGATGTCGCCAAGCATGCAGAAGGTAGAAAGCGATTTCCGCCCGACGTTTCCCTGCTCCGCCCTAAAAACTGGTCCGGCCCGCTTCGTGCACGCAGCCCCTAATCGGAGTCCATCTCCCGGATGAACTTCACCCGCGGACGCCCGCCCGTGCCGATCAGGTGGTCGGCCGGGTAGCGCTGCTGGTCGCGGCGGTTGTAGGGCGGGCGGAAATTGTCGCCCTTGGAGAGGACCGGGCGATACTCGGGGATGCCGCCGAACGCCCGGGTGCCGGCCGCCTGGCACGGGAACCAGTGGCCCTTGTCCTCGGCGTCGTTGAGATAGAACTCCGGATAGCAGTGGCCCTGGACCCAAACGGTTCGGGCCGGAATGCCGGCGGCTCGGCAGATGGCGATGAACAACGAGGTGAGTTCCTCGCAATCGCCGCTGCCGTCTTGCAGGGCCGCCACGGCGCCCTTGAGCGGACCGTTCTTGTACTCGACGTTCTCGCGAACCCAGTCGTAAATCGCCTCGACCCGGTCCCACGCTTTCTGCTGATCGGCGCCGATCTGCTTCGAGAGCGAGCGGATCTTGGTGTTGCGGCTCTCGATCTTGGGGCTGGGTCCGAGGAAGATGCGGACGTCGCGGGGGATCCTTCTCGAATCGGGCAGGACATAAGCGTCGGTGTCGTCCGGCGGCAGGATCGCGCTGCGGCGGACCTCGAACGTGACGACCGCCTTGGCCTCCTGACCGGCGGCCAAAAAGGGGACCCGAACGACCATCATCTTGGCCCCCTCGCCGACCATCACGTAGCCGACCCGGGCGGTCGGGGAGATGTCTTCGTTGACGATTCGGACCTGCTGCTCGGGCCAGTCCATGGGCACGGTCGTGTAGCCGACCAGACCACTGCACGGCCCGCCGATGGCCCGGACTTCAACCCCCGCCCGCAGCTGCTGCACCCGCGACTGCTCAGTTTTCGCTCCGCCGGCGTCGCCCTCGCGAAACTGGGCCGGGGCCGACCCGATCAGGCCGAACGACAACACCAAAGCAGCCGATAATATGCGAATTCGCACGGGAACCACCTCGCAAGCGAAAGGAAAACGGCCGGAGAACCGAGACCGGGAACCGCCCGGTCCGCTCCCTCCATTTTAGCTCGGCCGGTGGGCGAAAACACGGTTTTCGGCTTGAAAAAAACCTGCCGATGCGGTGAAATCCAGGGGAGCCGCAACCCGAACGGAGAACGATCTTGGCAGAAAAACCACTCGACCGAGAGGGGATCCTCGACATGGCGGCCGGCTTTCAGGAGGCCTGCGTGCTCGGGGCGGCCGCCGAACTCGACGTTTTTTCCCTCATGGGCGACGAGGCGCTGTCGGTCGACCAACTGGCCGACCGGCTGGCCGCCGACCCGCGGGCGACGGCCATGCTGCTGGATGCCCTGGCCGCGTTGCGTTTGCTGGACAAACAGGACGGCCGATACCGCGTGCCGGCCGAATTGGCTCCGTGGTTGATCGAAAACAGCCCCGAGACCACGCTGCCGATGCTGCGCCACCGGATGAATATCCTCCGCGGCTGGTCGCAGTTGGCGTGGGTCGTCAAGGCGGGCATCCCCGGTCCGCGGCAGGCCAGCATTCGCGGCCCGGCGGGCGACCGGCAGGCATTCGTGGCCGCGATGCACACCGTCTCGGGTCCCAACGCCGACGACGTGGTCGCGCGGATGGGGCCGCTGAAGTTCAGGCACGTGTTGGACGTGGGCGGTGCGTCGGGGACGTGGACGCTGGCGCTGCTGCGTGCCGTGCCGGGCTCAAGGGCGACGATCTTCGACCTGCCCGACGCCATCGGCCAGGCCAAGGCGCGGATCGCCGCCGGCGAGTTCGCCGACCGGATCACGCTGGCCGCCGGCGATTTCTACGTCGACGACCTGCCCGGCGGCGCCGATTTCGCCTGGGTCAGCGCCATCGTCCATCAACACTCCCGGCGGCACAACCGCGAGCTGTTCGCCAAGGTCTACGCGGCGCTGCAGCCGGGCGGAATGATCGGCATTCGCGACGTGGTGATGGACGCCTCGCGCACGCAGCCGGCGTTCGGGGCCCTGTTCGCGATCAACATGCTGGTCAACACGGAGACCGGCGGCACGTTCACGTTCGAGGAGTTGGCCGAGGACCTGCAGGCGGCCGGTTTCGCCGATCCGCAACTGCAAGTGAAAGATGAGGGCATGAATTCGGTCGTGGTGGCCGTCAAAGCGTAGTGTTATGAAGGGGTTAAGAGTTAGGGGATAGGGGCTAGGAGTTGGGGGCTGGGGGTTAGGGTATAGAGTTCCGGGCCAAACTTGTCTCCGGCTCTTTTCTCCCATCCCCAACCCCTAACTCCTAGCCCCTATCCCCGAACTCCAGGTTCCTCGTTCCCGCCGCGGCACAACGGCGCGCCGTGAAAAATGAACACACGTTTCGCTCCCGGGAGTCGACCATGACCGCCCACGACGACATCCGCATCGGCACGTTGGTGCAGGCGGAACACGACGCCGCCGAGTATATCCGCCAGATTCTTCCGCACGGCTTCGAGAGCTTCGAGTTGACGTTCCTGCGACACGTCGGCCTGATGGACCTGGCCCGGCTGGCCGATGAAGTCGGGCGGGTGTTGGACGAAGCGCGTAACTCGGCCGTGATCAGCTCGTTGGGGATCTACGGCAATCCGCTGACCGACGAGCAGACGGCCGGCGATTGGGGCCGGCTGATCGACGCCGCCGAGTCGTTCGGCTGCACGCTGGTGTGCGGCTTCACCGGCCGGCTGCCCGAGAAGCCCGTGCCCGAGTCGCTGCCGCGGCTGGGCGAGGTGTTCGGGCCGCTGGTTTCCCGGGCGGAAGATCGGGGCGTGCGGTTGGCGTTCGAAAACTGCGACATGGGTGGCACGTGGCAGTCGGGCGATTGGAATCTGGCCCATGCCCCGGCCGCCTGGGAGATGATCTTCAACCAGTTGCCCAGCGACGCGGTGGGGTTGGAATGGGAACCGTGCCATCAGATGGTCAGCCTGCTCGACCCGCTGCCGCAGTTGCGCCAATGGGTCGACAAGGTGTTTCACGTGCACGGCAAGGACGCCACGGTGCTCTGGGACGTGGTCCGCACCCGCGGCATCCGCGGCCCGCAGCCGTACGTCTACCATCGCACGCCCGGCTTCGGCGACACCAACTGGACCGACGTAATCAGCATTCTGCGGGCGGCCGGTTTCCGCGGGTCGATCGACGTCGAGGGCTGGCACGATCCGGTCTATCGCGGCGAGTTGGAGATGACCGGGCAGGTGCGAGCGCTGGACTATTTGAAGCAGTGTCGCGGCGGGCCGTTCGTGCCGAATCCGACGGTGGGACCGGAATAGCTGCGAAATTCGGGCTGCTGGGCCAATCGGCCTGTCTCATCTATCACGCGGAAGGGGACAGTCCCATTTTCGCTTCGCGAAAATCGGGACAGTCCCCAAAATTTCGGAACCGAACGGCCTGCTGGTTCGTCTACTAAGTTGCAGATGCTGCTGCGCGCCAAGTGTGCGTTCGTAAGCTATTATCCAGCAAGGGGTTCCGCCGGAGACCCCGCCCTCCTGAGCCTTTTTCCGCGGCCGACCTCCCGTCGTCCCCCCAACGTCACAAGGAGATGTCCGATGAAACGCTCCCGTCCCCGATCCGTGTTGGTGTTTCTTGCCCTGGCGATCCTCGCCTTGCCGCTTTCGGCCGCCGAGCCGGCGGCGCCCGACGCGCCGGCGAAGTCCGACGCACCGGTCGCGTCCGACGTGCCGCTGGTGGACGAAAAGGTCCGCGAGCTGATGCAGGACCGCAACTTTCCCGAGGCCATCAAGGCCATCGACGCGGCGGCCCAAGCCGAAGACGCCCCCCAGGACTACTTGACCTACCTCAAAGGGCGGGCGCTCTACCTGCAGCAGCAGTACGACCAGGCGGTGGCCACCTTCGACGCCCTGAGCAAGCAGTTTCCCGACAGCCCTTGGACCCGCCGGGCACGGTTCGGCAAGGCGTTGGCCCTGGCCCGCAAAAGGGACTTCCGGGCCGCCGAGTTGATCGTCCGGGCCGAGACGGAGTATCTGCTGTCGGCCGATCGGAAGCAGCAGATCGCCGACATCTACCTGGAGTTCGCCGACGCCTATTTCGAGCCGCCGGAGGAGGAGAAGAAGCCCAACTACCAGAAGGCGTTGGAGTTCTACAACAAGGCTTTGGAGGTGGGGCCGAAGCCGGAGAAGCGGATCGAAGTGGAGTTGCTGGTGGCCCAGTGCCAGCAGAAGCTGGGCAAGCTCGACGAGGCGGCCAAGCTATACCAGCAGTTCACCAAGGACCACGCCGACAGCCCCCTGGACGTCGAGGCCCGTTACCGCCTGGGCGAATGCGAACTGGCCAAGGGACAACTGAAAGAGGCGCGGCGGACCTGGCAGGACCTGCTGGCCGAGCGGGCCGAGTCGAAGTCGGAACGGCTGGCCGAAGCGACGTTCAACCTGTCGCGGACCTGGAAGATTCCCAAGCCGGAGAACAACGAGCAACTCAGCCTGGGCGTGGCCGCACTGGAGACGTTTCTGAAGAAGTTTCCCGAGCACAAGCTGGCCAGCCAGGCCCACCTGGAGATCGCCCGCAGCAACATCCACCGCGGGCGCTACGAAGACGCGGTGGCCGGTTTGCAGCGTTTTCTGGCCGACGAGCGTTACGCCGATCGCGAGGAGATTCCCGACGCCCGGCACCTCCTTGGGCAATCGTACCAGTTGCAGAAGAAGTTCACCGAGGCGTTGGACACCTGGCGGGAATACCTGGCCAAGCACCCGGCCCACAAGGCGTGGAGCGCGGCCCAGCGGCAGATCATCGACACGGAATACCTGATGGCGGAGGAGAAGTTCAAGGCCGAGGAGTACGCCGACGCCCGGCGGCTCTGGAACGAATTCCTGGTCAAGTATCCGCTCGACGGCCGCAACGCGAAGGTCCTTTATCTGTTCGGGCGGATCGACTACCTGCAGGAGAATTGGGACGAAGCGATCGCCGGCTGGCGGCGGGTGGTGTCGAAGTATCCGAAAACGAACGAGGCCTCGCAGGCCCAGTTCTCCATCGCCGAAGTGATGGAGCAGAAGCTGGGCAAGCTGGAGGAGGCGCTGGAAGAGTATCGCAAGGTGACGTGGGGCGGCTACGCGAATCAGGCCAAGCAGGCGGTCGCGCGGATGACCGCTAAGAGCATGACCGTGGCCACCGAGCGGGTGTTCCGCAGCGATGAGGTGCCCAAGCTGAAGCTCACCACGCGCAACATCGAGAAGGTCACCGTCCGCGCCTACAAGGTCGACATGGAGACGTACTTCCGCAAGATGCACCTTGCCCGGGGCGTGGAAGGGTTGGACATCGCGCTGATCGACCCCGACAAGACGTTTGAGTTCGAGGTGCCGGACTACGCCGAGTACCAGCAGTTGGAGAGTGCGATCGAGATCGCGTTGCCGGCCGGCGACGAGGACGAGAAGTCTGGCGTTCTGGCGGTGACCGTCAGCAGCGAGACGCTGGAAGCGACCACGCTGCTGATCCAGAGCGACCTGGACATCATCGTGAAGAGTTCCCGCGACGAGGTGTTCGTGTTCGCCGAGAACATGCTCACGGGCAAGCCCTGGCCGAAGGCCCGGCTGCTGATTTCCAACGGCAGCAAGGTGTTTGCCGAAGCGGAGACGGGCGACGACGGCGTCTTGCAGCAGACCTACAAGGAGCTGAAAGACGCGGGCGACGTGCGGGTGTTTGCCATGGCGTCGATGCACGTGGCCTCCAACGTCGTCTCGTTGAAGGGTGTAGGTGTTGCCCAGGGGCTGGCCGACAAGGGATACCTTTATACCGACCGGCCCGCCTATCGCGCCGGCGAGCTGGTCCATCTGCGCGGCTGTTTGCGCCGTGCGGCCGACGACGCCTACGCCATTGACAAGGGCAAGAAGTACGACCTGGAGGTGTTCGACAACCGCAACCGCCTGGTACACCAGGCGGAGATCGAGTTGAACGAGTTCGGCAGCTTCCACGCCCATTTCGGCCTGCCCGTGACCAGCCCGCAGGGAAAGTACCGCGTGCTGATCCGCGACGTCGCGGGCAAGAGCTTCCAGGGGGCGTTCCAGGTCCACCAGTACCAGCTCGAACCGGTGCGGCTGGTGATCGACACGCCGCGGAGCGTTTACTATCGGGGCGAGGAGATTGAAGGGACGCTTCGGGCGGAGTTCTATTACGGGGCGCCGCTGGCCGGCCGGGAGATCCGCTACCAGTTGGCCGACGGCCGCTTGCACGTGGCCAAGACCGACGCCAAGGGGGAAGTGGCCTTCAAGCTGCCCACCCGCGAGTTCCGCGAGACCCAGGTGCTCCCGCTGGTGGTCACGCTGCCCGAGCGGAACCTGCAGGTGGCGATGAATCTCGTGCTGGCCACCCGGGGGTTCGGCATTGCCGTGAGCACGGTCCGTCCGGTCTACGTGGCGGGCGAGACGTTCGAGACGACCGTCAGCACGCACGACGCCGAAGGCAAGCCGGTCGGCAAGAAGCTGACGCTGAAGGTGCTGGAGCAAACCACCGTGAAAGGAAAGACGGCCGAACGGCTGGTCGAGGAGCACGAGATCGAGACGGCCGAGGCCGACGGCTCCGCCCGGCAGACGTTGAAGCTGGACGGTGGCGGCAGCTACGTGCTGCGGGTCGAGGGGACGGACCGCTTCGACAATCCGATTTCGGGCCAATACGTGGTGCGGGTTTCCGACGACGAGGACCAGGTGCGGCTGCGGATCCTGGCCGACGCCCATACGTTCAAGGTGGGCGACACGGCCGCGGTGAAGCTGCATTGGCGTGAAGACCCTGCATTGGCTCTGGTCACGTTCCAGGGCGCCCGGGTGCTGGATTACCAGTTGCTCGAGTTGAAGAAGGGTCCCAACTCGCTTGAGATCCCCATGACGGCCGCGTTGGCCCCGAATTTCGAGCTGGCGGTGGCCGTGATGACCGATCCGCGAGGGGCCGAGGCGAAAGCGGGCGAGAAGGCCGACGCCAAGCCGCCCAAGCGGTTCCATACGGCCTCCAGCCCGTTCACGGTGCAGCGCGACCTGCGCGTGAAGATCGCGGTGCGGAAGGCCGCGGCCGACGGAGCCGAGAACGACCAGGACGATCCGGTCCGCCCGGGCGAGAAGGTCGAGGTGACCGTCACCACGACCGATCCGCAGGGCAAGCCGGTCGCCGCCGAGCTGAGCCTGGCGATGGTCGAAGAAGCGCTGCTGGAGCGGTTCGCCTGGCCGGTGGCGTCGATCCGGGATTTCTTCCGCGGCAATCTCCGCAAGTCGGCGGTCCGCACGACCGCCAGTGTCACGTTCGCCTACCATCCGTCGACCCGGCCGATCAATCCGCGGCTGTTGGCCGAGCGCGACCGGCTGGAGATCGCCCTGGCCGAAGAGCACAGCCGGCTGGCACGCGAAGGCGAGGACGCGCCCGACGAGGCGAGACGGAGAACGGTTACCGCCGGCGGGGTCGTCGCCGACGCCAGAGGCGAATGGGCCTCGGTCGAAGCCGCACCGGCAGCGCCGTCCGTCGCCGCAGGCGACTTGGGAGTGCTGACCGTCCAGACCGATGACGCGACCGTCGTCCCCGGTTATGGGCCTGCGGGTGGAATGGGCATGGGCGGCGGGGGGCTGGGCCTCGGAGGCATGGGCGGGAGTGGTACAAATGCTCGGTTTGGCAGTTCATCCCGCGGAGCCAAAGCTGCCGGCCGAAGCTTTTACCTCTACCGACAAGGGCTCGCGCGAGCCCCGGCTGCCGGCGAACCGGTCCTGGGTTTGGCTGTCAGAACACACGACCGCGACGCCGATGGTGCCATCGATGAAGATCCGATCGATCTGGACTTCAGGAGCCTCAACGACGGGACCTACCTGGCCACCAACCTGCGAAACGTGGAGAACCTGGTCACGCAGAAGTACTCCCAGGTCGCAGTCCTCAACAGCAACGGCACGATGGTCAACTTGGACCTGAATGCGGACGGCCAATGGAACCGGAAAGTGGCCGAGGAGATGGTCGCCGAGCTGCAGGAGGCCGGCGCCGTGCTGCTGCCCGGCCTGACGCACCAGGAGACCGGCTACTGGAACCCGGCGATCACCACCGGCGAAGACGGCAAGGCCACCGTGACCTTCACGGTACCCGAGCGATCGACGGCCTGGAGCTTCATGGCCAAGGGCATCACCACCGAGACCCTGGCCGGCGAGGCCACCGACGAGCTGACCGTCAAAAAGGACCTGTTCGGCCAGTTGAAGCTGCCGCTGGCCTTCACCGACGGCGACAAGGCCGAAGTGATGGCCTCGGTCCACAACGACGCGCTGGAAGAGGGCCGGATCGACGTCACGCTGCGCACCACGATCGCCGGCCGCAAGATCGAGGAGACCAAGACGATCGACGTGAAGGCCAAGGGCATTCACGAGGTGACCTTCAGCGTCCAGCTCGATCGGCCGCAGCCGCCCGCGAAGGAAGCCGCTTCCGACGAAACACTCATACCTCCACCCGACCCCGAAGAGAAGGAAGGGAGCGAGGGCGGTGCGATGCCCGAGTTGAACGTCGGCTTCGAGCTGAGCGTTTCCGCCGGCCAGCAGCGGGACGTCGTTCGCCGCACCGTGCCGCTGAAACCGCACGGCGTGCCGGTGTTTGCCACGGCCGCCGGCTCGGCCACCACCGACACCACGGCCTGGATCGAAGCGCCCAAGGACATGGCGATCCGGTCGCCCAGCCTGCAAATCCTCATCGGTCCCACGGTGGAGCAGAGCCTGATGGACATCGTGTTGGGGCCGGCGCCGTGGTGCCAGATCCAGGCCAATCGCATCAGCGTGGGCCTGGAGAGTTCGACCAGCAACCTGATGGCGTCCCTGGCGTTGCAGAAGCTGGTCGAGGCCACCCGGGAAGCCGGCGGTCCGCAAGCGGCCGGGCTGGACGGCCGCATCCGCTCCACGATCGGCCTGCTGGTCTCGTCGCAAAACGACGACGGCGGCTGGAGCTGGACCGGACGCGGCGGAAACAGCCAGCGCTACGGTACCTCGCGGATCGTCTGGGCCCTGAGCCTGGCCAAAAAGGCCGGATACACCGTGCCCGAGCAGGCCTTCAACAAGGCGATCGGCTACGTGCGCGGACAGGTGACCGCCACGGCCAACGACGACTACGAGAGCAAAGCGATTCTGCTGCACGCGCTTTCGGCGGCGGGCCAGGGCGACTTCGCCTTGGCCAACCGGCTGTATCGCAACCGGCCGGCCCTCTCGGCGGCCGCGCTGGCCTACCTGGCGATGAGCTTCGCCGAAATGGACCGCAAGCAGACGGCCTCGGAGCTGCTCGACGTGCTGGCCGAGCGGAACCTCGACGACGCGGCGTCGCGGCGCACCGTACCACTCGGCTCGTTGCCGTGGAGCCATTCGGCCACCGAGTTGCGGGCCTTGTACGCGCTGGCCGTGCAACAGGTGCGGCCCAAGGCGCCCGAGGCCAAAGAGCTGGTCGACTGGCTGCTGGCCCATCGCACGGGCCACCGTTGGACGCCCGACAAGGCGACCGGCCCGGCGGCGATCGCGCTGTGCCAGTGGTTCGCCGAGAGCCGGTTCGCGGGCGAGCACTACCGGCTGAAGGTGTTCGTCAACGACGTGCTGGCCGAGGAATTGGACGTCGACCAGGCCGCCGTCACCCAGACGGTCGACGTGCCGGCGGGGCTGTTGAAAGAGGGCAAGCAGCGGATCAACTTCCAGATCGCCGGCCGGGGACGCTACACCTATCAGTGCATCCTGGGCGGCTTCGTTCCGGCCGAGGGGCTCAAGAGCACCACGCCCGACTGGTACGTGCGGCGGACCTACGAGCCGGCCCCCTTGGAGGTCGACGGCAAGGAGATTCCCCGCGGCTTCGGCGTGCTGACGGGCACCTACCAGGACTTCAACAACCCGTTGAGCCAATTGCCCGTGGGCAGCCGCGGCATGGTCGAACTGAACGTCTGGCGAAACAACGTCAACTCGAACACGCCCGAGGAGCAGCTCGAATACCTGGTCGTGACCGAGCCGATCCCCAGCGGCGCGACGGTGATCGAGAAATCGGTTAAAGGGCCGTTCGAGCGGTTCGAGATCTCGCCGGGGGCGATCACGTTCTACATCGGCAGCCGCCGCTCGATCGGCATCATCCACTACGAGCTGTACGGCTATCTGCCGGGCGCGTACCGCGCCGGGCCCACGGTGATCTGCAACGCCCATCGCCCGGAGCAACTGGTCGTCTCCGAGCCCAAGTCGCTGGAGGTGCTCGCCTCGGGAGCGACCAGCAAGGACAAGTATCGGCTGACGCCCAACGAGCTTTACGAGTTGGGCAAACACTACTTCGCCCAGGGCGAGATGAAAACGGCCGCCAAGCATCTGACCGAGCTGGTCGAGAAATGGAACCTCGAAGCGGCGCCCTACAAGGACTCGGTGAAGATGTTGCTGGACGCCCACCTGGAAATCGGCCCGCCGGCCAAGGTGGTCCGCTACTTCGAGATCGTCAAGGAGAAATGGCCGGCCGAGGAGATCCCCTTCGCCAAGATCGTCAAGGTGGGGGCGGCCTATCACGAGATGGGTGAGTACGAGCGGAGCTATCTGGTCTTTCGCGCCACGGTCGAAAGCAGCTTCATGCGCGAGAGCGGCGTGGCCGGATTCCTCCAGGCGCAAGGCGAATTCGCCCGCAGCGTCGACGTGATGGGCGACCTGCTGCGGCAGTATCCGCCCGAGGGCTACGTGGCCTCGGCCACCTACGGCTTGGCCCAGCGAGTTTACGCCAAGGCCCCCGAGGCGGCTCAGGACGAGAAGCTGCGGCAGGCGGGCGTCAACCGCGTGGACCTGATCCACCGGGCGTGGCGGATGCTGGAAAGCTTCCTGACGGCCTATCCCGAAGACCCGGCCGCCGACGAGGCCGCCTTCGCCGCCGCCAACGCACTGTTGGACGTGGAGGATTACGACCGGGCCAGCGCCGCCTGCGACCGCTACGCCACGCGCTATCCCAAGAGCGATTTGTTGGACAGCTACTGGTACATGATCGGCTACTGCCGCTTCGCCACCGGTGAGCACAAAGCCGCGTTGCAGATGTGCCGCAAGGTGGCCGAGGCGATGCGGATCGACCGCACGACCGGCCGGGAGGTGGAAAGCACCAACAAGTGGCGGGCCATCTTCATCCTCGGCCAGGTGCATCACAGCCTGGGCGAGGCGGCCCGGGCAATCGTCGAGTATCGACGCGTCGAGGACCGCTTCCCCGACGCCAAGCAGTCGATCGACTACTTCACCCGCAAGGCCATCGAGTTGCCCGAGGTCACCACCATCAAGCCGGGCGAGGCCGCCGAGCTGGAGCTGAAGTTCCGCAACATCGCCGCCTGCGACGCCAAGGTGTATCGCATCGACCTGATGAAGTTCAGCCTCTTGAAGCGGAACCTGGGCGGCATCACCCAGGTGAACCTGGCCGGCATCCGGCCCCATCACGAGGCCACGGTCGAACTGGGCGACGGCAAGGACTATCGCGATCGCACCCACAAGCTCCCGCTGCCGCTTAACGAGGAAGGCGCCTACCTGGTCGTCTGCCGCGGCGAGGATCTACACACCAGCGGCCTGGTGCTGGTCACGCCGCTGGCCGTGGAAGTGCAGGAGGACGTGGCCTCGGGCCGCGTGCGGACGACCGTCAAGGACCTGACCGACGATCGCTATCTCGACGACGTGCACGTCAAGGTGATCGGCAGCCGCAACGACGATTTCATCTCCGGCGAGACGGACCTGCGAGGCGTGTTCGTGGCCGACGGGATCCAGGGCACCTCGACGGTGATCGCCCTGGCCGAGGATTCCCGTTACGCCTTCTTCCGCGGCGAAACGCCGCTGGCAGTGCCCCCGGCCGAGAAGGCTCCGGCCGCAGGCCAGCAGCCCGAGCAGCAGAGGAAGGCGGGCAAGGCGGCCGCGTCGCTGAAGCAGCAATTGCTCGAAGGACTGCAGCGGTCGAACTACGAAAACCAGAAATCGCAGGTCGAAGAGCTTCAGCGCGTCTACGACAGCGAGCAGCAGGGAGTGATGCCGTCGCAGGCGTTTTAGGAGTGGGTAGTGGATAGTGGATAGTGGGTAGTGGATAGTGGGTAGTGGATAGTGGGTAGTGGTTTCTGTTGCGGAACGCGGTGTTTCTGCGGATGGTCCGTTTCACGAGCCTCAGGAAGCTATTGACGCATCGTTTAGCCGTCGCCGGCACGGCGACGAGCGTGTTCTTCCCGGCCGACGTGCCGTCGGCCGCTAAACGGTTCGTAGCATAGTCTTTCTGACGGTCAATAGCCGCCGCGGCCACGCGGCGCGAAGCGGAGAAAACGCCACAACGGCCGCGTGACCCCGACAGCCAAACTGGTGCGCCAAGGATCTTCAACCGCAACAGAAACTCATTCAGTAGCGAGCGACTCCGCCATCCAGCTCATCGGCAGCCGCGCAGCGGCCAAAGCCAATAGCCCAGGGCGTGAGCCTTGGGGATCTTGGGGTAAACATTCTCCACAAAGCCCCGCAGGGCAACGCTGTGAAGCATCTTGGCGGCCGGATTCGTGGGAATCTGGGCACGTTGGGGTGTCCCCGAAGTCTGACAACTTCGCCCACGGCCATTTGCTGCGGCCTTTTCCTGCACGAAAATGC
>Ga0180437_10006312_pt1 | contig 15850 bp, 17 predicted proteins | sample SS_ome_4_FD_132410 | JGI IMG/M metagenome (GOLD analysis project Ga0180437, IMG submission 132410) | Hypersaline lake sediment archaeal communities from the Salton Sea, California, USA - SS_3_D_1 metaG | ecosystem: Environmental > Aquatic > Non-marine Saline and Alkaline > Hypersaline >...
AATTTTCAAAGAGCATCTTGGAATCGTTTGGAGAAAACTCAGAAATATTTTCACCCCATTTGCATACAACTACGGATTTGAGCCCAAACTAGCTGAATGACTTTTTACGAGACCATCATTCTTCGTGAAGCGAAACGGCCGTAAATTCCGCGTTTGAGCTAGGATGGCGAGTTTTTGGAACGAAAGATCGCCGATCAAAAATTCTTTTCAGAGAGCGGAATGGGTTTTGGGCAACAGCCCGTTGACATTTGATATTTTGCCTCCCACCTTGAACCTCTTTTCGTTTTCCGACCACAACACTGCAGCACTGCAACACCGCAGGACCGCAATTCGTTCAGAGCTCCTATCCAAATTCCCGAGTATCTAAATCCCCTCATGAACAACGCTGTTCTCGATAAAATTGAGCAAGCTCCGGTCCAACTTCTGTTGCAATCCACTCGCAAGTATATTAATATTTATGGGTTTCAAATTCCGTTTTTTCGGTGTTTTGTAGTGAAATGGTTACGAGCCATACTCAAGAAGTATTTTTTGACGGGTTTGCTCGTCTTCATACCCATTTCCCTGAGCATTTATATCCTGAAGATTGTGAGCACCACGGCGGACCGCTTAGTTGGTCTCCTCCCCCTCCGGTATAACCCCACCAACTATCTCCCCTTCCACATCCCCGGGTTCGGTTTTATCGTAACATTGATCGTCATCTTTCTTGTCGGTCTGGTCACGGCAAACTTCGTGGGAAAGAAGCTGGTGGATTGGATCGAGTTGCTGTTCTCAAGGATTCCCTTGGTGAGGACTGTTTATACGGGGGCGAAAGAGGTCGTTCAGACCTTTATCCTGGATCGTCCTTCCCAGTTCCGCCAGGTCGTCTTGGTCGAATATCCGAGGAAAGGGGTTTACTCCATCGGTTTCGTTACCGGTTCTCCCAGGGAAGATTTCGCCTTAAAGATTGGAGCGAATTTCCTCCATCTGTTCATCCCCACCACTCCCAATCCGACCTCCGGATTTTTTATTCTGGTACCACGAGAAGAGACCATTCCCTTGAAGATCACCGTCGAGGATGCCTTCAAGTTGATCATGTCCGCGGGGATGTCCATGCCTGCACGACAGATCGAGTCCCTAAAAGAGGGACGACAAGAGGGAGAGACAATCACCCTTAAACCCGAGGCTGGTTGATCGTCGTTTTCCCCTCATCTTCGTTGAGAGAGTCGAGACAATCCTATGGCCCTTGATTTTCCAATCCGGGTTTGGAAGGGTGCAGAGGGAAAACCCATCCTCATCCTCATCCACGGGTTCGGTGCAACAGAGAAGAGCTGGACCAATCCCTATGAGGAGTTCCTTGGGAAGGGGAAGATATCCTTTGATTATGTGCTGGCGGATTATCCGGAAAGGCCTTCTCCACCCTACTTTTCCCCCTGGCAGTTCCAGAACTACTGCCTTTCCACCCCGTTGAGGATGCTCCCCTCAAGGCCACTCCCTCTGTGGGGCCTTCTTAAGGATAGGGGGTATAATCTGCTGACGTGGACCCAGCGCGAACCCTACGGGCCCATCGCCCTGGCGGTGGCGGAACTCGATCGAATAGTGGCGGAATCGGAGGCTATGTTCGGCGTTGGAGCGCGTTTAATACTCATGGGTCATAGTCGAGGAGGGCTCGTGGCACGAAAATGGATTCAGGATCACCCCGATAACAGGGGCCGAATCGGCGGGCTCATCCTTTTGGCCTGTCCAAACGGGGGGAGCAGGCTGGCCGATGTGGGTAAATTTTTGGCCCGGGCAGTCAAGACCACTGGTCGGTTAATACCCAGGGAGCTGTCGTTTGACGGCGGAAGAATTTCCTTTCGGATTTCCTCTCTCTACGAAGAAATCGCCGGGCTATTCAAGGGCGTCGCATTGGAAGAGCTGCGTCCCCATTCCCCCTTCATCCTCAGCCTGAAAAGAAAGGAGATAGAGGAACAGCACTGCTGTATACATTACCTCAACCTGGTGGCAACGAGCACGGTTTTCACGAAGCTCTATCGTATCTCGTCGCCCGATGTCAGAGAATTGAGGGAGGTAACCTCGTTGATCGACTCACTTCCCAAGATGATCCCCGCCATGATGCTGCCCGAAGAGATTGTAAACGAAAAGGGGGACGGTTTGGTCTCGAAGGAGAGGGCCAGAATACCATGGATGCCATCGGAGGCCCAAAAGGAATTCCATGTTAACCATCTCAGGATGCTGATAGATGCTGATGTGCGAAGGGAGATTGTTCAATTTCTAGAAAGCTTACATTAAAGGGGTGTTGCTTGAATTCCCCTCCGCTCAGTGTTCGTATGGTTCGTGCTCGTGAAACGTTTCCGTGTTCGTGCCCGTGGCTCGAACCCCGTCATTTGTCATTTGTCATTTGACATTTCATCTTCCGCCTCCACTCTCCCCCTTGAGGTCTCGAAAAAACTTGCTCTTCGCCGCTCAAAAATCTTTTTTCGATCATTCCAACATCTGCTTCGTCACAAAAATCGTCTGAGGTGCTCCTTGGTTCCCAGGACTTTGCGAAAAAATCTTTGATTCGCGCTCAGAGCTCGTTTTTCCGGGTTTTTGGAGATTTCCTAGAGGTAAGTGAGATTTGGGGATGCTATTGTGAACGGCAGAGTTGCTCCTCAAATTTCCTGAGGATTTCCGGGGTGACCTGGCAGAGATTTTGGCCCTTCAGGCTCTTATATTCATACATGAAGTGACATAGCATATTGATTTTATAGGGCATGCCTTTGGAGAGAGTGAAAATACGCCCGATGGTTTCATCGTCGAAGAGCCCTTTTTCATTTGCCTCAAGGGGTTTCCGGACGCATTCCATGACCTGGGTGAGATGGGGGAGGTTATCAACCTTGATGGTAATGAACTGTCTTCGAAAGGGCGAGAAGACCTTATCCATCTCGGGAAACATCCGGTCCGTACCCGATAGGATGCACATATAGCCAGCAAGGGAGTCGATAATGTTCCGTTGTTTTTGAATGAGGGCGGTATTCTTGGAGAGCAGGTCGCATTCATCGAGGAGGAGGACGATCACCTTTATCCCTCTCTGGGAAAAGCCATTGAACAAGGTTCGAAAACCCTCGATGGCAATGCGTTGGGGGATTTGAAGGTCGAGTCTATTCTGTTTTGCCGCGTTAACGCAGGAGTCTGGGAAAAGGAGCTTTTCATCAACGGTTCCATCTTTTCTGATCTCATAAAAGAAGAGGGATTCGTTATGGTCGTAGAGGAACTTCTTGGGGCGACCCGGGAGATCGAGCTTGGACGGCCACACATAAATTCCCTTGTTCAGCCCTTCCCCGATGATGTTGCTGAAGATTTCCCGGTAGAACAGATATTCAGAGGTGACAAGGTCCACGTTGAGGTCAACGCGAACCATGAGGATGTCCTTTTCATCTCTAAAAAGACTTTGGACGACATTGAGAAGGCTCGTCTTTCCCGCGGCCCTATTTCCCTGAAGGGCCAAATGGAAGTTGCTTCCGCCTCTATTGAGGTTGATGTAGTACTTGATTTCGTTCAGTTCCCTCTCGCGCCCGCCCAGGAAGGCATATTGTTGAACCGGTCTTGTGAAATTGTAGGGATTTTGCATCAAGAGCCTCGGGACTGAACAAGGGTATCCGTATCCGCAGTAGTTTACCAAGCAAAAACCATACCATTTCTCTATCCGACGATGGAAAGGTTAAAGGGGAGGTCCGTTTCTGCGCCACAATGAGTGGACAGCACAATTCCTATTTCTCTCAACGAAGGCGTAAGCGCTGTGGTTGTGGATGCTTTCGAAATTCTCCGATTCCACGGTGAACCAGGTTATGTTTTCATCAGCCATAAGTCTCTCCGAGACTTCCCTTACCACATCCTCCACGAACATCGGGTTTTCATAGGCCCTTTCGGTAACGTACTGCTCATCGGGGCGTTTCAGGATCGAATAGACATCACAGCTAGCGCAACTTTCTATGAGGTCGATGACGTCTTCAATCCAGATGAATCGCTCGAAACGAAGATGGACCGTCACGAGGCCCCTCTGATTATGAGCCCCGTATCGACTGATTTCCTTGGAGCATGGACAAACGGTGGTGATGGGAACCGTAACACCGATGTAGAAGTCCTCGACTTCATCGCTTGAACCACAGAAGCGGCATTGGTATTCCATCAGGCTCTTCGATCCGGTTACTGGAGCGCTCTTTTGGATAAAATAGGGGAACTCGATCTCCAAGCGGGCTTTCTTTGCTCGAAGTTTCGCCTTCATCTCGTTCAAGATCTTGGAGAAGTTCTTCATACCGATACTCCCCTTGTATTTGTTGAGGATCTCGACGAAACGGCTCATATGGGTTCCCTTGAAATGGTGGGGAAGATCAACGTACATGTTCACGCTGGCCACGGTATGCTGCACCCCTCTGTTCTTATCCAGGACGGTAATGGGGTAACGTATATCCTTCACCCCGACCTTGTTTATCTCGATATTTCGCCAGTCCTTTTGATTTTGAACGTCATGCATTGTCATAATCCTCATAGTAAGAGGCACAGGCGCTCGCGGATTCCCATGCCGTTACCTTGGTCAACCGAGCGTGGATTCCTTCGAGTCGATCCTTAAGGCGGTCGAAGATATATTTCGCAATGTTCTCCGATGACGGGTTGATCTCGGCGAAATAGGGGATTTCGTTGAGATACCTATGGTCAAGGGCTTCCAAAACCGCCTGGGTGGCTTCCCTTAGCTTCCGGAAGTCCAAAACCATTCCGTCCTCCCCCAATTCCGATGATGAAATGAAGACCTCTACCTTCCAGTTATGTCCGTGGAGGTTCTCGCATTGGCCATCGTAACCCCTCAGGCGGTGAGCTCCCGAGAAGGAGGACTCGATTTTGATTTCGTACATGGCCATCTCCATACCCATGGCACCTATACAGTGATTATTATAGTGCATCGATAAGCTTGCTACAAGGGGACACGTGCCCTGTGTGTCCGGACTTCCATTGAGAGAAACACCATTGTCCATGAGCGAAATTGAGATACCTGGGAATTCGGAAAAGGAGCTCTGAGCGCGAATTATATTTTTTCGAAAACCACTCCCAGGCCACGATCGAGGAAAAATCCAGTTCTGGGTTGAAAATGGCGTAATCACTGGAATCGTCGAAAAAATATGGTTGAGCAGAGAAGAGCGAGTTTTTCCGAGACCTCGTAATGCTTCACGAGCACGAACACGATCCTCTAACGCGGTCTGCCGTCTGCCGTTTTTTTGTCTTATCGGCGGTCATCGGTCTGCGGTCCTAACTATCACGAACAACGAACAACGGACACCAAACCCTGAGCGAAGGGACAATGGCGTTCCATGCATGAGGCAAACCTCGGGAATCCCGCCTTTGTCGTTATTTTCCACGGCTGAGGTTCAATTTTCCCATTGAAATGGAGGGGACTCTTTGATATAGTCGGCGCAGGGCCCAAGAGAGGGATATCGTTGGAGATCCGCAGGGCATTTGTCTATACCGTCAGCCAATTGACCCAAGAGATAAAGGACCTCTTGGGGGAACATTTCATCGATATCTGGGTGGAGGGGGAGGTTTCCAATGTGAGAATTCCCCCCTCGGGCCACATCTATTTCACCTTGAAGGACCGATGGAGTCAAATGAGGGCCCTCATTTTCAAGCAACAGGCTCGTGATCTGCCCTTCATTCCTGAAGACGGCCTACACATTATCTGCCGTGGGAGGATGTCCCTCTATGAGCCACGGGGGGAATATCAGTTAGTCCTTGACTACATGGAACCCAAGGGCGTGGGGGCCCTGCAAATAGCCTTTGAACAGTTAAAGAACCGTCTTGAAGCAGAGGGGCTTTTTGACGAGGAGCGAAAGAGGTGCCTTCCCATTGTTCCGCGGCGGATTGGAATCGTAACCTCTCCCTCAGGTGCCGCAATTCGGGACATGTTGCAGATCGTCCACCGGCGTTTTCCCAACGTGGAGATATTGATCTATCCGGTCAGGGTCCAGGGCGCTGAATCCCCCCTTGAGATTGCTCAAGCGATCCGGGATCTGAACGCTCTGGGAGACACGGAGGTTATCATAGTGGGAAGGGGCGGCGGATCCCTTGAAGACCTCTGGGCCTTCAATGACGAGAGAGTGGCGAGGGCCATCTACGAATCGAGGATCCCCATCATCTCCGCAATAGGGCATGAGACCGATTTTACCATAGCCGATTTTGTGGCGGACATGAGGGCTCCGACCCCTTCAGCCGCAGCGGAGCTCGTTGTCAGGGAGAAGGCTCAATTGATCCGATCAATTGGGAGCTTAGACTGGAGGATGATGAGCTGCATGAGGCAGCACGTGGAGTTTTTTAGGGGGCGTGCTGATCGGGCAAGGAAGGGACTGATAGATCCCCGTAAGAGGGTAGAGGGTTTTTTCATGCATCTCGACGAACTGTCGCATCGTCTCACCTCTGGGGGCCACCGGCTCGTGATGGGGGCTCAGAGTAGGGCCAATAGCTTGAGGGAGAAGCTGCTTTACAGGAATCCTCGTGAGAGGGCAGGGGAATACGGATCGATGGTTTCGCGATTGACGAGGGATGTGAGCGGGGCCATCCAAAGGAGAATTTGGGAAACGGAGAACCAAGTGAAGCAGCTCGTCTCCAACTTGGATAACCTTAGCCCCTTGGCCATCCTCAAGAGGGGGTATAGTATTACCAGGAGATACCCGTCGGATGAAATCGTAAAGGACGCAGGGGCGGTGACAAAGGGGGAAAGGGTAAAGGTGAAGTTTCACCGGGGAGAGATCCTATGCGAGGTAGAAGAATCTGGCTTGCCATAGCCTTCTTCTTTTTGATGGGCTTTTTTCACCCCGTGCCCTGTTGCGGAGGCCAGGATACCTGGAGGTTCGAGGAGATTCCCTCGAGCGTCAAACAGGGAGATGTATTCAGGATCGGGTTGGTGACTGATGGAGGGGCGACGGTGTCAGGGGATTTTCAAGGCAAGGAGATTATCTTTTATCCGCGGGCAGACGGGAGAGGCTATGAAACCCTGGTGGGAGTGGATTTGGAATGTCCAGCCGGCACCTACCCGTTGAACATATACGTCAGGGAAGGGAGTTGGGTCGGGAGTCGGGCATTCGAAGTGGAGGTAGCCAGGGCGTTTTTCGGGGTTCAGAGGATAACGCTTCCCCCCGAGATGGTCGATCTGGATGCCGAGACCCTGAGGCGTGTAAAAGAGGAGAAGAGGCGAATAGAAGTATTATGGGCGGTGAGAAGTAAAGATCGAAGGTGGGGTGAAGAGTTTTTGGCCCCCCTTGAGGGTGGGATCAGTACATTCTTCGGGGTGAGAAGAATTCTCAATGGCCAGAGGAGGGGCCGACACAATGGTATTGACATTAAAGCCCCCAAAGGTGAAGAGGTCCACAGCCCCAATGACGGGAGGGTTGTCATGGTGGACGAGTTCTTCTTCGGGGGGAAGACGGTTGTAGTTGATCATGGCCAGGGATTGTATTCGTTTTACATGCATTTGGATAAGGTTGTGGTGCCAATGAACCGAGATGTTCGAAAGGGCGACGTTATTGGAACAGTGGGATCTACGGGGAGGGCTACGGGTCCCCACCTCCACTGGGGTGTATGTCTCAACGGAGCCAGGGTAGATCCCATTTCATTGATGGAGGCTACAACGGACAATCGGAAGGCCATAGAGGCGGTTCGTAATCGCAACTATATGGCAGAAAAGTGGAAAAAGAGTTCAAAAAATGGCGAAAATCTTGGACAGGGAGGTGAAAATCTTGACTAGTGGGGTAAGAGCTGTATAATAAAGGCAATTTGACATGGATCGAAAGGGGAAGAAGACCTTTGAGAGCGCCTTGAGCCAGCTGGAATCCATCGTGGCCCGACTGGAAGATGGCGATCTGCCCTTGGAGGAGTCTTTGAAGCTTTTCGAGGAGGGAATAAGGCTCTCCCGTTTTTGCAATCAGAAACTGAACGAAGCCCAAAAAAAGGTGGAGGTACTCCTCAAGGGAGAGGAAGGTGGGGTAGAACCGCATCCCTTCGAACCGGGAGACACAACGGAGGAGGAATAACCTCGGGAGGAGAAGTGGATCTCGTCGAATACCTTCAGCGCAAGAAGAGGCTCATCGACGAGGCCCTGGAGAAAGTCGTCCCACAGGAGACCGATTTTCCCCAGTCCCTTCACAAGGCCATGCGATACGCCCTCCTTCACGGTGGAAAGAGAATCAGGCCTATCCTGGCCATGGCCGCTTATGAAGTCGTCGGAGGAACCGGTGACGGGATCCTACCGTACGCTTGCGCCCTCGAACTCATTCATACTTATTCCCTCATCCACGATGATCTACCAGCCTTGGACAACGATGATTATCGAAGGGGGAAGCCAACAACCCACAAGGTATTCGGCGAGGCCACAGCCATACTAGCGGGTGATGCCTTGTTGACCGAGGCATTCCGCTTGATGAGCACCGAGGGACCCGGGAAGGAAGTAAGGCCCCGAGTTGCTATCGAGGCCATTGGCGAGATATCAAGGGCTGCAGGAGCTGCGGGAATGATAGCCGGGCAGGTGGTGGACTTGGAATCCGAGGGGAAACAGGTGGAATTCCCCATCCTGGAGTTCATCCATACCCACAAGACGGGATCCCTCATCTTGGTTTGTGTCAGAATAGGAGGCCTCCTCGGAGGGGCGACAGAGGTGGAAATGAAGGCCCTTACAAGGTATGGCAAGGCCATTGGTCTGGCATTTCAGATAACCGATGATATTTTAGATGTGGAGGGGAGCAGGATCGCCATGGGGAGGCCGCCTGGAGCCGATGTTGCCCGGAACAAAGTTACTTATCCGGCCCTGTTGGGACTGGAGGAGTCTAAGCAGAGATATAATGAATTGATCGCTAAAGCAATAGAGGCCCTGGAACTCTTCGGGGACAGGGGGGATCCCCTCCGGGAGATCGCCCTATACATCGGAAAGCGCAGCTCCTGACTCCAGACGTGAATTAATCACGACGGGAGGGGAGACGGAATTCTCCTGGGTTTGAAAGTGATGGAGAGGTTATTGGACCATATAGCGTCGCCCGCTGATCTCAAGGCATTGAGGAGGGATCAGTTGGACCTTCTGGCGGCCGAAATCCGAGAGGAGATCATCAAAACGGTGTCACGGACGGGGGGACATCTGGCTTCTAACCTTGGAGTGGTGGAGCTGACCATTGCCCTCCATTATGTGTTTGATTGCCCCGGCGATAAACTGATTTGGGATGTCGGACATCAGACTTACGCACATAAGCTCCTGACGGGGAGGAGGGAGAGGTTTGAAACCCTGCGGCAGTTTGGAGGACTGAGCGGCTTCCCCAAGAGGGAGGAAAGCCCTCACGATTGCTTCGATGGTGGGCATAGCAGCACCTCCATTTCCTCAGCGTTGGGAATGGCCGTGGCAAGGTCCCTTAAGGGGGGAAAACAGAGAATTATCGCAATAATCGGAGACGGTTCTATGACCGGAGGTTTGGCCTTCGAAGGGTTAAACCAGGCTGGCCATCTGGGAAAGGACCTCATTGTGGTGCTCAACGACAATGAGATGTCAATTTCCCCCAATGTGGGGGCGTTGGCTTCTTACTTGAGTCGTGTCATGACGGGGCGTTTCGTGAACCGATTTCGGAACGAGATGAAGGCCTTCCTGCAAACCCTTCCGGGTATCGGAAAGTCCATGTATAGGATAGCCAAACAGGCGGAGGAGTCTTTCAAGGGATTTCTCACCCCTGGTTTGCTCTTCGAGGAATTGGGGTTCCAATATATCGGTCCCATTGAGGGGCATCGATTGGACCACCTCGTTGAAACCTTCTCCAACGTGGCCAAAATGGAGGGACCCATATTGGTCCACGTTTTAACCAAGAAGGGGAGAGGATATCGCCCTGCAGAGTCCGATCCATCTCGATTCCACGGAGTTGGTCCGTTTCAGATCGGGACGGGAAGGGTGCACAAGAGGGGAGATGGTCCCCCAAGCTACAGCGAGATTTTTGGGGAGACTCTACTCCGAATGGCTGAAAAAGATGAGAAGATTATCGCCATCACTGCGGCCATGGAGGACGGGACGGGATTGAGGGGATACTCATCGCGTTTTCCCGAAAGGTTCTTTGACATCGGGATCGCTGAACAGCACGCCGTCACATTTGCGGCAGGCTTGGCCCTCGAGGGTTTCAAACCAGTGGTGGCCATCTATTCCACCTTTTTGCAGAGGGCTTATGATCAGATTCAGCAGGACGTCTGCCTGCAGAACTTGCCCGTAGTCTTTGCATTGGACAGGGGGGGGATTGTGGGCAGTGACGGGCCAACTCATCACGGGCTGTTCGATTTTTCCTTTCTTAGGCATCTGCCCAATATGGTGGTGATGGCGCCGAAGGATGAAAATGAGTTTCAACATATGATCAAGACCGCCGTCGAATGGGGTGGACCGATCGCCTTTCGTTATCCAAGGGGAGTTGGTTACGGTGTGAAGATGGACCGGGAGCCGAGGCCCTTGGAGATGGGGAAAGGGGAAGTTCTCTTAGAGGGCGATGATGTTCTCATCTTGGCCGTCGGATCCACCGTATACCCCAGCTTGGAGGCGGCTCAGAGATTACAAATGGACGGTATTGGGACTTCGGTGATCAACTGTCGATTCGTGAAGCCCCTGGATGGGGAGTTGATCTGCGCCATGGCTGAGAAACTGGGAAAGGTTATCACCGTGGAGGAGAATGTCTTGGACGGCGGCTTTGGAAGCGCGGTCCTTGAGCTTTTTGGGGAAAGGGGTCTTTCCTGGGTTAAGGTAAGACGTATTGGGATCCCCGATCAATTTGTGGAACACGGGCCACAGGAAACCCTCAGGGGGATATATGGTATCAACACCGAGGGAATTGAAAAGGAGGCAAAGGAGTTAGTTGTGGGGACCCGCGGGGCAGTGAGATTTAGGAAGGGAGTCAGCCTTAAGTGAGGGAATATGAGCGGTTAGATAAATTACTGGTGGAAAAGGGCCTCGTTCAATCGCGGGAGAGGGCAAAAGCCATTATTCTGGCCGGGATGGTAGTCGTGGACGATCGAGTGGTTGACAAGGCGGGAACCCTCGTGGAACGCAATTCCCGAGTTCGGGTCAAAGACGGGGATCATTCCTACGTCAGCCGGGGGGGACCCAAGTTGGAAGGGGCACTCAAGGCATTTCAAGTGGATCCGCGGGGAAAGGTGGCCATGGATATAGGAGCGTCGACGGGAGGGTTTACCGATTGCTTGCTCCGAAAGGGGGCGAAGAAGGTATATGCCGTAGACGTGGGCTATGGGCAGTTGGCATGGAGGCTGAGGCAAGATCCGCGCGTGGTGAACTTGGAGAGGAGAAATATCCGCTACTTAAAGCCCGAGGAGATAGGGGAGAAGGTTGATCTTGCGGTTATCGACACTTCCTTCATATCCGTGGAGAAATTCCTGCCCAACGTACTGCAGATGGTTCGGGAAGGGGGGTGGATAGTGGCATTGCTCAAACCGCAGTTCGAGGTAGGGAAAGCTGAGGTTGGAAAAGGTGGGGTGGTGAGGGATAAGCGGAAACACCAGCAGGTTCTGGATCGGGTCTCCCGTTTTTCGGAGTCTATCGGCTTAAAGGTCAGAGGGAAAATGGAATCTCCCCTATTGGGGCCTAAGGGGAATAGGGAGTTCTTCGTTTACCTAGAGAAGGTTCCGAAGGCTTCGGCGGCGCCATTGAGGGGTTAAGTTTATGGGGGCGCCAAAAGTCCCGAAACTGGGCAAGCTGATGATGAGTTTGATCTCGGCCGAGGGCGACTTCATGATGAATGCCGTTGCGGATCTGAAGTCCATTTACGGAGAAGTCGATCTCCTCACGGACCTGCTTCCCTTTGATTTCACACGGTACTACGATGAAGAGATGGGATTCCCACTGGTCAGGAGGTTCATCGCCTTCAGGGAACTTGTTGCACAAGAGGCCCTCGCGGATATTAAGGTTCAAACCAATGGGATCGAGCAGAGATATTCGCGTGATGGGTGCAGGAGGGTAAACATAGACCCGGGGATTCTCTCAACGGACAATTTGGTCTTGGCCACTACCAAGGGCTGTGCCCACCGCCCCTATCTACGGGATGGGATCTATGCGGACCTGACGCTCATTTTTCGAAACCGGTCCTTTAGAGCTCTTGAATGGACATACCCAGACTACCGTCAAGGAGAGGTTATTGAGCTGATGAATGCCCTCAGGAGGAGCTATGTAGCGCAGTTGAAGGGGAAAGGGGCGTAACATGGTCAGGAGCATGACTGGTTATGGAATGGGACGGAAGGTTACTTCCCTGGGGGAGGTTATCGCCGAGGCGAGGTCAGTTAACCACCGGTATCTCGATATCAGCTTGAGGTTACCCAAGAAACTATTGCCTCTTGAGAATCGGGTTAAGGAGATGGTGAAAACCCATTTTTCCAGGGGAAGGTTTGATATTTCCGTCGAACTGGATACTGGGGGTAAGGATCAATTCAGGCTCGAGCCCAACATCGAAGCGGCCCAGATGTACGTTCACGCCCTTGAAACCTTAAAGTCGGAGCTTAACCTGAAGGGGGAGGTTACCCTCGATCTCGTTTCGCGGGCAAAGGATGTCCTCACGGTGAAGGAGGAAGAGGAGGATATCGACTCCCTTTGGGAGGAGGTTTCGGGGGTTTTGCTGAGCTGTCTGGAGGCACTTAAATCAATGAGGAAAAGTGAGGGGCAAAACTTGGCCCTCGACCTGAAGGAGAGGTTAGAGCGGATCGCTCACCTCTCTAGAGGGGTAACGAAGAGGTCTCCATCGGTATTGGAGGGTTATCGCAAGCGGCTTTCGGAGCGGGTTTCCGAGATGACAGGAGGTTTGGAGGTTGACCCCTGGAGGCTGCACCAAGAAGTCGCATATTTGGCGGAGCGGAGCGACATTACCGAGGAGGTGGTTCGGATCGAGAGCCATTTGAGGCAATTCGGCCAGATGTTGGGGTTGGATGAACCCTTAGGCCGAAAGATGGATTTCTTGCTCCAGGAGATCAATAGGGAGGTTAATACTATGAGCGCAAAAGCCAACGATGCCGTTATCTCGCAGAAGGTGGTGGAGATTAAGGCGGAACTGGAGAGGATAAGGGAGCAGGTCCAGAATATCGAGTGAAAAGGAGATGACTCTCCACCATGGAGGTTGCTATGACTCCTAAGCTATTAAACATCGGTTTTGGTAATGTCGTGGTGGCTTCAAGAGTGGTCGCCATCGTCACCCCGAGTTCGGCTCCCATGAAAAGGTTAAAAGAGGGGGCACGGGAGGCCGGAATGCTCGTGGATGCAACCCAGGGGAGGAGGACCCGTTCTATCATCATCACCGATAGTAATCACATTATCCTTTCAGCAGTTCAGGCGGATACGGTGACCCAGCGGTTCCTCTCCGATGAGAAGGAGGGATGATTCGGGAAGGGCTTGATGATGAGGGATGAAGGATTGCTCTATATCGTTTCAGCTCCTTCGGGGACTGGGAAGACGACTCTCCTGAAGCGGGTAATGGATTATTTCCCCGACATAAAGTTCTCCATTTCTTACACAACGAGGCCTCCGAGGCCTGGCGAAAGGGATGGAAGGGATTACCATTTCATCTCCCCACAACGATTTCAGCAGATGGTGAAGGAGAAGGCATTTGCAGAATGGGCAGAGGTCTTGGGCAATAGATATGGGACGCCCCTTGATTCCATACGGGAGATTCGATCCCAGGGGATAGACCTGATGTTGGATATTGACAGCCAAGGGGCGAGGCAGATAAAGGAACGCTTCAATGGGGGTGTCTTTATCTTCATATTGCCTCCTTCCTTGGAAGCATTGAAACAACGGTTGAAAGCCAGGGGGGGTGATGAGCAGGAGGTAATTGAGTTTCGAGTGGCTAAAGCGAGGGATGAAATGAAGCAAGCGATATGGTATAATTATTTTATTATAAACGATAATCTTGAAGAGGCCGTTGAACAGCTGAAATCCATCATTATCGCCGAGCGATGCCGACGGGAACGGGTTTTGAAGCGGAGAAGCCTTAGCCTGGGAGGAGACCTATGGCAAGGATCACGGTAGAAGATTGTTTGGTGAAGGTGAACAGCCGTTTCGAGCTGGTGATGTTGGCCGCAAGGCGCGCCAAGATGCTCATACGAGGGGCAAGGCCCTTGGTCGAATCGACCAACCGGGCCATTGTGAGCGGCCTCAGGGAAGTTGCGGCGGGAAAGGTTTACTTCGTTGAGCCGGCCGAGGAGGATCAGACAAAGGCTGATGTAAAGGAGATTGAAAAATAACCGCATATCGTGACAACGCCACCGGCCCGCTGCTTTTTGTTCTGTTGCCCTAACTATCCTCCGCTCAGAGCTCGTTTTTCCGGCTTCACGGGGATTTCGAACTCTCAACTTTGACATTTCGCCTTAAGCCTTCTGCCTCCAACCTCTAACCTCCAACCTTGACCTTCTCCTTAACCTCAACCTTAGCCGTCCACCTTTCCCCTTTCCGACTGCAGCACCGCAATCAGCTCGGAAGCCCTTTTCCGAATTCCCAGGTGTCTGAATGTCGCTCAGGGAAATCGGTGTTGGCAACAAGGCATGGGAAGTTCGCCCCTTTTCATCTTAACATGATCCCTCTTTTGTGATATGTAAAATACTATAAGGGCTCCACGGTTCTTGAGTGTTGGAGCTACGTCTTCTGAAGAGAAATCATGCCAGCAAATTTACCGCCACAATACCTGGAAGCAGAAAAGCACTATCGAGAGGCAAAGTCACTCCCGGAAAAAATCAAGGCCCTAGAATCCATGTTGGCCATTATGCCCAAGCATAAGGGAACGGATAAACTCCGAGGGCAGCTCAGGAGCAAGCTCTCAAAGCTCAAATCGGAATCGGAGAAAAAAGGGGGTGCGGGAAGGAAGGGATCCCTATTCAGCGTGAAACGGGAGGGAATGGCCCAGGTTCTGCTCTTGGGATGTGCCAATGTGGGGAAATCCCAATTAGTCTTAGCCCTTACCAATGCAAACCCAGAGGTAGCTGATTATCCTTTTTCTACACGCAAGCCCATTCCCGGAATGATGCCTTTTGAAAATGTTCAAATTCAGTTGGTGGATGTGCCTCCCATCAATTTTGAGATCGGCGAAGCCTGGCTGTCGCCTATGGTGAGGAACGCGGATGCCCTCATTATTGTGGTGGACTTGGATGGCGATCCATTGGCTCAAATGGAGGAGGTTTTGGCCAGATTGGAGGGGATTCGAATAAAACCCCTTGGTTTTGAAGACGAGGCGACCCATGAAGGGGAGGTGAGCTTTCTTGAGCAAAAAAGGACCGTGATTGTGGCCAACAAGCTGGACCGCGATGAAACCAAGAAAAAGGAGGAAATTTTGAGGGAGAGGTACGGGCATTCTTTTCCAGTTTTTTCCCTCTCTGCCACAAAGGGGACCGGGCTGGAGGATTTGAGGGGGGGAATCTTCAAGGCCTTGGATGTTATACGGATATATACGAAGCCCCCGGGGAAAGAGGCGGATATCAGCGAACCCGTTATTCTCAGAAAGGGGAGCAGCGTTGAGGATGCGGCCAATTCCGTGCACAAGGATTTCGTCAGTAATATGAAGTTTGCCCGTATATGGGGTTCTGAGAAATATCAAGGTCAAATGGTTAAAAGGGATTACGTGCTGCAGGATGGGGATATAGTCGAATTCCACACCTAATCCCGAAGAGGGACACTGAGACGACTGGGGGTGCTTGACAGGCTTGATGATCTCGTAAAAAGTCTTAATTCGATGGCACAGTAAAAAGCTCCAAATTCAAGGCGCGCAAATCCTGAGGAATGAGGCGTACTTATAGTACGCTGCAGTGACGAAGGATGCAGCGCAACGCAGAAGTTGGATTTTTTACGAAGCCA
>Ga0180437_10006314_pt1 | contig 15847 bp, 9 predicted proteins | sample SS_ome_4_FD_132410 | JGI IMG/M metagenome (GOLD analysis project Ga0180437, IMG submission 132410) | Hypersaline lake sediment archaeal communities from the Salton Sea, California, USA - SS_3_D_1 metaG | ecosystem: Environmental > Aquatic > Non-marine Saline and Alkaline > Hypersaline > Sediment...
AACGGTTTCGTCTCGGAGACAGCCCGGCGCAACATGGAGCGGGTTGCCGAAAATCTGGGGGTGGACTTGATCGCTGTCAAGCCGCGCTTTGATCTCCTGAGGCGCATTTTCGTGGCCTCGATGGAGCGCGACTTTTATCCCCAAAAAGCCCTGGACCGGGCCAGCAACATCTGTACCTCGTGCATGGGCCTGGCCAAAGGGATCGCTCTGAGAATAGCTGTCGAAAAGGACATCCCCATCATGGCCTACGGCTGGTCTCCAGGTCAGCTCCCCCTGGCCTCGGCCATCTTCAAGACCAACCCGGACATGATCCGGGCCATGCTCCAGGGCACGGTCGAGCCCCTTCAGGCGGTGGTCGGCGATGACATCAAGGCCTACTTCCTGACGGAAGAGCACTTTGCAGACCCGGCCAGGTTTCCCTACAACGTGTCGCCCCTGGCCTTTTTGGATTACGATGAGGAGAGAATCTTTGACCGAATCGCGGCCCTGGGCTGGCAGCGGCCCGAGGACACGGACCCCAATTCCACCAACTGTCTGCTGAACGCCCTTGCCAACGAGGTGCACAGACAGCAGATGGACTACCACCCTTATGTGCTGGAGCTGGCCAACCTGGTGCGAGAAGGGCACCTCACCCGCAAAGAGGCCCTGGCCCGGGTGGAAACGCCAGAGAACCCGGCCATGGTTGCTCTCGTGCGGAAGCGGCTGGGTTCCTCTGGGAGCATAATACCATGACCATTGTACTATTGACCGGTGAGGCTCTCCTTGATACAATACAATGGGGAGAGCTCTTCGTGACCAGCGTCCAAGAAAGGAGTGAACAAACAATGGTGCAGCAAAACAAGATGACAAGAGGCACGATTCTGCTGGGCTCGTCGTTATTGGGATTAGTCCTGCTGTGGCTGTTTCTGAGCAGTGTGAGTATCGCCCAGGCCACACCGCCCATAGAAGGTAACCCTGTTTCGATGGGCAGGATTCCCATGGCTTCAAATCCCGCGCGTGCGGTGACGGCTGCCGATTTGGATCAAAACAACCGGCCAGACCTGGCTTTTGGGCAGAATAGTTCTCTACAAAGTATGGAAAACACCTGCGAACCGGTCTTTGACGACACAGGCGTTATCGTAGAATCGCTCGGCTCGGCCAAGGGCATGGCCATTGGCGATTTGGACCTTGACGGTCACCCCGACATTGTTGCAAACTCTGGTTACAACATGTACGCCTGGAAAAACGATGGCACTCCTTTTGATGGTACCTGGCCCCAGAACTACCTTGGATGGTATGCCAATATTGTGCCTTACGCCCTGGCCGACTTTGACGACGATGGGTATCTGGACATCCTGGCGGCGAATTGGTGTTGCGAGGGAGACTCGTACATAGAAATATGGCGAAACGACGGCACCCCTTTCGAAGGACAGTGGATAGAGGACTATGTCACTTTCCCCCTCCGTATTGATACGCCTGCACTTGTAAGTGCAATGGCGGTGGGCGATTTGGATGACAATGGCACCCTGGAAATCGTCGCTGGGATCAGCAGCAGTTCCTTCACTTCCACTATTCAGATATGGCGTTTTGAGGGAGATCCCTTTGTTGTCACTTCGTGGATCTCATCTGAGGTGGCCGTTGTTACTTACACGGTCCATAGCATCGCCCTCGGCGATCTGAACAATGATGACCAACTGGACATTGTCTTCGGCACCGACCACGCGCCGCCCGCCGATCCCATGCTAGATGTTTACCAACTCCGAGCTGCCCGCAGCGACGGCGCCCCATTTGATGGAGGCTGGACACTGTTTGATCTGGGCCGAGACCCTCAGTGGTCTGGGCTTACACCGGCCCATGAGTACTACGGGGCGAACATATTTTCCGTTGACGTGGCTGACTTTGACAACGACGGCTATCAGGATGTCGCGACCGGGGGAGGAATTGAAGGGGATCACCAGATCATGGTTTGGAAGAACGACGGCACCCCCTTCGATGGTCAATTGTGGTCCCCTACGGCTACAGGCTTGGGAGAGGGGACAGGAGGTCCGTGGTTGTGGGGTACCGTGTACTCAGTAGTCGCTGCGGACTTTAACGGCGATGGGCTGATGGATCTGGTGTCGGGCAGCCACAGTGCCGAGCCTTACGAAATAAACTACTGGGAAAACAGCGGCATCCCCTTTAGCGAGTTGGTTACCGACACCCACTGGATCCGCTACGAGGTAGGTGTACTTGGTGTAAGTGCACTGTTCGTCGGTGCGGCCGACTTTGACAGCGACAGTGATATGGACGCCGCTTCTCTCGCGGAGGTGGCCTCCACAAATCCCACTGTCCACATCTGGCAGAACAAGACTGCAGGATGCGCAACGGACGTGAACCTGGAAGCGGATCCAAGCAAGATTGTAGCCGATGGGACTTCAACGTCGCTGATAGAGGCGACGGTGAACGATGTCTACGGGAACCCTGCAATGAACGGGACAGTAGTGACGTTCACTACGACGTTAGGCAGCTTCCCGACAGCGCCTTACACCATGACCACCTTCAGCGGCGTGGCGACGGCAACGCTGACCTCGAGTACGACAGTGGGCACAGCGATCGTGACGGCGACGGCGCGGGCGACAAGTAGCTGGATCACTGTGACCTTCGAGGCAGACTCTTCCTCAAAAGTCTTCTTGCCGGTGGTGACGAAAGAATTTGGCAATTGAAGGGAAGATGGTATAAAGGTACCATTGACAGGCAATTTCCTCGCTGATATAATGGGTGGCCCGGGTTAAAATGCTAGTCCACGTTTCTCCGGAATCCAGGCTGCGTTTTCATAGGATGTTCACGCCAGAAAATAATGCTCCACATTATTCCGGACAAGAAAGGAGGTCCATGAAAAACGACAAACTTACTAGACGGGACTTTATCAAAAAAGCAGCTTTCGCAGGTGCTGGCCTGGCTGTGGGTGGCGGTTTGTTAACAAGGCTCGACACCCAAGCCCAGGAATCTGTCAAGATCTACTTACCTCTGATACTCAAGGCACCTACCCCCTCGAACAGGGTGGTTCACGTACATGACAGCAATGCAACGTATTGGGATTTCGGCAGCAATTACTATGGCAATTATGTGCGGCAAGATGTAGTCAACAATATGGTAGACCAGGGAGTGATGGCGTTGAAAGGCGCGGGTTCTGTGGCCCAGGCCTGGGACACCCTATTCAAAGCAGTAAACACTGACGGATATCAATCGGGGCAAAAGATAGCCATCAAGGTCAACCTCAACAACGCATTTCAATGCAACGACAGTGACAATGCCATTGATGCTTTGATCCATCCGGTCAACGCCATCGTGCGGGGTCTGAAGCAGATAGGAGTAGCTGAGAGGGATATCTGTGTCTACGAAGCTGTGCGACAGATTCCAGACCGATTTGTGGCCGGGTGTTTGTACCCAAACGTACAGTTCTTTTCAGGTTGCCGCCAGCCGCCTGGGTCAAGCAGTAATGACCCTGATGCGCTTGTGACGTTCAACCCACCTTCCGGTCCTGCGCCGTCCCCTTTGAGGATCCCGGACGTGTTAATCAATGCTGCGTACTTGATCAATATGCCAATTATGAAGACGCACGACAGCGCAGGGGTGTCCCTGAGTTTCAAGAATCACTTCGGAACCATCAGCAATCCCGGCTCGCTGCACGATTACATATTCCCTGGTTGGAGCCGCTTCAGCACTGGATACAGCCCACTCATAGAGATCTATCAAAACCCACACGTAGGAACCAAGACGATACTGACGATCGGCGATGGACTGTTTGGTGCCTGGGCAGGTTATACGAGTCCACCATCGCGGTGGACGACATTCGGCAACGCGGCGCCCAACAGCCTTTTTTTCGCCACCGATCCAGTAGCCATTGACTGTGTGATGTACGACTTTCTCGCCGCCGAGACTACGATCAAAGCCAATGCAGACAGTTACCTGAGTGTGGCCGCGAATATAGGGCTAGGGGTCTTTGAACATGGTGCCCCTTGGGGCAGTGGGTATAGTACAATTGATTATGTAAAAATTTGAGCTTGGCATAACAGGTTGCGCACTCTGTCACTCAACTCCACTGAAAGCGCGAGAGCCTTTACTCTTTCATCATCAGTGGTAGATAGGTACGAAAGCCATCTACAATGACCACGGCCGTGTCAGTACTTGTGCCAATGATGGCGTCAGTCAGGGTGGCCGTGTTGATGAGAGCAACGGGACCACTGATCTGCACGGTCACAGAGAAAGTCACATTGACAGGCTGCCCGGCGGCCGGTGTCCCACTCCATTCTACACGGCGCTGTACAGCACTGTAGCCAGCGTTGCCCTCAGTAGCCTGGATGGGGCCGGGAACACTGAGGCCATCGGGCAGGGTATCGGTCAGGGTAAGGAGATGGCCACTACCTACCATGACCATTGTGTATGTGATGACCTCACCGGCATTGGGAGCGACAGGCCGGACTTGCTTGTCCACAGTAGCCACCGGTTCGCCCCAGACCACTGTCAGCTTTGGGCGTCCCTCCTTATTCCAGTCACCTGTATCTGACGACGTGAGGTACTTGCTGCTGTGCATGTTGGTGTCGGCTGAGTACATGGCGATGTTGACTGGCTCCCCGGCCGCATAAGCTTCCGCTACGGCCTGGGTGGCATCCCAGTCGTAGCGGACACCGGGCCGACCAGGGTCATTGTCTGGTGTGACCACGTCCACCCAGGTCGTTGAGAGATTCTCCCGGGCCAGGGGGGCGTTGTTCCAGGTGAGGGTGTTTTCCTCCCAGTTCTCATCCACAGTGAAGAGCCAGATCAGTGAAGGCTGCGCCAGGTCCCAACGCGCGTTGCCCCAATGATGAAGCGACAAAGTAGCTGAGATGATTACCTTACCCGGGGGTACAGGATCGAGGTAAAATCTCAGGAAACTCTTGCTGAAACACGGGAAATCAGCAATATCCCCCTGGTTCTCGACAAACAGGTCCCCGTCAGTACCATGATTGTCATGCTCCGGATCGCCTTCATGCCCGCCCGTACAGGTTCCACCACCGCCGACCCAGCTGTCTTCCACCACACTGTGTCCCAATCCTTGGCGGATCACGGTAGTTCCTTCTATGACCGCTTGGGGTGGTGTGAAAGTTGCCAGGCCAAAGTGCATCTCCGCCCAAGTGTCAGGACGATCGGGATCGAGATTCTCGGGCCAAATCTGCGATGCAACGGCCCCGGCGGGAGGCTGGCCGTCACGATCATATAGCATTACCCCCAGCCCCCACACTGTCCCCTCCGGTGGTGGGCCGGAGAGCCCCAGCGTACTCCAGGGAATGTAAAGCTTGGCCCCCCAGCCATGGTTCAGACCACATTCGCCAGTGGAGTTGAGACCGCATGTGCCAGGAGGGCAATTCGTGCACCCTCCCCACCGGGCCCAGGGTTCATCGCTCCAATCGCCCGCCCATCCGGTATCCCACCCCGTCCCGGTGCCTCGGGCCTCTCGACGGTGGTTGTCGGTGCCGTTTCGGCAACTGTAGAGACACAGTCCATTCAGGAAAAGGTAGTCGTCTATTTGAGGAGTTAAAGCCCGGTCATGGACTGTGTCCAGGTAGATTGCCACGGCATCGTACCGGGTCGGGTCGCTAGAAGAAGTGGGGGCTGGATCGTACCAGATGAAATAGTCCGAGACATTGGCAAAGATAACCAGTTCTCCTGCTGTATAGGCCACACGTATATCAACATAATTCGTGCCCGGTGCGCCCGGTGGATCAACCTCTCCCACCCAGAAAATGGAGGCCTCGGCCCAGGCAACATCACCGCTGAAGTAGGGGACATTGAGGCGGCGGACAACCCCTCCCTGAGCCTTGATGACAGGCTGGGCGGTATGTGATGATGTTACCAGGACTGCGAGAGTGAGAATCAAGGCTAGTTTGCGCGTCAATCTGAATCCCAAGATCACCATCCTCTCATGACAATTGGGAGATAGGACTTGAGGCCGTTGGCAATAATAGTAGCTCTCAACTCATAGCTTTCCTCACCGTCGTCCACGAGAGCCATGTTGACGATGGCCAATGGCTCTGTCACGATGACAGTGACAGCGAAGGTGAGTTCAAAGGAAGCGTACTCTGTAAGTACGCCTGTCCAGTGGATGAGACTGGAATCGGCGGTCAGGGTGCCTATCTGGGGTTCAATGTGAGCGCTGTCGGGCAAGTACACTGTACCATGTGGAACGGCATCGGTGACAGTGGCTGTGGCACCGGTGCCTGCCAGAGAAATGGTGTAGGTCAAGACATCGCCACCATCGGCTGTAACTGGGCTGACGGACTTGATGGCGCGAGGTGCGACTTGCAGCAAAGCCACCAGGTTCTGCAAACGATAGATGTCTCTAAATCCAGCTTCCGTGTATTCCCAGGGGAGTTGATCTTTGAGCGTATAGAAGCCCTCGCCCAGGACATAGGCCTTGGCCTGAAAGATGGCAGCCGAGAGGTGGGGCCGATTGTAAAGGTTTTCGCCGCTGATCTGCATACAATGCACGGCATCATTCCAATACCACCAGGGATTGAGGTTCGTCACTGTTTGCACATACTGTTCTGTCTCATCACGCAGATGTTCTCCCAAAAACGTGCCTAACTCTGGGAACATGGGGCGGTATCCTATCAAATCGGAGTAATTGCCGGTACCTTTGGTAATGATCCCACTGCTGCTTCCTCCAGAACTGGTTGGAAAAGAGAAAATCTCCCATCTCGCTCCGTCCGTCCAAAAGACTTGCCGGCTGTCCGTTTCTCGATCCCGGTAGCCCTGCCAGGGCAGAATCTCAAAAGACTCGATTTCTCCAGCTTGGGCTGGCTTGAAGATTCCCTGATCATATAGTTTCTGTACATATTCTCCCAACTCCAGTCGAGCTTGATACATGCGTTGCAACATGCTGTACGCTTCATCTCGAACGCTTGCGTCTCCCACATGATCCGCCATACGGTAAACACCCTGCATGGCAGCCATCTGGAGATTGGGCGTGAACTCGGGTGTATGCCATCGCTTGACCGAACCGTCTGGGTTCCGTTCTACGTAAAAGCCCAGCTCATTGTCGAAAGAGTTGGCCAAGCGTCTAAATAGACCCGATAGTAAACTCCAATGGCCAGTGATAGTCTGCCAATCTCCCATGTAGTGAGCGTAGGCCCACGCAGCATAAAGATTCTCGGCTATGACATTGAGATCATCAGCAAACCAATAGATGCCGATTTCACCCTCACGGTCACTTGAATGGCAAGGATCAATGACTCCACCCTGGCCATAGGTCATGCACCTTAGGCGATAGTCATATCCTATTTCAAAGAGGCGGGTTCTGACTTCTGTCCTAAGATATGCTTTCAAATTTTCCTGCAGATCCGCTCGCAGATAGGGCATTGTCTGAGCAAGAGAAGCGATAGCTTCGCCTTCCCGCCAGATGAGATGCACGTTTGCCTGATTCCATCCCCAGAAGAGCGGTTGCGGTCTCAGAGGCCCGGATGCAACAATCTGCTCAACACGCCAGTTAAGCTCATCCACAAAGCCGTCATAGGTCCCCGTATGCGGTGGTCCCAAAGTATGATCCACCCCCAAGTTAACCACGCCTGGTTCAGCCACAACATTGGGAGTCAATGCGTAAAGCCAGGAATAGGCAGTATAATATCCGACACCATTGGCAATGACCAGGGGGCTGGAGGCTGGGACGGCCCACATAGACCACCCAGCACCGGCATAACGATTCTGATGGATGGTCGGAGTCGGATCCAGGGGCTCGCCGTAAGGCCACCAGGGGCCGCCAAAAATATGGTACTTCTGTTTTGTGACAGGATCAAACATCCCCACGTTCATCTGAGCGGTCTGATAGTACTTACCCCCTCCCATAGTATGGGTGCCCGTCTCATCAAACTGCATCATATACTCACCCTGGCTGCCTGCTTGAGAGATGGTTCCATCGACAAGGTTGATCTTCCAAAGCCGAAAATTATGATCCAAGGCATGATCTCCTCCCCCACCGCTGGCTGGAAACCAGGCGAATCCGCCAGAATCAACCAGAGGAATGACCAACCCCCAATAAGGGAGAGGAAAGGGAACAAACTTCTTATTGATGGGATCCCACTTGTCTTCACCCGTATTGGCATCCAAATAGAAAAGATATCGTCTCTCCGGGAATTGTTGATAATAGTCGTTCCAAAGATTGACCACTTGTCCTGGAGTCAGCCCCTGGATTAGCTCCAAGTCCTCTTGGGGCATGTAGCTCTCTACTCCAGGCTTTACCGTGGTAAAGACAGCTACCCCGTGGCTCACGACAGGATACGTATTACGCATACTGACTCCACTAAGCTGTCTCTTCCATACCAAACCGCCGTTGGTCACATTCAGACAATAGGCATATGTATCCTCCGAGCCGAAGTAGACCCGATTGTTGACGACAGCCGGCGAGGTCCATACTCTTCCCTCAGCCTGGTAGCGCCAGCGACGGTCTCCCGTCTCCGCATCCAGGGCATAGAGGTACGTATCAAAGCTGCCGATGTAAAGCGTATTATTCACTACCGCTGGTGAGGAAAGCAATGGCCCACCGGTTTGATAACTCCATATACGCCCCCCTGTGTTCGCATCCAGAGCATAGACCTTTTCATCCTCGCAGCCGAAATACACTTTTCCATTAGCGGCAGCGGCTGTGTGAGCGATAGCCCCTCCCGCTTGAAAGGTCCAGGCGATCTGGCCTGTGTTAGCGTCAATGGCGTGGAATTTGCCATTCATCACCCCTATGTACACATATCCATAGGCCACAATGGGTTGAGCTTCTATTTCCACTCGCTCGCCCAGGCCTACTTTCCACCTGACATTGAGTCGGCCAGCCGGCACACTCGGAATCAGGCTCTCTACAGTGCATCCTGAGTGTTTGGGATCATGCATCAACATGGGCCAATCCTTCTCGGTTATCTGAAGGGTGGGCGCTGCCTTGCTTTCCACGGACGTCCCCATGCCCGTTATGCAAACCAGGATCAACAATGCCAGGCCCCCCCTCAACAATCTTCCCAAGCGCATTTTCCTTTCCAATACAATTCGTTGCCCCACTTTCTGACCAAAAGATGCCGCCCAGGTCGAAAGGCCTGGGCGGATTTGAGGGTTTTAAGGTCTTCACCAGCGGCAAAAAGTATCAATCTGCCTTGATTATAAGGGGAAAACCCTTCCCAGTCAATAGTACTTTGTTCACAGTACTGTGCTCCTATTGTAAGAAACCCGCCCTCTTAGCCGAAGCGCAGAAAACGGGTTTCTGAATGGCCCCACTACCGAAATAGCCTGCTGAACCATCTTCGCTTGGCGGCCACGACCAGAAGGATGACCAACACCACCGGAGAAAGGGCTATTATCAGCTGCAGGACTTCGTCACTCTCCGTATACAATCCTTCAGGCAGATCTGTACTAGGAGCACTCAATGTGGGGTAAGGCGTTGCGGTAGGGGTGACCGTCGCCAAAGGAGTGGCCGTTGGGATGGGAGTAGAGGTGGGCGGAGGAACTGGCGTCTGCGCAGGTGAGGAGGAACGGCTGCTGCTATACCAGACTTCTTTTTTGCCTCCTTCCCATAAGGTCTCACGAACAAACCAGGCCACATGGAGCTTGTTTCCCTCGCTGATGACAATTTTGGGATATTCTGGGAAGCCTGCTCCCCGGTAAATCGCGGTGGGTGTTGACCATGACGTACCATCCCATTCCAAATGGTAAACCCTCAGGCTCTCTTCTTCGGGTGAAAGCCGTCCCACCACTACCAAGTGAATGTGCCCTCCGCTATCGGTGGCCATATCGTACATATCAAAGGGGTTCGTCCAGGGCCTGGCAAATAGATCCGGGATCACCTCAGGAGGAGACCAGGAAGCACCATTGTCAGATGACCATGCGTAGTAAATCTCAGGACGTGAAGTAGCTCGCCAGACTGCCATCACGCCGCCCCGACCATCACTGCCCACCGAAAGCTGGGCGTTCGTACCCTCGGGATAGGAAAAAGACGTAGGGTTCGACCACGACTCACCTCCATCTCGTGAAGAAATATACGTGCCGAAGATGGGCTCTCCTTGGCCGCTCAGCCTGTCCCATCCTTCATCCCAAACAACGTGAATGAAGTCGTTGCTATCAATTTCCATCTGCGCCCGGCTGGAGCCCGTCGGCGAGCGCGAGAGGTTGACAGGATACGACCAGGTCTTGCCGCCATCGTTGGAACGCCTGTAGAAGATATCCGCACACCCAGGGCAGATATCAGAGAGGTCCCCTCTGTCGTCAAAGACCGCGTGTATGACCCCTTTTGAATCAACAGCAATGTCTGCCATATAACTGGTGGTATTCATGCTGATAAGCCGTGGCGAGGACCAGGCGGTAGGTGACCACCCGCTGAGGTATGGAGCTCGCGTATAGAAGATGCTCAAGACACTGTACACAGAGCCCCCGAACAACAGGTGAAGGTTACCGAAATCGTCGGCCGTGATGGCGTTGCGAATGATGTCAGGGGAGGGCGGGACGATGTCGTTGGGCGTTGTCCAGGTCTGGCCATCCCACATGCTGTAAAACACTTGTTCTTTTTCTCTCCCGCCTTCCAAATGGGTCGTCTCACACCACACCACATGCACATTTCCCAGACTGTCTACTGCCAGATCAGGGAACCAAGACGCATTGGATGTCTGCGAGACGTTGACCGGCTCCGTCCACACTCCTGTTTGAGCGGAAGCCCCTGAGCCTTCCCAAACGATCAGCAACAAAATGCCCATTAAGGTCAATGAGATGATCCACACGTATTTTGAGTCCATCATTCCCTCGCCTTCATTAACGAGACCACGTTCCAGTGCGTAGTGGCTCCAGGCTATTTACCACTTTTGATCTGTCGTATAACACGCCATCTTTGTACAGAAATACGTACACCCCTGGCAGAGGATGCTCTACTGGCTCTGCCTCTTTCAAGAAGGAGACGACTTCAGGATCGCGCGCCCGATACGCCCTGGGGGCCGATGGTCGCGCCCCATACGCCAGGTAGACTGCCCCACCTATTCCGCCCCCCAAGAAAACATAGGCTTGCTTGTACTGGTCAGGGAGTGCCACAAAGAGCATCGTGCTTTCCGGCGGCACGTCAGGGTAGAGGCGCTTGGCCTGTTCCACCACATCGGCCGCGATCTCGCCAGCGCGACGCCATTCACCGATCCGCTGCTGCATGATCATCACGGATGAAATCAGGTACAATCCCATCAACAGCACGGCTGCCCCTCGTGCCCACTTCAGCAGGGACGCATCAATGCTTCCTCTGGAATTTCCTAAGCCAGAGGTTAACGGTTGTCCCAACGCTTCGGTTATCCATCCACCTTGTCCGTTTCTGAGGCCAGAGTTATTTCGTACAGTTTGTACCTGATATCGAAATACCTTGATGATACGGAATGGCGTTGAAGGAGGTATGTACCTACCAGCGGTTCATCCAGTCTCAAATCATGAGTTGGTCCTGCCTCGTTACCAACATTGGCCGATGTCGTCACCCACCAGAATCGGTTAACGCCTGCAGCAGACAGCAAAGGAACCAACTGTTCCAGTTCCTCAGTTGTGGTCACTCCAAAAAGCTGTATCTTGTTGAAAACGGGCGCACTGATCTGGGGGAACCACCACACGGGAGTGACAAAAACCGATGGTTCTAGCTGAGAGGTAATATGGTTGATCTCCCCAAAACCTATCTTGACATGATACAAACGTACGATCCCTGACATCTGAACCCCAAAACTTATAATAAGGAGAGCGGCAAAGCAGGCAAAAAAAACATTCCTCGATGGACGCCGAAGGGCCCGAGTGCGGAGCCGGTCCAACGAGTGCCAAACTAAAAGCACCAGAATCGGATAGAGGGGCAAAAGATATCGTGGCCCCCATTGCATCCCTCCTGCACCGGGGGCCACGATGGCAACCAGGACAGCAAATAGACCGGCTGTCCACGCAAAAAACCAAACGATTTGGTACTGCTCCTCCCTACGTAGGGTCAGAGATCCATACAACGCGAAGAAGGCGAGAGGGAAAACATCCGTCAAGCTGGAAAGGGTCACTTGTTGCACCAAATGAACCAAAGATATCACAACCACACCAATCCAAAGGACCACCAGGCCAATCAATCTGGCAGGCACTTTATCGTTCTCCTTTCGTTGATTGTAGACAGAGATGAGAATCATCGTTCCTGCTATTACTATCAGGAGAAACATCCACTTCCATCGTCCGGTAGGAACCAACAACTGCCAAAGAAGGTCCAATTGGTACTGGATCCGTGAGCTCCCTTGCAATTCACGGACATAGTTGGGTACTTCCTTCAAATTCAAAGAGGCGTGGGCACCCAACGGAGTACCAGTAAACACATAGTTAAATCCGCCCAGGGGAAGCCAGGCAAACGCAATGCCCAGGGCGAAAAGGGCCATTCCACGCCAGCCTTTCGAAAGACCCTGGGAAAAGAGCAGGACACCCATAACAATAGCCGGCGCCATCAGATACAGTTCAGATCGGAACCAGCCAGCGACACCGAGAGATACGCCCGCTGAAAAAGGTAGAGCTGGATGCCTGCTGCCTTTCAACCCGACTAATATCAAGAATAGAGACAAAGTAGAAAAGAATACAGAGATTGAATGTTCCCAGAAAACCAGTGCGTAAAAGAACAATGGACTACAAAAAGCCACCACGATGGCTGCGCTCGATGAGCCTCTCGCCCCCAAGCGCTTACACAAGTGAGCAGTCAGCAGGGCTGTACCAACCGCGGGCAGGACGGAGGTCAAATAGAGTCCCTTATAACCCATCAACGCATATAAAAAGCCTGATATGATGGCAAAGGCATCGGAGTAAGAAGCATACACCTTTCCCGCTCGTCTGTAGAAATAAAAGCCACTAAACTCCTGTCGGAGTGGAGAGAACCGGCTCCCGACCTCGGACAAGGTATTGGGGTCGTCTATCGCTAGGTCCCGAAAGTTACTGGTGACAAATCTCTGCACTTTGAGAAACTTGACACCTATATCCCCGGTGAAAAAGGCATCGGGGGGCAATACAAACAGCGCCAGCACCAGATAAACTGTGGCAATACAAATAGCTATCAAGACCTCAACCCTGGACGCCAGCAGTCTATTGAATATTGACCGTAATCCAGAATGAGCCACCTATTGACACTCCTTTTAGCGCACCCCAGTGGTTTGCCATTCCTCTTCACCAGGGCGGAGAATACCATAGAGAACTATTGAGAACATCCAGTAATGCGGTAGCACCATGGGTATAGTCAATGGCACGTCCCCCTTCAAAGAGAAAGACATACAGCCCAGGGGAAGCCGTCGAGTGGGAAGCAGCGGTCCTGATTTCCTCAACGATGCTTGGATCTCTGGTAACGAATACTTTCAGAGAAGAATCACCATAGGCAAGTCGTAAGGCTCCTTGGAACCCACCGCCGAGGAAGATGTAGGCATATCCACGTTGAGTCGGAAGATTCGCCACATAAAATGTGCTGCCAGATTCGACCTCGGAATAACAATCTGTAACCTGGTCAATACATTCACGGGCTATCTCACCCGAGATGCGCCAGTCATTGATTTGCTGCTGAGCTATAGCGATGGATGTCAAAAGATAACCTGCCAACAGACCCAGGCCCACAGCTTTGGCAAAGGTTTTATGAAATCGTTTCAGATACTCATATCCTTGAACGCCTATGACAGCCCACAAGGCCGCGAATCCTACCGATGGGAGATAGAAATACCGGTCGGCGTTGCCAAAAGGAACAAAGAAAACAAAAGGAAGGAGCGTCAAAGCGATCCAAAGAACCCAAAAGCGAGCGAGGTTAGAGCCCTTCAGCCAGACTGCCAACAGTCCCAGGACGGCGATACTGAGCAGCAGAATGGTAGAGAACGTGACATCCAATGAGCGCAACGGTATGTGGGGGAAAACGAGGTAAATCAAATACGAGGCAAAAACTTTTATCTCATCCAGTCCCCACCCCGTCAGGTGGTAGCCGGCGTTTTCCGTAGACAGGCGCGCCGCTCCCTTACCCCACAACGAAATGAGCCCGTATAAGAACAAAATGGCCAGATAAGGAACATACTTCCCACAGCGTCGGAAATAGCGCCACGAATGTCCTTTTTGTTTAAATAGCATATATTCGAGACAGGCAATGACCGGCACTAAAGTAACCACCATCTCACCGCTAAGCAACCCAAGAGCAAAGCTGATGACGCTGACTGACCAGTACCATTTGTTTTCCTTCTGCAAATATGTTATGAAGCCAAGCACAGCCAGCAGGCAAAAACCAGTAGCGAACAGATTGTGGTTAGCACCCACCCATAAAACCGCCTGGTGATGACGGGGGTATACTACAAAAATGCAGGCAGCTAGCAAGGCAACAAGACGGTTTTGAGCTAATAGCAGTGTGCAATAGAAAACAGAGATTGCACACAGAATATGAAGTAGCAATCCTAGCAGATGGTAAGCTTCCGGACGTGCTCCCCAAAACTGATGAACCAGAAACGTTATGCCTATTGGGAGAGGGCGAAACTGAAACGCAAGATAGGCTCCTATATCCGTCCGTGGGAGAGTGCTAGCTATCCAATCAAAGTCTTCCGCCACAAAAGGATTGGTCATCCCTCGCCCATAGGTCAGCGTCGCAATCGTGCCAATAGCCAGCAGGTATAGCCAGTGTCCCGGCCGCCAGTGAGTTTCTTTCACGGATATGGGTGTCCTTCCTTTTCCAAAGCCGCCGGATCTGGCGATCCGGCGGGAGTGGCTCATTGAGCTATAACCCCAAAAGAGTCTGCTCCATAGTACAGAGCCTTGTTTTCTGTCAAGGTAAAGAACTCTAAAACATCGCTATGCTGAAGGGCCAGTTGTTGCTTCCAGTCAGGGGGCCCGTCAAACGGTTCCAACACCGCATCAAAGACGATGACAAATGTTTGGCCTTTTGCATCCGGCCGCAAGCCCAACTCTGCCGCCGTAGCGGTGCGCTCCCCGACATTACCTCGCAGTTCCCCTTCGCCCTGCTCCCATTTACTGACGATGCCGAAAGGTAACAGTGGGTATTGTGGCAAATAATACTCCACATGATGCCAGTTGGCGGCCAGGACGGCCGTGCTTTCGGGTGCAAAGTGCTCCTGAATGGCTGCGAAGCGATCACCATAGTAACGATCGGAGTTGATCAGAGCGGTACGTGTCAACAGGCGGAGGCGGTCGCTGCCCAATGGGTACTCGGGAGCCAGGCAAAAGACGGCCAGATTCATGCCAACCAGAACAGTGGTCGTCCATGCCAAACGATTGCCAGGCCCAGGCGAAAGGAGGCGGACCAGCCCAACAGCGCTACAGACCAACAGGGCAGGTAAGAATATAAAGACCAGCCCTTGCTGTCCCATATGGATGATCGTATAAAAGACCAAGGCAGGCCCTATCCACAGCGCGAGGAATATAATCCGTTCCCATTGGCGAGGCCACTCTCGCCGCCACAAGCGTGTGCCCCAGTATGCGAAACAGGGTATCAAGGCCACACCCCACCCGTACAAAGTGTACATGACTAGCTTGCGCACGTTGCGCTGTATCCCCCACCAGCCACTACCGAGAAAGATGGATGTAGTGCTTTGAAATCTACGGTTGTACTCACTCATAATGTGGAAATAATTGCCGATACCCCCGCTCAAATACATCAAGGGCATAAACCAGGCCAGACAGATTAGAGCCCCAACAGCAACAGCCAGAAACAATCGCCTGAAGCCCACGCGCCGCACGGCAAAGAGACCCAACGGGGCCAAAAAGACCAGCGTCTGCTGACGCACGCCGCCAGCGATAGCCAAGGTGATGACGGCCGGGATCAGATTTTCAACCTTGCCTAGCATGACTTGGTATAGCAGCCACACAGCCAAGATCA